>Ga0209400_1000526_pt1 | contig 33442 bp, 51 predicted proteins | sample M_130807_EF_Meta_FD_187313 | JGI IMG/M metagenome (GOLD analysis project Ga0209400, IMG submission 187313) | Freshwater microbial communities from Lake Montjoie, Canada to study carbon cycling - M_130807_EF_MetaG (SPAdes) (version 2) | ecosystem: Environmental > Aquatic > Freshwater > Lake... | reverse complement strand
CACGGTATGCGTGAGGATGCCTGTGCCCGTTCCGTCAACGATCTGGACTAATGATGTTGCTGCCGTAGACACCGTGCAAACTAACCGATGCAGGTAATCACCCACAGCGCCAGTGCCGCCCAATACCTGGGCTGTTTGTGATACTGCAACATGCTCATAAAAATACCGATACGGATTGCTTACGCCACTCATAATCTGCCACTCCTAGTTGTTTTCATTGTTGACCACATATCGTTGAGCGTTACTGTGTTTTCAGGTCCAACCATCAACGGTTTGATCCGGTCCGGCGGCTTGACCGTCGGCTCGGCTCGCCAAGCAATCGCTAACATTCGCATTGCGTCTGCCGGGTGGCTGCACCAATCGTGCCGCGGCGTTTGCCGAAAGGCTTTCTTGTCCTCGTCATACTCGCGCTGATACTGGCGCAGCGCCTCGATGCCCTCGCTGCACTTGTCCTCGTCGAACCAGGTATAGGGCAGCATCATCCGCACCGCCTGGATGCCGTCCTGCACGCCCAGATCCGGCACGATCGCCATGTTGTTGATGCCGAGATGCTCGGCCATCTGCTCAATCACGCTCTTGCCAGAGGCGGCCAGCGTCTTAGCGCGGGCATCGTGCGGCAGGTAGTGCTTTCCGTAACGATAGGGCTTGCCGGTGACCACCGCGGCCAGCTCACTGATGTTGGCGCCGCTGACTGCGTAGTAGTCGATGACGTGGATCTCGCCGCGGATGACCTGATAGAACCAGATCGCGGTATCGTCACGATAGCCGAGATCCCAGGCGGTATGCACCGGCACCTCGGGTTGGTAGTCAACCCGAGTGATGCGGCCGGTTTCGGTTGCCTCGCGCATCTCGACGCCGTAAAAGGCGCCCATGATGCTGGCTTCAAATGAAATTTCGTATTCTTGATCGTATTGATCTTTTGAAAGCTGCGCCCTTGCAGCTGACAACTCGCCATCAGGTAATAACCCTGACTTGCTGGCCGGCAGCTGCAAAAGAAACCACTCATCCCGCAATCGTTCGGCAGTCTGTTTGATTTCCCAAAATTGATTCTTGCCTTTTGGCGTGCCACCAAACACCGCCCAGCCTTGCCGGTCGGAGAGCGCCGGCCGGATGACGTTGCCCCAAACAGACGGTTTGAAGTCGCCGTATTCATCCATGAAGATACCGTCAAAGCCCAGCCCGCGCATCGAATCAGCGTTGTCGGCGCCAAACAAACGCACTTTCGAGCCGTTGATCATGTCGACCGTCAGCTCAGACTCGTTCGTGCTGGCCGCCGAGGTAGCCGAGAAGTGCTTTAGATAGTCCCACGCCACGGATTTAGCCTGGCTTCGAAACGGAGCGATATAGGCAAACTGCGGCATCGGGCTTCGGCTTGTAACTGCGGCCCGGATCAAGTCGTTGATCGCCGCCACGGTCTTGCCAGCCCGCCGATGAGCAACCAAGCATGACCACCGCTTAGTGCGCTGATGAAACGGCAGGAATGCCGGTCGCGGCTTGTAGGGAATGACGTGCAGCATTACTCAAGCCACCGGAATGTGTGCTCTTGCGGCCCGCCATCGGGACCGGTTTGTTCTGCGCGTGACAGTTTAGGCACATGGTATTCAAGCAAATCGGAAAAGCATTTAAAAGCCGCCTGCGGTCCGTCCTGCACTGCGATCTGGTCTAGCCACTCTTGCAGCCGGTCGGCGTTGCCGTCAACAAAACGAGCGATCGCCTCTTTGGCGACTATGGTTGCTTTGTTCTGCAATCCTTTAGGCCGGCCCGCCCCTGGCCTTTTGTCGCCTTTTTTAAATTGTCCTGCGTTAGCCATTTTTCTTTTCTGGCCTCCGCTTCATAGCCTCGGCCAGCTTTTTACCCTTATCCGCCTGGTTAAAGTCTTTGGCCACAGAAACCGGCACGCCAACCCGTTTCGCAAACTTCGGATCGTGCGCGGCCGCGGCCATCATGCGAGCTTGAGCTGGTGAGCTGGAAGGCATTATTTCAACACCTTTAACTTATAGATCGTCGAATCAATCAGCTCGCACGCCTCATCAATAATGTTTTGCAGCTGCGTATCGTCCGGTAACACCTTGCGGATCGAGTCCACAAAGTCTTTGATCTGTTCCAGATATTTCAGCGGCGACTTGGCAATATGAAAGTCGGCCGGATAAGTTTCGATTATCGAATAACAGCCTTGAAACGCCTCGGCCCAGCGGTCCACAATGTCGATCACGTTCTCGTAGTATTTTTGAAGCGCTTTGTGCTCGCTATAACTTTTCGTCTGCAAGTGCATGAAATGAGCGTTCGTGCCGCTATGAAACAGCACACTGACAAACAGCGCGGCGTTCTTCTGATAGTCCACAAGCGCCCTTTCAGATAGGCAACGGCGACCGCCGGGTGAGCGCCCGCATCGCTCAAGTCGCCGTTTAGCGGGTAGGGATGCGCTTCACGGAGGAGATCAGCGCCCAGCCAGTTTAGTGCACAATAATTCAGCACGCAAGCCAAAAATTCAAGATAAATCGACAATTCGCTGCACGTAGCGCCCTTTTACGTTCTTGCGCCAGCCGTGAACCTCGACCCGCACCCCAGCTTCCCGCACTCGACCGATGGTTTCCGATGCCGTAACTTTGGCAACCCTGTTAGCCACGCCCTCACTGGTGACCTGAACCGCCAACACCTCGCCGCGTCGGATGGCCAGCAGATCGGCCCAGCCCCAGAGATCCTTACGCGTTCGGGTAAATGAATTCCATTTCTCGACCACTTCGACTAGGTAACCGAGTTCGCGGAGAGCTGCCAGACTGCGCTGGGTTGGTGTCATGGGTTATTCCTTTGTTTTAACAACCATTGGGTAACTTTGGTGCTTGATTCCGAATTATTGTGCCGGTCTGGATGACACAAACGAATCAAAAGTGGCAACATTTCTTTTAATTCATTGCTGGCATTGTGTTTGGGCGGCGGCGTGTAATACCTTGCTTCTCTTGCACCCTTCAATTTTTCTTCGCGTTCTTTCTTTTGTTTTATCCAACATTTCAAACAAATCTTTTTCCATTCTTCGTCTGCAAAAAAAACATTATGACATTGCCGGCAATTAATATAATTTTCCATGTTGTTATTGCGCCAATGTGCGCCATACCGCGCCAATGTGCGCCATCTTAAACATTGGCGCACTACAGCGCGGGCGGTGCGCCAATGCGCCGCACCGCGCTGGGGGGGTATGGGGGGAGGAGCGCAGCGCACTTTTTGCCCTCTTTGGCGCATTTATGTTAGTCCTCACTAACATATTAATTACCCTCCTTTTGGTCGTTTTCGTCTTGCATTGGCGCACTTCCGGCCACAAAAACCTCTCTCAATTTCCGGTCTTTGGTCTTAAATGTTGATCTATAAATGCTTCCTTCGGCCTGCATTTCGGCCAACAAATCCATCAGATCGGATGACGATTTAACGCTTTTGGGAAACCCTGACCGCTTGCTCAAAAGGTGCCAAACAGAGAAACCGCCGGTATTGGATGTGGTGACCATTTCGCCGCGATTATTAAAATCTTTAATCATGCCGGCCAGTATGCCCTTTGCCAGATTTGCGGATTTCCGGCGTTCGGCGGCAATAATTGCGGCATTAGCAGCGGCGCCGGAATCAGTAAAACTGCCATCTTCAAGCGGCACGCCGTCGTGCCAGCGCAGGCGCACTGTCTTTGCACGCGGTCCTAAATTGGCCTTTTGGTGCTCAATGGTCAGGCAATCCTCGTCCTTTTCGACGTTGAGAGACAGGCGCGAGCGCACAGAATTGTGCCAAGCGGTCGAACCGGAATAATCTTCCCGACCGGCATCCCGACCGTTGATCGCCGACACCTTATTGACGTGCGCCAGTAGCAGCACAGCGCGCTCTGGTCGGGCAATGCGTGACCGTAGAGAGCGCACAAACTGCCGCACCCGGGCGCGTTTAATTTCGTCATCGTCAAAAGTGTCGCTGGCATTGTCGACCACCACCAGACCGATATTGCGCTTGGCGACCAGCTCGGACAGGGCGCCAAGCAGCTTGGTTTCGGTCACGCCGCGGTTGTCGCGGTGCAGTGCAGGATCTATATCAGATGCGTCTAGCAACAGCAATTTGCCTTCCAAATCGGTCGGCGCCACAGAAAGCGCTTTGCATAGGCTGTGGAAACGCCGCAGAACAACCTGTGCGCCGTCCTCGCCGCTAAAGAATAGGACAGGTGCGGCAATGGTCGGCAAACCGCAGAAAGTGCGTCCTAGCGCGACATGAATCGCCAGCGACATGGCAACATAAGATTTACCACTGCCGCCGTGACCGGCCAGCAAAGTGACTTCGTTGTGCGGAATCCAGCGATCGACGAAATGGGGTATTGCCGTAAATGGATCGGCAAATGCGTCAAAAGACAGTAATTGTTTTTCGAGATCGGAAATTGTGACTTCTGGTTCTGGTGTGCTTGATGCAGAGCTGGTGCCGGCCATAGGATTCTTCCACCCCGCAGCCTGGGCGCGAGAAAATAAGGTTTTGATCGTCACGCCGGCGGCTCGATTGGTCGAAAACGATAACCATTTTGCCCGCTGCACCTTGTGGTCAAACTTCCCCGACCGGCCTGACCAATCCACCCAGACCTGATATGCGAGATCGCCCAGGCCGGTCGCGTGTAGCGCCATGCCTGCCTCGATCCACTGGTGATAGTCCTCGGCATCCAGAAACGCCAGTGCGTCTGCGGCCTCTGCGAGTTGTGCCGGCAGTGTGTAATTGCCCAAGTTGGGTGAGCTGGGCCCCCCCGCTTCCGCTGCCGGTTCCATCAACATGCGTTCCAGCCAAACAGGTGCGCGTGCCGGGGTGAATCCGGCCAACAGATCCAGTCCATCATCCCAAGCATACCGGCGCCCCGAATGATGGATAGAAGGCTCGGCCACGATATAGCCGTTGGCCTTGACATCAATCCCCTGCGCCAGCTTGCCACGGCAGCGTTTGACGGCCGCGGTGTCGATCCTGACTAGATAGTGCCACCCGTTACCGCTGCGCTGTGTGGGAGTCTCTGGTAGCGCCCCGTTAGCCTGTATGAGCGCCTCCCAGCTCAGGTGACCGTTATTGCGCGTGTCCACATCGAGCGCCACGCAACCCGCGTCACCCATCGCCAGCCCGATATTGGCGGTCGGCCACTTGGACCACCAGCCGCGGATCGTCATTTCGTCGCTGCTGGCCTCAGTCGCGCCGTGTGCGGTCAGCGGATGTTTACCAAGCGAGCGACAATCAGAGTCACCGCAGGTGCAGCCGCCCTGCCGTATGCTATTTAGCGGTAACACGCGAAATCCCCGCAGCGCGTATTTCAGTGCCGCATCCAGTAAGACCTTCGGATGCAGCTCGACTACAGAATCATTCTCAACCATGGTGCACCCCCTATAATTCCTGCGTCCGATAATAGACCTTGCCAGCAATCTGCCCGCTGCCACTGGTTGATTTGCGCTTGTAAGTCTTGCGGCAGTCCTTGCACACAAAACTCTGCCCAGCCGCCCGTTCAATTGTTTGAAAGCCCTTACCGCCGCAAAAAGAACAGGTCATGTCCGGTGGCCTGATTACCCTTTTTACGTTCATCTCGCCACCCTCGTCCGATACTCGCACCAGTCGCGAACGGTCCACATGGACACGTCATAAAACGCAGCAATCACGCTATACGCCCTGCCAAACCGCTGCCGCTGGTGTCGGGCTTCCTGCACTACTGAAAATGGTATTTTTGCTTTGTGGTGCATTAGAATTTCTCCGCTCATCTAATGGCTTTGGATATTTTTTCCAGTTTTCCGTTGGCTTCAAGTTCTACCAGAGTATTCATCGCTTTTGCTGTGCGCTCCAACAAATCAACGTATCGTTGCAAATTATCAAAATTAGCAGCTTTTTCTATTCGGTTGAGAGCTTGCCCTAATTTTTCACTTGAATCGCGCACGTTGCCAGCGGCGCGTTTTGTTTGATCGGAAAAATTAATCTGAGTTTTTAAGAATTTTTCTAAAACTTGATTGAATCCATCAGTGACTTTTTCCACAGCCACAATTGCATTATTAGCATCTGTTGTCATTGTTTTTGACATCCTATAAAAGTAATCATTGTTATTTATAAATCCAACAATCGTTTTATTACAATCTTCCCTTGAATAAAGAGGGCCGTGTTTATCGATTTTTACTGGCTTTAAATTAAAATCAAAATAATCACCGTAAGCACTCATTTCCCCTCCTTCCGGCGCCACCGCCCAGGATAGAGTGCCGGATCTACCCGCAGGCGCCCGTTCGTCAGGATCTGTAATTTGTAGGCGGCGCCCTCTGGCACCGCATCGCCCCATTTAGCCACCGCCTGGGTGCTAATCCCTAGTCGTTCGGCCAGTGCTCGGCGCCCGTCAAAGTATGTCACCGCATCGCTTGTTCGCATCGAATTTGAACCCCTATAAAATAGTTGCAGAAAGTTGTTGACAACCTGTTTCTGCCCGATTATATTGTGAGCCATGCAGTAACGCAACAGAAGAAAACAACCGACCGACCAACCGAAAGGAAACATCATGTCCTTACAAGAAGCCACTGAAATTTCAAAAGCAGCAAAAGCCAAAGGCTACGGCACGCGCATCATGGGCGGCAAAATGCAATTTGTAGTTGTGTCTTACGCCAGAAACGGCAAAGCCACGCTGATTGCCAAATCCGAATACGTTAGCCTTGATGACACACTGGAAGTGCTCAACAGCTTACCCGTAGCAAACTAACAACCAACCAACCGAAAGGAAACAAAATGAAAACATTACATGACTCTCACGTTGTTGCTCTGGCTCAACACGAAGAAGAAATGGATAACATTGCATGGATTGAGTCGTGCGAAGCAATGAACGAAGCAGAAGGCCGTTGGGTCGATAACGGTTGCTCAAACATAGAAAATTACGATTACGAATAGTTTTATACCGCGCCCCCTCGGGGGCGCACCCAACCGACCAACCGAAAGGAATCACCATGTCAATAGAACCCTGCCTCTGCGGTGCCACAGACTGCCCCAAGTGCTACCGCAACGCCACTTCTCGCGAAGTGTCAGACGATGACCGCGCAGACGCTTGCGATGCCATTACAGAAGAAGTGCTCAACACCGGCAAGTTTCCGCAGCTCGGCCGCACAGAAGTTGATCTTTACGATTTCGTGAGCGAAGAATTAGATCATAGCTTTGCCTTTGAGCTGGTGGTTGCTGCCCTCGGCACAAACAAACCCGCCCTTGAAGCTCGCATTGAGCGCCTCTACGACAAAGTGCAGGCCATGCTTAAGAAACATCTGGAAGATTCGGATTGCGTTGATGAGATGGCGCAAGACATTTGTGACGATCGGAGTGAAAGATGAAACAGATTATTCTTGATTGTGTTTTGGGATTGGTAACATTTGCAGCAGTTTGGATTTTTGTTGTTTTACTGTTTTCATTAAATTAACGGAGGAATCATGGCTATAAATTTACAGGCAATATCACGCAACACCACGCTGCAACCGCCCCGCATCATGGTGTATGGGCCGCATGGGCTGGGCAAGACGACCTTCGGCGCCAGCGCACCGGCACCGATATTCATCCTAACTGAGGACGGCCTGGGCCGGTTAGAAGCGGATCACTTCCCGCTAGCGACCAAGTTCTCAGATGTTCAGGATGCGCTGAAAGCATTACAGGGTGAGCACGACTTTCAGACCGTCGTCATCGACAGCCTGGACTGGCTCGACAATCTGATTTGGGAACAGATCAACACGCAATACGAAGCAAAAGACCTTGCATACGGCAAAGGTGCGGTGATCGCTGCGGATCTCTGGCGCAAGATCCTTGATAGCCTGACCGCTTTGCGTAGCAAAGGCATGGCGTCTATCCTGCTGGCGCACTGCGAGATCAAGCGGTTTGACTCGCCAGAAGTCGAGCCTTATGAAAGATACCAGCCCAAGCTGCAAGCCCGCAGCAGCGCCCTGGTGCAGGAATGGTGCGATGTAGTGGGCTTTGCAAACTACAAAACCATCGTGAAATCTAGCGATGTAGGCTTCAATAACAAAGTAAGCCGCGGGATCTCGACCGGCGAGCGCCTGCTCTACACCAGCGAGAAACCGGCCTACCTTGCCAAAAACCGCTACAGCCTACCCGATTCACTGCCGTTGGACTGGTCAGCACTGGCAGACGCAATGACGACCACAACCGAAACAACCAAACAATCAAAAGGAAAATAATCATGGCCTCACTTAATTTCAACGCCGCAAACATCGAGCCGCAACAGTCTTTCGACGCCTTGCCCGCCGGTCGCTACGAAGTCATCATTGTGGATTCAGAGATGAAGGAAACCAAAGCCGGAACCGGAGCCTACTTGATGCTGACAATGGAGGTGATCGGCGACACCAAGCACAGCGGCCGGAAACTCTGGACTAGACTTAACCTGGTCAACCCCAACGCCACCGCGGTTCAGATTGCCGAGCGCGAGCTGTCGGCGATTTGCCACTGTGTCGGCATCATGGAACCCGGCGACAGTGAAGAATTGCACAATATCCCATTGACCGTGGACGTGGTGCAGGAGCTGAACCCGCAGTCAGGCCAGATGACCAACCGCATCAAGGGGTATTCGACGGCCACCGGCGCACCGGCGCCGAAAGCTAAACCGGCAGCACCCGCAGGCTTTGCCACTGGCAAGGTTGCACCCGCAGCTCCTTGGGCAAAGAAGTAATCACAAGCTGGGGCGGCAACGCCCCGGCGTTACGGAGGATGTATGAAAACTTATTCAATTGATATCGTGAAATTACCCGCTGATATAAAACCCAAACGATTAGCTGAAGCAATAATCGATGATGAAACTGGTGAAGCAGCATTTATTGTTGGAGAGAACAACATGGATTTTGCTTTACGTTTAGTTGAGTTTGCGAATCATATGGAAAGATTGAAAAATAAATAATTTCGGAGGAATCATGGCAGAGATACCAGAACCGCAGAACAGCACCAGATCCGCAATATTCCGGCACTACGAAACCAGCGCAGACCGGCAGGGGCGCCCGCATCTCGGTGCATCTGAGATCGGCCACGAATGCGACAGGTATCTGTGGCTTAGTTTCAGATGGGCAAAGCCAGCAGACTTTGACGGCCGGATGCTGCGCCTGTTTGACACCGGGAACCACCAGGAACCGCGCCTGATCGCCGACTTGAGAAACATCGGCGTTGAGGTGTGGGATAAGGATCAGGACGGCAACCAATGGCGCTACAAGGCTGTTGGCGGCCATTTTGCAGGCAGCTTGGACGGTGTTGGCCTGGGCTTGCCAGAAGCGCCCAAGACGCCGCATTTGCTCGAATTCAAGACCGCAAACGCCAAGAGCTTTGCCGCGATGGTGAAAAATGGGGTAAAGAAGTCCAAGCCGCAGCACTGGCAACAGATGCAAGTATACATGGGCTGGGCTGGCCTAACTCGCGCCATGTATATCATGGTCGATAAGAATACCGACGACATTCACGCCGAGCGCATCGAATTCGACAAGGATGCGTTCAACCAGGCGCTCCAACGCGCCGAGCGCATCATCACGGCGCCCGAACCGGCCGTGACGCTGGCCGACGATGCCACGAATTTCACCTGCAAGTTTTGCCGCTTTAAATCGCAATGTTACGAAACGGAAGCACCCGCCGTGAGCTGCCGAACCTGCGCTCATTCGACGCCTGAGACTGACGGAGACGGCCGCTGGTCGTGTGCACAGGCTAAACCCGACATGGATGTATCAGCCCAGCGTGCTGGATGCGGAGAGCACCGCCACATACCGACGCTGCTCGGCCGGTTTGCCGAGCTGATGGACGCGACCAGTAATAACCTGCTAACTTACAAAAACAAGCTGACCGGCGCCGAGTTTGCCCAGCCTGTTTATACCAGTAAGGATATAACAAATCTGGTCGACAAGTCACTGCTTGGAGACTTTGCCCTGACTGCCATCAAAACCGAGTTTGACTGCGACATTACGCCAGCCGAGCCGGTTGACCATTTCAAGGATCTGGTCGACGATCTGCCGTGGGAAAAAGCCGACAAACCGACAAAAGCCAAAAAGGTGACGAAATGAGAATTCAAACAGCCGTACGGGAGAATTGAAAAATGAAAACAAATTCACCAGAGGAGCAGGACGGCGATAACTGCCCTTTGTGCGGCAATGACACTCTCGACATGGGTTACGGTCTGGCTGGCGGCGGGATTGGTGTTTATTATTTCTGCAAAACTAATGGGTGTAATTATTTTCATAAAACGCAAGATACGGAGGAAAAATGAGCACAAACGCCTTTGACCAGCTCGAGCGCCAATTCAGTCAGGATCTCGATCGCTGGGAAACAGCCCGCGAGCAACGCCAGAAACGCCAGATTGTCATCCTGCCCTGCCCGTTTTGCGGCAACGATGATGTGGTGGTCGACGAAATCATGCCAAATGTAATTGCCATCTGTTGCGAAGAATGCCAAATGATCGGACCTTATGCTGATCTAGACCAGCCCCTTGAGGTTGCGATCCAAAGATGGAATGAGAGGAAATCATGACTGAAAAACTGGCATTGAAATTAACGGACAAGAAATTCAAATACAGCAACGCCGCCTCGCACACGTCGGCAGACGGTCTTAAAGACCGCATGAAAGCGTACAAGCGCAAAGCTAAAAAAGGTAAGAAATGATCGCCCCCGTCTGCCAGTCCTGCCGACGGGAGGCCGGTTACAAGCTGGTCAAGATCACAAAAGGCACCCGCCGGATATGGAAGTGCAAGTCTTGTGTTGAGCGCAAAAGCGTGTCTTTTTTGGCGGTAAAAAATCGGAGGATTTATGGGTAACTGGAATGATTACGACGAAGGGTATTCAGAAGGCTTTGCCGACTGCGGCCGGATTGGCCTTGTTGTTGTTGTGCTGGTCATCATCTGTACAGTGCTGGTGATGTGATGACTGACCGCGAGATATTGATTCAATACCTATTGATGAAAGTGCGGCAAGAGGACTGGCATGGCGTCAGCGATGCTGCTAACGATCTGCGCGAAATGGATGCAAGGGAGAAAAAATGAGCAAACTTATACCGACGTATGTAGAACAGGGTTTGCGTGTTGAACAGCTTGAGCGCGAACTTGCCGAAGCAAGAGAGCAATTGCGGTTATGTAATGTTGATCAGTTTACAACCGCCGCTGAACTTTCCGAAGCTATAGCCAACGAGCGTGAACGGTGCGCGAAGGTGTGCGAAAAAATGGCAAATAGCAGGTATTTGTTAGATGACGAGAGGCAGGTTGCTCATTCTTGCGCTGACGCAATCAGAAAGGGTGAATGATGACACCAGAAAAACAACGAATCGCCATCGCGGAAGCGTGTGGGTGGAGACCTGATAGCCGTGGTTTGGGGTGGCTTAGTCCACAGGGCTGTTACGATCCAGAACCTGACTACCTCACCGACCTCAACGCCATGCACGAAGCAGAGAAGGTTTTGATCAGACCAAATCTCTACGCGAAAGGTGGCTGGGGAACGTATCTTCGCCATCTGTCAATAGTAACGGACGAGCAACACCCCATCGATGCCACCGCAGCGCAACGCGCCGAGGCTTTCCTGCGAGCAGTTGGAAAATGGGAGGGTGAATGATGACTGACAAACTGAGAGCCGCCGCGAAAGCGGCAACGGTTAAGAATTACTTAACAGTTGGCACCTAGCCCATCATCTGCTCTGCCGCATCCTGCACATGAGCAACCCGATTCAACCAGCCCTTGCCGAACGTCTGAAAAGTCGGCAGGGATTGGTAAAACGTTTCCTTGCCCAGGCTAAACGCTTCCAACAATTCAACGGGATCGGCAGCGGTCGCAGCAGCGATCGTGGCCCTGCCGATAGCACCATCAGCCGTAACGCCTAGCGCCGCTTGCAATAGCTTTGCTGCGCGTCCTGGCCCCATGTTTACGGCAGAATCAAACACGCAATAATCCACACCCCGCGGCAAGTCCGAACAATGGCAGGCATCCCAATAGTTGGCCTTGTATAGCGGCCCGACCAATTCCGGCGTCAACGCTCGCATCTCGGCCTCATCGACGGGATGCTTTACCCACGCTTCCCAGACCTTTTTTGTCACGCCCAAGTTAGTCATGCCGCCGGGGTCTGCCGGGTGATTTACAAAACCGCCTTCTGACTTCAGCACCAGCGCCAGCGCAGCGGGGAAATTACTTAGCATCATCGCCCTCATTTGCATTTGAAAATTTTATACCCGCCAGCAGTCCGATGAACCCGCCGACAATCGTTTGAAACGCTGGCCCGAGCAGCGCAAATATATCGTCGTTGTTTACGTCTTTATCAAACAGACCGTAGCACAGCGCAAACACCATGCCGCCGATGACCACGCACAACGTAAAACTGACCATTGTAGTAACAATAAAGGTTAGCTTGTCTTTCATTTCTTGACCTTCATGTCCATGATCTTTTCGAGCGTTCTACCGCCAAAATAAAAAGACATAATTAGCATTCCCCACTGACCCAGCAGTTGCACGTAGCTCTCATTAACGTCGATCTTAGCCGCTGACAGACCAGCAAACGTGAAATAGCCGATGAGGATTGCAATCAACGTCATGGGGCGAATGTTCTTTGACAGCCATGAATCGCTGCCCATGTCTGCTTTGAGACGTTCGGTCAATTCATGCTGTTCGGCAACGTCAGCATTTAGCTGTGCCAGCTCGCCATTTTGACTCATGGTTAGCAGTTGCAACTTAGCCTGTTCAGCCTGTGCCGGATCGGGGAAAAACTTATCGACCAGCTTACTGCCGATGTCTAGGACTGCGCCGAGGGGGAACATTATTAAACTCCTAGAAGTTACCGCCCACAGGATTCAATACGCCAGATGGAGCGTCGGTAATAATTTTTGAACCCATCTGCACATGACCGTTGGTTGCCGGTGATTCGTTAATTGGACCATAGCATGATGCCAAGGCTGCCCCATTTACGAGCTTGGCTTGCTTGTCGCAAAGGAACGACCATTGATTGCTCATGCCCTCGGTCTTGCTCAAAATAAAGGTGCGATGTATCAAAGGCGCTACCGACCATGTTGGGGCTTGTGGGGCTTCTGTGACGGTGCTGAACAGACTCCAAACTTTCCCCGCAGGAGCATCGCAAGAGTTATTCATCAGTGCGCCGTTAGCTACGCTTCTGCCCTTCAAGATTGGACAAACTGCCATGCCTTCTTGAAACACCTTACCTTTGACCTTTATTGACCTGCCTGTGGGCGTGGAGCCTGACGCAGCACACAGCGCGTATTCACCGTTGCAAATCATCAGGTCTGGGCTTGTAGGTTTTTCCCACTGATTAAAACCAAGGTATAGCACGACAACAGCAGACACGCCTACCAGCGGCAACGCAATTAAAAGTAGCTTTTTCATTTGTCACCCCTTTTGTTCCAAAGCTCAAACAGCGTTCTAATTTTTTCTTCCAGCACAGCCACGCGCAGGTCGATCTTGGATAAAACAATAATGAGCGTGATTAACGCAAAAAGAATCGGCCATGCTTTTACGAGCAGGTCGAAGGTGTCCATCATCCAGCTTTCGTCACCAAGTGCAACAGCAACATAATGATGGCACCTGCCGCAGTCAGGCCAACGGCTTCAATGCGCTTTAAACGGGCGTTGATGCTTTCATACCGAAGCTCACACACCGCTTCATGCGTATTTACACGGCCCTCAATTTCTGTGACAGATGCCATCTGCTTCCCTTTTACGGATGCGTTAATTTGTATGCGTCAAATTCTGCTTTGAGTTCTTTGATTGCGTTGACCATGTACCAAGTCAGATTGTCTGCGTTCACCGACATAACACCAGTGGATTCTGTTTTGACGCACTCCGGCAAGACCGCTTGAAGTTCTTGGGCTATGACGCCAAGCTGCACACCTTCTTTTTTAATGGTCGTGTGAGTTGGCAATTCTGTAATTTCGTTTTCTGTGCGGTATTCAAAGTTTCGCACCTGAATAGCGGTAATTTTTTCCAAACCGACATTGTTATCAACAATGTTTTTCTTAAGGCGAACATCAGATGTAACTGACCAATTTAAAGAGTTTGCACTGTTATAGGCACCAGATGATCCGCTAACAAAAAAAGTTTCGTTACCTTTACCCGCAAGGTTCCAACCCAAAATGTATTCAGCGGATACATTTCCGGCGCTACCGTGACAATACGGCCCTACAAATACGTTATTGTTTCCGTTTGTAGTTGGTGTTGCGTTATACCCACAGGCATACCCTATAAAAACACTGTCGGTTCCAGTGGTTATACTACGACCCGCTTGATAGCCAATGGCGGTATTATTTCCAGCGGTTGTTTCCGAATAAAGAGCCTGATAACCCACGGCGGTGTTGTTGCTGGAGGTATTTGCTTGAAGTGCTTGATAACCGATTGCAGTTACGCCAGTTGCGCTAGTCGTTGTGGTTGCAGCCTGATAGCCCAAAGCAACAGCAGCAGTTCCAGCCGGTGCAATCCCATACACAGTGCCAAGCACAGTAGGTGTGGCGGCTGGTGTAGAAGCTGGCGTCTGCCACGTGGCCACAGTTCCACTGGTTGCCATCAACACCTGACCCGATGACGGTGCGGTAGCCGCAGCAACAGACACCACGCCTGTTGCTGATGTGAGCTTGTCCACGCCGCCCGCGATATTTGCCGCCAACCCGACATAAAGAGATTTTGCAATGCCGGCGCCGCCCGCCGTGATGATTGAGCCGGTTGTCGTGCTCGTGGCGTCTGTGACCAGGCTGCTGTTGATGCCTGCCGCAAACGGTATCCTCGCTGTTGCGGTCGTTTGCCCGTCTTTCGTGATTGCCGTAGACAGGCCGGTGCCTAGATCCGAGGTTAAGGCGTTGAAAGCGGTTGAAGAAATGACGGTGCCCGTGACTACAGGCTGGCCCGCCGTGTTGATGTTGAAAGTTCCCGAACCATTATAGGACACTGTTTTTACTCCTTTATTTCGTGACAGTCTGCGCGGAAATCCCGCCTGTGATTGCTGCGCGTCGTGCCGCATCAGCATTCAATGCTTTTATCAGTCGATCTACATCTTGAAGGTTTGTTTTCGCTTCCGGCCCTTTACTCATTAACATTTCTGCTAATTTGTTTCTGGTTGCCTCTGGCATTGCCACGCGATTCCATGCTTTTCCGACTGATTTAACCGCATCAACAACTTCACCACTTAATCCGCTTTTAGCCGCCTGAGCAGCATTCATCAACGCTTCATTATCCAGATCGCCGGCGCCCATCAATCTTGATGCTGTTTGAGATCCGCGGCCGGTTGATTCTAATGCTTTCAATTGACCTTCTTTTGCCACTTCTGCGGAAAATCTGCGGTAATCACTGCCAAATATTTCGCGCAATTTGTCACTGGTTGCCGGTTCTTTCCACATTTTAAGCAATGACGTTTGGCCAGCCTCGGTACCAACCTTATCACGCAGGGATTGCAGCGCACCAACACGGAATGCTTCTAATTCGCTGGCGCTCATCCCTTTAGTCAATTCTGCAACCTTTAGAGAATCCACCTTCATGACAGTGCGGCCAGTTTCGATTGCCGTCTTTAATTCCGCAGGACCGGCAAATGCGTCACGCGCTAGTTTGTAAATTGAATTTCCTGCGGCATCTTTTGGCGAAAGATCATCCATTTTTTGAGTAAGCGTAGTTCTCAAATTATCATATGCGCGGCTTTGCGCTGATGCTTTGAAATTAGGTTTTTCGCTTTCAGCAAGTTGCCACAATGTTTTTTTCATTGTGTCAATTGCATCAAACGGAACGTCATCGCCAATTTTTAACGCCGACAAATCAATCGGCATTTTTCCCTCAGTTCTAGCAAGTTTTTCGGCTGCTTTATGGGCTTCTGGCGCTCTTTGCAACAGGCTGTATAGGTCTTTATCAATCCGAACAGAAACCCCCTTCAAAGCGTCGTACAGCGGTTTGGCAGCGGTCTTTTGTGCAGTTTCCAAAGCATCTAATGTGGCAACGTAACCTTTTCCCTGCGTGCCCAGTGATTCGTCGGCTGCGGTCATAATCCGACCGGCGCGACCAGCTTGGCGCTCTCGAATGAGGCGCTCTGTGGCATCACTGGTTTTGCCTGGTAAGGTTGCCAGCAGATCAAGCAGTTTTTTAGGCGCCTGACCAGATACATCAGCAATGGTTGCCTCTGGTCCAAATCTTTCAATGCGTGCAGCAGCTCGTCCTGCTGGTGTGCTCATTGCACCGGGTTGGGTAAAAACAGTTCCTTCCGGCACGCCACGCATTAACGCTTCGGCGAGCTTCATAGATGCAGCATTTTGAGTTGATTGCGGCATTACGCGTTGTGCGATATTGCTGCCAACCGCGCCGCCCACCCCGAGCACGCCCTGACCAAGCCCAGCAGTCGCACCGCCGGCAGCACCGCCTTTTGCAACATCAGCAGCAAGTCCGTATAGATCTTGCGCTTGCGATTCGCCAGCCCCACTGATTGCACCTTGAATGCCGCCGGCACGAGCAGCTTGCATTGCTTTGGGAAGCATCCCAGCCACAACAGGCGCCGCAGACGCACTGCCGCCGCCTAGCATCATAGTTGGCGCCGCAGTCATCGCACTGGTTATTGGCGCAATAATTGGATAATCCTGCCGAAATTGTTGCGTCGCGCCCCTTACATAATCGCGCACATCCTTGTATTTACCGAATGGCGCCGCAATACCGCCGGCCAGCTCATCCAAAAAGCCAAATGTCGGACCTTGCAAGGCATTGATTGCGCCCTGCACACTTGATCCGATTGGCACGCCACCAATAGAAATATCGGCACGCCTGCCGGCCTGCATGGATGGTGATTCCTGTTCTTTACCAGAAACCAACACAAAACCTTCCGGCAATTTCGGTTGATTTTGTTGCCCAGCAATTAATTCAAATCCTTCTGGTAATGGCATTTTTATCTCCCTGCCGGTTGCCAAGTATTGCCGCCATCGGTTGAGATGATTTCTGCGCCTGTGCTAGTATTTTTTGCACGCATTGGTTGCGTAGCAGGAACAGACGGTTTATTAAGAATAGGGCTTTCCCTATATCCCTGCTCTTTGCTGTAAATATCCCGCATCGCATTTGTTTCGTTTGAAAGTTCTAATTTTAATCTTCCCAATTTCTTTAATACCGTATCTTTGTCATCTGTTGCTAAAGGAATAAACGGCATCAATCTAGGCGATTCGCTAGCCGTAACTGCCGCGCCGCTTCTATCATGTAATTTCAAAGATCCAATATCTGCAATTTCTGCTCTAGCGGCAACGCCTTGAGGATCAACCCTATTGAGAATTGCATTAGGCAAATATCCTTTGAAACCAGTTGCAGCAACATCACCTGTCATGCCGGGTAAATCTTGACCAGAAATTAATTTAATGGCCCGATCTAGTTGATTATTTGCGGTTTGATTTGCAGTGATTGCACTATTTACGGTTGCAGGAATTGGCCGCAATTTCTCAGCAGGCGGCGTAAATCCTTGAATGACAGACGGAGGATTGCCAGCCTTACCTGGTTGCAGGAATACCGGATTACCAGCGGCATCTGTTGCTGCAACAGGTGATCCATAAGTTACAGCAGCAGGCGGTCTAGCAGCAATTTTTTGATCTGTTTCAAATTGTTCAATGCTTTTAGGAGTTTTTCCGGATGCCATTGTTTGTTTTACATATTCATCATAAACGCCAAGCGGACCAGTTCTGCGTTCTAAAATTGCGCGAAGCAAAGTTCTATCTATCGTGCCATCTGGCTTCGTAGCCGCTTGCACACTTTCTGGCGTGAATTTTGAAACGTCTACAGGGGCAAATTCTGTTTTTGGAATTCCTCTTGCAATTTCTCTAAGCGGTCCACCGCCAGCTGTTGGCTGATAACGTATTTGATCCCCTGTAAGATTAAATGGCTCGTTTGCGCGTCGTTCTGCTTCTATTTGGGCTTGCCTTTGAGCCAGACTTAACGCCAGCACTTGATTCGCACCTTCTTGCGTTTTCATTCCAGCAATCATTTCCGGACCAATATAGCCGGCTTGACGAGCAGGAACAGCAGGCTTTGCGGCCGAATATGGCATTTCAACCGGATTGCCTTCTTCGTCCATTGCCTGCGTTGGCGCGTTGCCAGTTGCAGATGCCATTGCTGGCCTTGCTTGCATTTCTGGAACAGCCGCAGAACCCGGCACCGCAGGTGCATTTATGGCGGTTCCGAGCGCGGTCAAATCTGCCATTTGATCTGCACGATACCTTTCCCCCAACGCCTTCTGTTCCTCAAGCCCCTGCTTCTGCAAATAAGCCCCACCCATAGCCTGCAAGACTTTTGCAAGCCCCGCGGTCGCTGGTGTGTGCGCCTCTATGCCCTTATAGCTGTAACGCTCTGTGGGCTGTAAAGATTGCGCTTGCAGCAGCTCGGCCATCTTTTGCTGCTGGGCGATCTTTGCCAGGTCAGCCTGGTAAGGGCTGGGCAGGTTGAAAGCGTGCGTTAGATTTTGATTCTGAAAGTCGAAAGCGGCCATTTTGAGCCTCTAGTAAGACGGCGTAAAGTTTTGGGAATTTGGATCGTATGGTGCAGACCGATCAACAACGGGGGCGCCGGGTTGCGTTCCGGCTTTCCGCATCATCATCTTCATCATCATGTCATTCATGCCACCGCCACTGCCGGCAGGCGTGCCCAATGGCCCGCGATACTTCTGATACGGTTGCGTCGGATCTTGCAGCAGCGCAGCGAGCTGCATTCGCTTGTCGTCGGGATTGAAATTGTAGGAGGAATTCATTTAATTAATCATCCCATAATTAACCATCTTATAACCACTTGGATGCAACGCCACGGCTTCAGGCATTACGGCCTCGACTTCATCAGCCATCACGCCGCGCTGCCGTTTGCCAAATATGTCATATTCGTAAACGCCGATCCCTAACCGATGCGTGCCAACACGAACAACATTAGATTTTAGGCGAGGATCTGAAAACATCGCAGCGCCGCCAATAGTGCCTGCCAAGTTATAAAGCCCGGCATTCTGCGCGTTGACGTTTGACGATGCAATTCCATACCGATCCATTGCGCCCTGCCCTGCCGCTTGGGCGCCTTGCATGATCGGTGCCGGTGCGATGTTTGAGCCTTGATACCCCTGAAACTGCGGCATCTGGATCTGCGAGCCACTCATCAGGCCGGCGATCTCGTTCAGCGGTTGATTCCGCAGCGCGAGCTGCTGTTGCAGGCTTTGTTGTGCGGCCGTGTTGCCAAATTGGCCGGATTGCAGCGCCTGGTTATATCCCTGAGCATTTGCAGCAGTGTCTAGCCCGATACCTTGCAGCGCAGCTTGCGTGAGCAGATCATTCTTTTGCTGATTCTGCGAAATCATGGCGTTTTCGTATGCTTCGCCACCCGGCACTAGACCCTCGTTAATTAACCGTTGCCGCGTTGCTGCGTCTGACTTTTCGAGCTGCGGCTGCAAGCGTGACATAATTGCCGCTTGCCCAGTCATTCCCGCATTCACCGGCATTTTGGCCACGCCGCTGGTGTCTAGGCTTGTTTGCAGATTCGGCAGATTAGGATTAAATCCAGTGGCCAGCACATTCTTTGCAGTGCCTAAACCCTGCTCGCCAAGATTGGCCAGTGCCTGCTGTACGCGTTGCTGCGATTCCAGAGTATTCTGTGCAGTCGGCGTCAGATTCTGCGTTACCGTCGGTTGATCATTTTCACCAAAAGTGACCGTCTGCCCGCCCAACGGACCAACGATATTTGGGTTGTTCATCCGACCCTGCACGCGGGCGGTTTCGACGTTTGCGGCGCCCTGCGCTTGAGCTGCGCCTGCGTAATCCGGCGGCGGCGGCGCTGATGGTGACGATTTACCCATGATTTATCCTTTTGCTGTAGCGTTCATTTAAAAACCGGCAGTCATCGCGGCGCAGCGTGTAAAACACAATGTCGCCCGCTGGGCGCCCTTCTTTGATCCTGCCTTCTTCTGTAAATCCCATATTCGTCACCACTTTTGCGCTTTGTTCGTTGTCGCTGCCCACTGGCACGATAATCTTTTCGACCTGGCAGATGTTATACGGATAATCAAATATTGCTGCCAAGTAGGCCGGCGTCAGTTGCCCCTCAATGCTGAAATGGCACCAGATGCTTTTGTGGTTCCAATTCTCATAAATGACGCCTGCAATAATCTGATCATCTCGTTTCAATCCTAGTGCCGTTGCCCTGCCCTCAAAAAAGCCACCATCAACGCGCTGTGCAACCCAATGGCCGATTTCCGGCCCCGATACTATATGCCTGCCCATCCGGCCTGATAAACCACGTCTGTGGATGCCCATTCGATTTGCCACGCGGTGCTGGCACTCTTGAGCTGAATAGATCCGCAATAACCCAGACCAGTAATCCCTTGCCAGTCATTTGTGATCTGCAAGCCAGATCCCCAGTTTGACTGATCCCATTTGCCGGTATCCCACAGGCCAGGCAAAGTGCCGGCCAGCGACAGCGGCGCTGCATTGTCGTCAACATCAAAATCGACGTTCATGCCGACAAATATTGCGGGCGCACCGTCGGTAAAAATGCTCGGTCGCGCCCGCGTAAAGTATTTTTTGACGCCGCGGCTGTCAAAATAGTTAAAGGCTTGGAAAGCGTTTGTCGTGATGTTTGCCGCGTTGTCCGAATAGGTGTCATCCCACGCCCTGACCACCACTCCGTTCCCGCCGTAATAGGGATTATCGTTAAATGTTTCCCAGCAGTTCGCCGGCCAGCTCTGAAACTGGCACCAGCTCGTTGTGATCGTGTTCATTACATATTGCTCTTGATATCCAGTATCAACAGGCACATTGATCCATACAGCGTTTCTTTTGGCGTTGTAGTAGACCTGCCACCCGACAGCAGCGTGATCGCCGCCATAGGCCGTTGTGGCCTGCGTAATAGCCCCCTGAATCTTGTTTGACAGCGCCACCCGAGGATCTAGTCGAGAGGATTGCAGGCTTTGTGCCAACGGCATCAGACCGTCATAGGTCAGGATCAGCAGATCGCCGCCCCATTTCAGCATGGCGCGGTTGCCGATTGGGCTGCCCAGCTTCCAGACGCCAGACAGCGCCCAGGTAGCATCGCTGGCCGGATCGGTCCCGCGATAAACAATAACTTCGCCGTTTGACGTGATAAATACCAGGTTGTCGTCCACGCCATAGCCGGCGTCAATGGTCCAAGTGTCCAGATCCACCAGATGCCCGCCGAATTTGGCAATGGCCGACAGATCGAGCACTTGCGCGGCGCCACCGACTGCGCTCGTCGGCAAATACCACGCCTTGAGCGTGTCTTTCTGGATAAACCACAAGCGGTTTTTAAACAGCGTCACATTCGATAGCGTTGTCGTTGTCACGCCGGTAATGGCCGGCGTCGAAGCGGCATCAACAGCGGTCCAGTTGGTGCCATCGTACAACCGCGGTTTGTCCACGCCGTTCACGGCATACAAATAGCTGCCGCCGGTTGTGGTGACGTTGATATATTCCCAAATTGCATTGGTCAGGCCAGTAACAGTTGTTGCAGTTGCCGCCCCTGCGGTGCTCACGTCGTAAAACTTCAGATCCGGCGTCGCTACGGCAGCAAACATCTTGCTAGTCGTGCCGCCGTTGTAAACCATGATGGACTGCACTTGCCCGGTCATGCCAGTTGCCCAGGTTGTCGACCCGCCACGCAACACGCAATTGCTGACGGTTGGGAAAAAGTTAATCAGTTGGACCGCATCCAGCGGTTCCATGTTGGCGATGGAGTCTCGGGCATTCCAGCCACCCACCGGCGCCGGAATTGACGCCACGCGGGCAGCAGTATGTTGGACCAGCGCGTTAGTTCGGGCCATAGCCAGAGTCCGGTATGTTGTCGTAACCAATCAACACAGTGCCTGGGCGCGGTGCAAAGCTCAGATTAGCAGACGACATATCGAGAGCCATTGAAACCTCAAGCTCCTCGATATAGTTTCGATACATTGCGGTGGTATCAAAACCTTTGGCCTCAAAGTATTTGAGTTTTGTTGAGAGCACCATCAGACGATCGGGATAGATCGTGGTATCAGTGTCGACTGTAAAGCTGGTCTTGACAGTGCCGGTTGCTGATTCTGCCCAACCGTTGCTGCGATACTCAAGCCCAAGGCTTTCTGAGGTAGACGTGCCAGGCCAAATCTGGAAATACTTGCCCAGCAAGCGCCAGCGAATCCGCGGTCCGGTGCTGATATAGCCTGAGAGCAACCATTCCCATTGCTGGGCGTCCTCAGGTCCGAGCATCTCCCAATGCTTGGATTTATCCCACATCGTGCGCGGCACGAGTGCTTCGTAGTCACTGGGAAGGTCGTAACGGATCTTCTGGAAATAAGCAGTGTCAGCAGTGCCAGCTGCGGCAAAGTCTTGATTGACCGTAACCTGCGTTCCGCTATCAACCGACACGATATAGGTGTTTTGATTAATGCCAGTACCCTGCACTTGGTAAGTAGTATCTAGCCCTGTGGTGCTGGGAATCCCAGTAATTGTGCGTGCCGCGGTCGTCCAGGTGCCGGTCGTGGTCAGATATTCAGTATAAAAACCATACTGTTTTGTCATCGCACGCCAGTTGTGCCGGCGCAGCAGCTCGTAGCCGGTCGCGTTCATCAGCGCCAGAATCTGCGTCACATCTTGATTCGTGTTGCCAGCGACATACGTCGGCGTCGAAACGCCGAGTTCGTTTGTGACCTGCTGCACCAGTTGCAACATCGTGCTCGACATAATTCAACCTTTCTATTCAGCCTCTTTTCGCGGTCGCCCAGGCTTGCGGGTTTCCATCAGCATCGCCATTTGTTCCTGCAATTGTTTGAGCTGGGCGCGAGTTTCTTCCAGCTCGGTGTCGCTTTGCGATTTGTTCTTGTTCGTCAGATACAGCCGCGCTTTCTCGCGCAGTCCTGACGCACCCATGCCTACACGTTGCAGTTGCGCGTCGGTGGCGGTCGCAAGCTGCTCAACAGTCTGGAATTTTAAGATTTGCAGCTCGGCCATCTGGTGAGAATTAAATTCTTCAGACTCATCTGCGTGCCATTGTGACAGCGGCGTGCCGATCACTGAGGCGTCTGTATTCTGCATTTTCCAATACAAATACTGGCGAGGAAAACGCTCTTTGTGATCCTCCCGAACAGGCTGGTCAACGACATTAGTTTTGTCACCCGGCACAATGATCCGCACAAACTCTTTCGGATTTGCCTTAAATTCGCCGTCCTCGTTTAAATAAAACTCAACGTGAAGGTGCGAATCCGCGTTGTAAATGTCGCTGTCTAAAGCCATTTGATTTCTCCTGTGGGGATTAAGTTCGTGCGCCTGTGAGGCTGTACCATTTTGTTGCTGATACCGCAAAAAATATACTGCTGAAATTACTGGCAATTGAAGCCGAAGTTGTTTGGTTGATTGTTGTTGCAGTTTCGTACGGATAAACTTTAATTGTATTGGCGCCTGAATTGGCAATGTAAATCGTTGCGCCCATTTGTGTAGGCGGCAACAAAACGCCAGTGTTAGCCGCTGCCGTATCAACCGAGTTATAAATCTTATTCAGTTGCAACGCATCAGCGCGGGTGGAACCAGTTGCAGTCAAACCATCCACGCCGTCGCCACAGATGGCAACGGTCATTAATGATGACGCACCGGCCCCAAGAACCCGCGAGGGTATTGTCATGCCGTTAGAACCGATGCCCAAGTTGTTGCGCTGGTGGCAAACAGGATAACGGTTTTTGCTGTTGCAACAGACAAAGTTGAAGCACCAGCATTGATCGTTGATCCTGATTTTGGATAAACAGTTACCGTTTGGCCGGAATCATTACGGATGCCGATCATAGCGCCCGCTTCGGTCGGCGGCAGAATAACGCCGGTGCTGGCCGAGCTGGTAGTGATCGTGTTCCAAACTGCCGACAGTTGCAGCGCGTCAGCAATCGTGCTGCCAACCGCAACCAAGCCAGTGGCGCCATCGCCGCAGATGCTGGTCGTTGAAAGCGGGGAATTGCCTGAAGCCAAAACGCGTGAAGGAATAGCCATTTTTAAATCTCCTTTTTTACATAAAAGACTGCATTAATTTCATTTTGATCTGACCAAAGAATGCGGTATTCCTTAAACTTGTCTGACCACCAAGCATAGGGAAAGACAGACAAATGAAGGTGCTGGCCGATCAACGCACCCATGTTGTCGTGCACAAGGCTTATCTGGAAAAACGCCGATTCGACGCAATCCATGATATTTTTGATAACGGTGTTGACGTTCTCGGGCGCAATGTGTTCCATCACGTCGGTGCAATAACCCACATCACCGGTGGCGGCGATGGGCTTTGTTAGATCGGCGATGAGCAGGGGAAACGTCACATTCGAGTCCAGGCAATTGTTGCTGAAGTCGACCATCTGCATTGTGGCGCCGGTCAATTCGTGTATTTTCCAACTTCCGCGACCTGTTCCGCAACCAAAATCTACCACTTTCTGCTCTTTTGTGATATTGGCGACTTTTACAAAGGTTTCGGCGATTAGTTCGCCAGGTGCGGTGTCACGGTAAGCCGGAATTGACCACATTTTGCGGTATTTCTCATCCTCGCTCATTGGAACAGCATTACGACGCATATCGGCCACAACCTCTTTAATCAGCCCGTCACCGTCAACTGTAATTACGCACCCCAGATTTATCAGATTATTGCAAACTTGCGGGAACAGCTCGGCCTGCCGCGCCATTGTCAACGAGCTGGTGAATACTTTGCCGTTTACCGTCACCTTGCAAAGCACGTCGTTGTCGTTCATTTTCTGTTTGTAAGCATGCCCCATCGCATTGCGGTGCGAGCAGTCATAGCCAAACAGATGCAGCTTGCGGTAACCCATTGTGTAAGCCAGGCACATGGTCGACAGGCCAACCGTTGTGCCGCCACCGACCATTGCAAACTCGCCATCATAGTCAGGCAAATGCGCGTCCAAACCATCAACCGCCGGGTGCCAAGTTGTGATGTTTTCAACAGCATCAAACAGCGCAGGATGGCACTGGCTGGAAATTAAATACTCATCAGCTTTGCCGATCAGATCAATATTGCCGGGGCGTGCGTCAAGAATGACCTGGTATTCCGGCACGATATTGTTTTTGTTTAAAAACTTGGCGGCGCCATTAAGAGCAAATATCTTTTGCCCCAGCGCGTGCCGTTTGCGGATCATGTCGAGCTGGTCAGCAACAGACGGTCCACCGCCAACAATGACAGCATGGCCATCGTGAGCAGGAACCTCGGCGATCCAGCGATCGCATGATCGAGAATTCAGTTTAACGTTGGCGAATAATTCGTCATCGTTAGTGTTACAAATGATTTCTATATCCATAAGATTGCAGGCCAGATTGTCGTCTGGCCTGCTCTCCTTTCTTTAGGTAATACGGCCTTGCAGATGCGGGCGGTTCATCACCACGTTCACTGTGGTGGTTGCAGAAGCAACCGTCGCAGCGTTCGCGGTGCGTGCACCGAGGATTTCTTTACCCGAACCAGTGGCGCCCACTTTGCCGGTCGATTTCACGCCAACCGCAACGGTTGCCGCAAAGTTCGACGAAGTGGATTTAGCGCAAACCGCAGTGCCTTCAATCTGATACCAGCCAAAAGTGCCGGCCAGATTAGCAGACATTGCCACCGCAACCGGGCGAGCCTGGTTGCTAGTAGTGGCGCACAGAGTCGTCTGATACGTGGTGCCGTCATACGTCACCAGCGAACCAACCGCAGTGGAAGCAACACCCACCAACAGGATAAATTCGCCGGCGCCATAGGTCGGATCGAAAGCGCGTTCGACCTGACCCAACGTATTAGGCGGGGTTGGGATAACGGCAGCGCTACTAGTTGAGACACCGCTCGGGCTAGTGACACCCGTGTCGATGACCGCAATCTGAAGCAAGCCGGCTTTGTTGTCGTCAAAAGTATAAGCCATGTCAATATCTCCTTAAGCAACCAACACGCCGCTAAACTGCGGACCGCTAGCGCACATGTTGCCCGCCCAGCCAATCAGTTTAACAATCGCGTCTTGGTTTACGGCTTGCCGTTCGCCGCCAATCGGCACAAAGTTCCTGTCTACGTGTGGCCTGAAAAAAATGTACTTCGTATTGCTTGCTGTTACCCCACCTTGCGGTGTGGTGCGATCATTTCTGCCGCACTCTTGAGCTTTGGTTACTTCAAGTTGCACTCAAGTCCAGACTATCGCTTCACCTTCCCAGGTGTTCTCTCGCTTAGTCGTTCAGGCTGCTTTCGCTTGCCCCTTGTTGTCCTCTTCAGGAGTTCCAAGTCAATCAGAGAGAATTCTCACATCTGCGTTTTAATGCAGAGTGACCCCAACATTAAGGAACCACATGTGGTTTGCAGTTGCTGCCGAACCGATACCGCCGTCAAGCACAACGTCGGAAGCCATGCCAGCGCCGTAGTATTTCAGCGAAGCAAAGCCCGCACCGGCCATCGAGGAACCCGAATCAGAAATGCGCTGAATCGACTGCAACGATTGCAGATACAAACGGTAATAGTTGTTATCAGCAACGATCAAATCCGGCTTGTCGGTTCCGCGAATCAGCTGCACAGCGACCGAATCCATGTATTGCTGGATGTTCGATGCTGAAGTAGCAGATCCGCCGTTTGTTACACCAGAGTAAGCCACTGAGCGCCAGAACGCGAACGTAGCTCGGTTGATGCCGCCATACGTGCCAGTGCTCGGACTATCCGGCACAGCAGCTGCCAGCCCGGTAATGTTCTTACCAGAGTTTCCCGTACCATCAAGATAAATATCGCCACCGATACGGTTAGCCAGCTGCGCTTCGGCCACGTTCATACGACCGTCAAGCAGGTCGATGATCGCTTCTTTGCCGCTGTTCTGAATCATCTCCAAACCGCTGATCGAAACCGCAGCAGCATATTGCGTAATGCCGTATTGCGCCGCACTGATCGGGCTGTTTTGTGAAACGTTCAACACTTCATAACCCGAATAAGAATTCGTGTTATTGGTCGTGCTGTCGTTATACATAACTTCTTGGAGTATGACATTCCCCCCACTGAAGGTCTTAACATTCCCGCGTTCTTTGAGGCGGCGCAAAAGCGCATTGTTATTTGTAACGTTGTCGGCCAGCTCACCGCTACGACTTTGAATGTTGGTCGCAATGATGTCGCTGATCGAGCTATTGGCAAAAGCCATAATAAAGCTCCTTAGAAAATTATCAGAGTCGGTCGCTTATGTTGTCGAATTGTTCGGCAAGCAACGACCGGCGATCTTGCGCTTTGGTATTTGTAACGGTGCCGGGTGTGGAACCTTTCACGCTTACCGCTGCCGCCCTCGCCCGTTTCGCCGCAGTATTAGCTGCTGCACGTTTCGTTGCATCCGCTTCGGCTTGTCGGCCACTTTGGACAGCATCAAAAAGTTCGGGACTTAAGCGTATTGCTTTTTCGTACGCATCATCGAGATCCATAGCCATGCCGCTTTGTAGAAGCTGGATCATGGCTGGGCGTGCTTCCTCGAAGTGTTCGGCCTTTTGACTGAAATTGTTGATTTCGCCAAGTAAGGCTTGATTCTGCTGCTGTTCCTGTTGCTGTTTCCAGCCTTGCACTTCGCCGCGAACGTTATTCAGTTCGTTTTGCAGTGCATAGATTGTCGGATCAACGGCCTGTTGTGGCAGGTCGTTACCCATTTCGTTTAAATTTACACCGTAAGATTGCGCCAGTCTAGCAAAATACTGCCGTTTTTCTTGCGGATTGCTGTATCTCAGCGCGTGATCGGCCTCCATCAGTGCCTTAACTGCTTTCGGCGCGTCAATGCCCAAACCCTGAATCGTGTTCATGTAGGGGTTCAAAACCTCCTGCATTTGGTCGGCAAATTGGGCTTTGCTGATTAACGGCTCGACGCCCGCCTTCATCTCGCTTTCGCGCTGCCAGGCGTATTGTTTTAGCTTGTCGTCTGCCAGATTCCAAGTTTCGTGATAGTCCTTTTTCCAGCTTGCCGGTGGCCGGCGCCAGACCGGATCTTCCTCGGTCTTTTCCTCAGTCGGTGCGGCTTTTGCAAACTTGCCGACTTCATCCCGCGGCTTTTCGGCCGGTTGCGCTCTTTCGGGTTCGGGTGCGGCCTCGGCCTCATCAAACTGTGCTGAAAGCATCTCGCGGCGTGCGTCTGCGTTTTCGACTGGCACTATCTCGTTCAGGTCTGACATTTGCTTCTCCCTGTGGGGGTTAGTTTAACGACGGTTAAAACGTAAATCATCTCGCGCTTTGGCGAGCATTTTATTAGCCTGGTCGTGCGTCATATTGGCAAGTTGCGCCCGCAGGATCTCGCGCCGGTTGTCTGTTGGAGGTGCGACTTTGGTTTCCATGCTCTCGTTGCCGATCTCAATGCAGTTATGCGCCCGCAAATGCTCGCGGTGCTGGCTGCGGCTGGTGATCATGCTGCCATCGGCCATTGACTGATACGGCTGAATGTCGGGCATCACGATCGGCGCTAGCGGATCGGCGTAGTAATTGTTTTTTTCAACCAGTTCACCATTGATTTGCACGTATTGTTTTCTCATAACAGTGTCAGAACGTCCTCATCATCCATTTCAAGGTGGGTATCCCAGATCCGCTGCACGCGGTCCAGATCGGCAAACAGCGCGTCGTAATTGATTGTCGGGGGCGCTGACTTTGCCTTTGGTTGCGTGACGACATAAGGCGCGGCAATTTCCTCGGCGATCTCTGGCCGGCCTTCGACAATGCGCTCAAAAGCATCAAGTATTGCCTGTTTTTTCTTTGCTCTGAGTTTGCGCTCGCGTTCAAGCTGCTCTTTAAATCGTCGGCCGTCGTGCGTGTCGTCAATGATGACGACGGGCGGTGCGCTCGGCGTAACAGTGCCGACTGATCCGGTTGCGTCATTGCCAGACAGCGAAATTGTGATGACAAGGCCAACAGTGCCCGCGGCGCCAGTTGCCTCGGTGCCTGTAACTGGAACCGTTGTGCTAACAGTTTCGGTGCCGACCGACCCGGTTGCCTGCACGCCGGATAGTGAGATGGTGACGGTTGCGCCGACTGTGCCAACGGCCGTTGTGGCGCCGGTTCCGGTAATCGGAATGGTCGCGGTGGCCGTAACGGTACCGGCTGCGCCGGTTGCGGCGTTCCCAGTAAGTGGAACAGTTGCGGCAACGCCGACACTACCCGGCGATCCTGTAGCAGAATTGCCGGTGACGGGCAGGGAATCCCATAGTGCAGCATCCCAGGTGCCGGTATCCCATGCGCCCTGTGCCATGAATTAGGCAATGCGGATAAGTGCGTTAGTGCTGTCATTGGTCGGCATGGATAACACGATAGTTCCCGCGGTGATCGCTTGGGCGCCAAAGGTGTGCACGCTGATCGCCTTGTTGGATTGGGTGCTGTTATAGACAAGCACGCAATCAAACGATGTGGTGAGCGTGACGGTCGTGTAAGTGAAGCTGGCACTCGGCGTCCAATAAGCTGTGGTTCCGCTTGAGGTGGGCGCTGTGGCGTTTGTCGCTGTGACCCCACCGGCACTATAGCCAGTGCCTGAAACCTCGCCAGTGGCGCTGTATGCGGTCGTGGAGGCGTTTACAGTGGCACTTGCCAGATACAGCGCAGCTTTTAGGGTGTCTGCACCTGTTCCGGCCCGAATAACGGTCGTTCCCAGCGCGTGAATGCCGGAGAGAATCTCTGTTTTGAAACTGGTGCACATTGCTTGCGTGTTAGCCATTTTTGAAACTCCCTGCCTCGGATGTTGAAACCATCGGTTTTTTCAGTCTGACATGCGCGGATCTGTGCACCAGCTCGTCAGCAAGCCAATACTCTACCCATGTCGTGCTCTCGTTGTCGTTGTCGACCGATCCCTCTCGCTTTTCGAGCAGTGAATCGTCCATCTCGCCTTTGGTCGTGGTGACGATCATGCTGCCACCTCCACGCCGACTGCTTTGCCGTCAGGCCCGCGCACAATGCGTTTAGGTGCTGCTAAAGTTTGCATGACACCACCGATGCGGTTCATGGTTTCGCCATGCATGTTTGCCATGTTTTCGTGCATCTGCGCCATGTGATCAATGGCCATTTTGACGTTATCGCCTAGCTCGGCGCTAACCTTCTCGCTTGCGGCCTGCTGCGCTTCAATCAACGGTATATCCAGACCCGGGTTAGCGCCAATCCTTGCCACCATGATTTTAGTTGCCGCTTCCAACTCGGTGCGCTCGTGCGCCGCCTTCAGTTCGGCCGCTTTGAGCTGGCCCTCGAATTGCAGCTTTTGTTGTTCGAGCTGCGCGGCGTGCTGCATCTTCATCTGCTCGATCTGCATCTCGGCCTGCGCTTTCGCCTGGGCGGCTTGCGTGTCGGCCTGCACGCGCATCTGGTCAGTTTGCTGCTGTGCTTGCAGCTTGATCATCTCAGGGCTGGGTTGCGGCGGCTGACCGGCAGATTGTTGTTGCTTCTGTTTCATCTGCTCGAGCGCAACATCAAGCACGCCCTCGATCGGTTTGGCCTGCTTGAAGCCACCGATGCCGAATTTGATCAGCTCGACCAGCATGGGCACCATTTCGGGCGATTGCTGGCCGACTGGCAATGCTTCTTTCATAAATCCACCGAATGCGGTCAGGAATTCCACGCGGTCGCGCTTGTTCTGTTGCTCGTCCAGCTGCACCAAACTGTCGGCATCGACCTCAATGCGAAAGTTCCGCAGCGGATTGTCCTGCATTAGTTGCATCGCCTGCGGGATCATCTGCTGATCTGGCTGGCTCATCTGAGCAGCAGCGGCATAGGCCAGAATCGTCTGCGGCTGAAATTTGCTGCACATGACCTGCGCTTTTAGCCGGATCAGCTCGCTGGCAAACAGTGCGACTTCTTCCTGCATCGAGCGCAGGCGCAGGCCGGCGTATTGGCCTTTGATCTGTTGCGCGGTTGCGGTTTCGCTTGCTGCCGAGGCGCCGCGGATAATGTCAGAAATGCCGGTGATCTCGTAGATCTGCGCTTTGATCTCGGTGCGTGCCCGGTAGCAATTCAGTAGAGCATTAGCCAGCTCATCGATCGGCAGAATGTCGATAGCGCCTTTAAGCCCGCCTTTTTCGCTGAATTGCATCCATTTGTCGACTGGGATCAGCGTATTGTTGTCGCCCTCGGTCAGCAGGCGTTGCAGTGCCGGCTGGCTCGCATCGTAAACGCCGCGAATCCGCAGTGCTTTAACCAGTCCATCAATGCGATCTGAAAGAATATCTAGCTCGTTGGCTTGGTCCTGGTAAAGCACGAAGTCCGGCACCGGAATCAGCGTGTCGCTGGTCGTGGTGCTGTAAAGCGGCTTTGAACAGGGGAAAAAGCCCTCTAGCTCAAGCGGATCGTCGCGCTCGTCGATCAGCTCGTTATAGTTCTTGGTAAACCAGTAGACCTTGCCGGTTTCTTTATCCCACAACTCGCATATCTTTGCGCGGGTGCGCTCTTTGTTGCTCTGGCCATAAGTTTTGAGCGTTTCCGGTCCTGAATCTAACGGAATCTTTTTTGATACCTTTTCGCCGAATCGCTCTGTAAGCGCCTCGCGTGTCATGTAAACCCAACGCCAAACGCAGGTTACCTCCTCCCAAGTGCGTGCGACAGAGTGGCCAAAATCCTTCCAATGAACGTAATCGGTGGGGGCGCACTCGTATTCGATTTCCTCTTGCGGCTCGGCTTCGCCAGCGGTGTAGTCCTGATTCTCGGGATTCTCGGCGCCTTCGGGGGTTTGGCCTTCTGCTCGCTCATTTTCGATGTCCTCGGTGATTTGCACGCCATCTTCGGGTGTGTCAAGTGTGCGAACATGCGGCTCGTAACGCACCCAAGCAGTGCCGCGGCCACCGAGGAACCGATCCTCAACGGCATAGCGCATCGTGGCGCGGAAGTCTGGGTAATGCTCAATCTCGTAATCAAGCGCACGCTCGATCAGCTCAGACGCCACGCGGCCCACAGGATCGTTATCACCGAACCGGCGCTCTGCGACCGCTTTCGGCAGCTTGGAGTAAACAGCCGGAATCAACGTCTGCACGTTGGACCATAGAATATTGAATTTTGCGGTTTCGTTGGTATGCTGGCTGCGATTGTCGTCACGATAGCGTTTGACGATTTTCTCTGCCCGCGCTTCCCACTTCTTGAATTCGTTGTCGTATTGACTGACGATATTCAGGTATTTCTGCACGCCGGTTGCGGTGGCTTCCATTTATTCGCGTCCTATGATGTTCATGTGCTTGGGGTCAAACACGACAAAGTTGCTGGTGCCACCGCCAGCGCGTGAGCCTTCGTCTAGGTATTTGATGCCGGGGATGCCGAGGCTATACCGCATGTAATTTGCAGCGGCTAGCGCGCCCTTTGAATCTTGCGTAGCTCGCTTTCCAGAACCAAATACCTGTTCTACGAGAGCGTCGTGAAACTGCTGCCCGGTCATGTTTGGTTTTGCAATGGATGGCATAAAATCTAATGCTGCTTTGCCCGCGGCTTGCTGACTCAGCGGCTTATCCCAATCCAGCATCTTGGCTATCTGCTCGTCTGGGAGGTCTACTTTGTAGAGGGAGCCCGGCAAATCTACATTAGGCAATGGTTGTTCTGATCTAAGAATTTTAACTGCTGGATTATTATTGCCGCCTGCAAAAGTTCTTGCATGAAACTCAGCCGCGGCTGCACGATCACCATTGTGCCTTGAAAGCTCAAAAGCGGCAGTTTGAACAGGATCATCCCAATTAATAGATTTTCCGCCTATTTTTATTTCTGCGGCTGGTTTACCTTGTGCTTTGTGCATTGCAGATACACTGCCTTGATAAGATTTTGCAACGCTTGGTGCCTCTGATAAATAACCAGCCCCAACACCGTAAGCCTGCGCCCCCTCACCCGTTCCAATCTTCATCGGATCAAACTCGCCCAATGGATTATTGGCAGTTGGTTGGAAGCGATGCGGGCTTCCGTGATAGACAATCTTGCCCAACATCGCAGGTCCAAAGTTCAACGCGCTATCAATCCCCTGATTAATCATCTCCTGCTTGTTTTCAGGATTCATCTGCGAGAGCACGCCACGCGGAGGATTCTTTAACGCTTCTGCCCAGGCGGTCGGCGATACCAGATCGCTAACGTTCTTTTGCACGCCGCGGCCCCATTGGGCGGCAGCATCTAGTGCCCGACCAACCATGCTGTCAGGTTCGGGTGTCGGCAACGCCATGCCTTGCTGGTATCTCAGCGCAGCTGCCAAGCGGTCGGTGTCGGCCATTATTTATTCCTGCTCGATATTGCTGCGGCTTTGCTCTTGGCGTCGGCCTTGCTGCTCGCGCCCCATGCCTTGAGCGCAAGCGCCAAGCGTGTTGGCTCGCCGTTCTTCTCCATCGGCCCCGGCATACCGCCCATGCGGGCCAGAAATGATGCACGCCGCGGGTTATCGCCAGCCTTTACAGGCGCTTTAAGCGTGCCGCCTGTTTCGGCTTTGTAACTGGCTCGGCCTGCCGCGTTCAATCCACCGGCAGGGTTTTTCCCTTCTTTACGTGTCCAGGCTGCGCTCATTATTATTGTCCCGCTTTAATTTTTAACCAATCCGCTT
>Ga0209400_1000518_pt1 | contig 33713 bp, 37 predicted proteins | sample M_130807_EF_Meta_FD_187313 | JGI IMG/M metagenome (GOLD analysis project Ga0209400, IMG submission 187313) | Freshwater microbial communities from Lake Montjoie, Canada to study carbon cycling - M_130807_EF_MetaG (SPAdes) (version 2) | ecosystem: Environmental > Aquatic > Freshwater > Lake... | reverse complement strand
CAGTGCTGGTGGAACTAAGAAATTTCATGTAAGAGCAGTAAGAAATAACAATCCTCCAGAGGTCCTCAAACAACATTTTGAAATTTTGCCCAATTCGCAAATTTTAGACTGGGCTACTCAATTGATATGGCTTCCTTACAATAACCTTACGCTTACTTGGGAAGATGCACTTTTATATGCCAAACACCTTTCAGATAGTTTGCATGAATCTTGGCGTTTGCCCAATATCAAAGAATTGCAGTCTATTGTCAATTACCAATTGAGCAATCCAGCACTCGATAAAAGCATGTTTAAAATCAACCTGCCAATGCAATTTTGGAGTTCAACTTCTATCCAAAATCAAGCCACGAAGGCATGGTTTTTAGATACGAAATATGGCATCACAACCTACGATGTCAAAACAAATGCACACCCAGTACTCTTTGTCAAAAATCAAAGTTCAAGCACTACTGGTATGCAGCCTGTAATTAACCCCCAAACGGCAATTTCAGTTTTCCCAAATCCATTCAGGTCTCAGCTGCAATTGCACAATTCTGAATCAAATATTCCATTTCAGATTTTTGATGCACAAGGAAATGTTTTACTAAACGGAAATGCTCTTGAACAAGTTGATTTTTCTAGCTATCCAGCAGGAATGTATGTACTGCTTTTACAAGGAAATCAATTGCAAAAATTTAAGTTGATGAAGGTGGAGTGAGGGGATAAGTAATAGCGTTTACTACACGTATAATGTCATACTTGATTGAATAGATGATTTTATTTCTTCTCTCAAATTGCTTGGTGATACAACTTCAACCAATGGTCCATAGCTTAAAATTAAGTTGATAAGTTCTTGCGTATGATAAACACTAAATGAAACAACCAATTCGTTTTCGTTTTTGCTGATAATTTCCATAGTATGATGAATTGGCTTTTCCATTAAAATTGCTACCATATAACCTGTTGCCTTTAATTTAACTGAAATAGGCTCTTTTTGGTGTTGATGAAAAACCCCTAAGCAATATTTGAAATACAATTCAGGGTCAAAGTTGGTATCAGTAAAAAAACCCTCATTACTCTCTGTTAAACTTTCAATTCGTTGAAGTTTGAATACATTGGTGCCAGGATTAGGTTTATTCTTTTCAGAGTAAGCCAATAAATACCACACGTTTCGGTATTCTTTTAATAAGTATGGGCTTATGACTCTTTCACCACTTTCTTTGCCATATTTCTTGTATTTTAACACCAAAGTCTTCTTTTTAACGATAGCATTGTACAATGTTTCTAGCCATTCGTGTCCAATTGCTCCTTCATTGTCACCTATTTGAATAATTTTTTCGGTGTCTGTCTTGTCAAGTGCTCGCAATATATTACCAGACATTAGCCTTGTAATGATGTCATTGTATTTTTCAAAAAGCAGGCTGCCTTTAAAAACCTCAAAAGCTTTTAACCCAATTTCCATCAACGCCTTTTCTTCAGCAATTAATGAGGTTCTCCAGATTGTATCTGTTGGGTCTGCGTATCTTTTTCGGCCCCCTTTTAGTTTTTCAATTTCAATCCCTTCCTTTTTTATTGCATTTAGGTCATTGTAAATACATCTAATTTCCACAGGAAGCTCTGAGTCTTCAATTAATGATTGGTTTACTTTTTCAAGTATTTCAGTTGTTTTATAGCCTTTTCTTGAAAGCAATAAGCTCTCAATTAATTTATATCTTTTTTGGTTGTTTTTATTCGTTGGCATTTTGCAATCATAGTGCAAAAATAGGAAAAGTACTAAATTGTTATATAGAATAAATAAATTAAGTATCAGAAAAACAGATTAATATGAAAAATAAAAGTTTTTTATTCTTTGGTCTTAAAATTGCACTAAACGTGCAATTTATCTGCCTACTATTGCAGTACTCAATTAAATTACTATGGTAAAAATAATAGAAATCTTTTCGAATTCGGCAATTCAGTCCAAAGAGACAGACTTGGTTAAAACTTATTTAGGTGCGCAATTTCCCGAATCAATATTTTATTATCACCTGGCTTATGTTGAGAAAGCGAAAAGTTTAAGCCTAGTTTATTTTAGAATGGTAAATGAAGATTTTATTCTTCCTAAAATCAGCCTAGAGCAGAAAGTCAATGAACTTGGTTTTGGGTGGAAAATAGAACGAATAGAACGTATTGCCTATATACTTTCAACCCATGATTTAACGGATTTTAATTATAAGAGTTTTGTAATGCAATCTGATTCTCTCAAAGAAATCACTCAAATCACTAATGGTTATTTGATTTGGAAGCATCAAATGCAGCAGCTCATCATGAAAATATTGGGTTGCAATTCTGATGAAGCAATGCAGTGGGTAAGAGATTATAATAAGAAAGTCCCTGTTGTAAGGGCTTCATTAGAAAAATTAACCATAGATAATCAAACACTGGCTAGCACTATCCAGAAATATCACCCAAATAAGAAGGATACAGGCAATTTGTTTTTTTATGAAGCCCCCTTTGAACAAGCAAAATTGATTATAGGTGAAGAGGAAAATAAATTATACAAACCAGTTATTCAAGGTCAAAATTTCATTCTGGAAGAGAACTACTTGTTAAGAAGTGAAAATTCAGATTTGAAGAAGAGAATTGAGGAATTAGAAGCGCAATTGAATAATATAAATAGGGATGAAAAATAAAGAATCAAAAGCCTTGCAACTCTGTGAGGCAATCGGTAACATATTTTGCAAAATTGAAGCGCAAAAGACCATTCAATTAAAGGCCTATCAGGAGCTTGATAAGGAGATTCAATTAGTAGCGAAGTTTCTTGATTTGAATAGCGATTTAAGTTGTTTAATCATTGCTGTTTTATTCAACAGAAGACTTTTAAAAGGTACCAGTAAAATGGAACTTTCTCAGCTTTCTAGTATGTTTAAATGCAATTTAAAAGACAGTGTTATCCTCAATAATGAGTTAGAAAGCCTCAAATTGAAAAGGATTATCAAACTCAATAAAAAAGAAGACAATGAAATTACTTGCTATTTAACCAATGATACAATTGATGCTGTGTTGAAAGGGCAGAATTCAAACTTGAAAAACAACAAAAATGTAAAAATTGAAAACCTACTGCAGGCTGTTAACAGAGAATTGTACAAAGGTATTGATGATGAAGAAATTTCAAGTGCAATTTCAGACTGTTTTGAGGATTTTAATTGTTTAAGAGAAGTGAAGCTTATTCAGAATTTAAAACTCAATGAAGTTGACAGGACGATTTTACTTTTTGTGATTTTGAGAAGAGTTATATACAAAGAAACAGCTGTTGCACTCGAAAGAATTTTTAGAGTAGCGCTTAACGATCCATTTAATAGATATTACGTGAAAAGAGAATTTGAATCAGGTAAAAACCATTTGTTTACTGCAAATATTTTAATCTATTCAGCAAGCTCAAACCCGAAAGAAAAAGTTGAAATGCATCCTGAATTTATCAAAAAAATAAAATTGAAGGAATTAGGGAAAGAGATTGATTTTACAATAGATTCAAACCTCATAACCTTGATTAATCCCAATGAGATAAAACTTCAGACTCAAATGGTTTACGAACAAAGTACCAACATTGAATTTCTCGATAAGATACTTTCTACTGATGGTTTTATTTCAGTAAGTGAGAAATTGAAAACAGAAAAAATAGGGGAGAACCAATTGGTAGCCATGTTATATGGTTTGTCAGGTACAGGTAAAACTCAAACGGTTAAAAATATTGCTGCAAAGTATAATAGACCCATTTTGCAAGTCAATATTTCGCAGATTAAGGATCCTTACATTGGAATCTCAGAAAAAAATATCAGCGAAGTATTTGTCCTATACAGAAAAGCGCTTGAACATTTTCAAAGGTACGATGCCAAATTAAAAGGTTTTACTGGAACCCCTATCCTTTACATTGATGAGTTTGAAAGTTTGATGCCTCAAAGAACAGCTTTTGAATCTTCTCCAGCAGGAAATATGCTTACAAATATGGTTGGTGTGTTTCTTACAGAGATAGAAAAACTACAAGGAATATTGCTCCTTTCTACGAATATTCCAAGCAGTATTGATAGTGCTTTTCATCGTAGAATTAATTTCAAATTCAATTTTGGAGCGTACTCAAAAAACTCTCAGAGAAAAGCCATGAAAGTTTATTTTCATGATATGGAAGAAGAGATTTTAGATAGTATTCTAAATGAAATAGATTTGACTCCTGGCAATATTGTGAATATGAGAAAAGCATTTGTGTTGGAAGAAATATTCTCTGATTTAACGAGCACTCAAAAAAAGAAAGAGGCTTTGTTAGCAATTGCGAAAAGAGAGGTCATCTTAAAAGAAAAATACCAACCAATTTTAGGATTCAAACAGACAGCAATATAAACTTAGTTCAAAATGAAAATAAATAGGCCCCAAAAACCCATAGAATTAAAAAGTTCTGAAGCAATATTTTTGAAAACCAGAACTTCACTTGGCCTCAAAATGGCCAATGCAAATGGCATTTTAAAGCCAACAATCTTAACTGTTATTTTTAATGAATATGACAAAGGGATAAAATTAATGTCGGCTCATTTCATTAGAGAAAGGTGCAAAACACATAGCCCAACTGTAAATTGGGACTTGCGAATTCCCTCTATTTGTAATGCAATGAGAGGTGTTGTCGTTGATTGTGGAACTGTTATTTCTGAAGACATTGATGCTGTTCATTTTACTATTCAATTGAATTAATATAGCTGAAAAAATAATTAGCATATTAATAATAAAAACTTTAGATTGATTACGCAAAACGAGGATGTGGCGAAAAAACGAATGCTGCAGCATTCGTAAGGTTATACGTGCCCTGTTTACAGGGTGTTTGTAAAACAACATGAAGGTTCGAATCCTTCCATCCTTGCAAATAATTTTAAATTATGAAACATACAGGAGAACTCATCATTAAATACCATGGCGAAGAATATACAAGCCATGAAACTAGAATGCCCATTCATTTGGAATTTGAACCAGAATTAAAATTAAAATTTGAGTTCGCTTTTCCGGAATCTAACACAATTGAAACAGTTGAATTTGACCAGCATGGAAATGAAAATTCAGAAGCAAGGATGCAGCCTTACGGAATAGAGATAATTATACCCGATAACAATTCCTTTTATATAACATTTATGTTAGTAGAGGAGTCTATTGATCATACAGGTGGTGAAATGTTCACAGGAGTTGCCAAATTCAATATTCCTTTTGTTGGAGATGATCAGGAGTATTCGGTGTATAGGTTTTAGGAGTGTGTTTTCAGTTTATCTAATCATTGGCTTAAATAAGGGAGGGTTACATTTGATTTGGTTTGTCAGATCTAATTTTTAATAATTAAGTCTGTGTAGAGTTCTTTAAACGTAATATTCTATTTTTCTTAAGTAGTGTCTGTCTTTTATAATTACGCACAACGTTTTCGGGCTTGGCGAAGGTGGCGGGTTTTACCATAAATGTTGATGCGGAGAACCAAACTTTGATTAACCATAAATTTGTCTGTGGAGTACTGAACCGCAACTTTTGCCAAACTAGTGTTAGCAGTTCGTACTTTCTTACTTCATGTCAAAATATAAAAATGGTTTTGAATATTCATTTCGGTCCAATTTATATTATAATCGTAATTTAATGTAAAACCAGGCCGGCCCTCCGAAACAGCCAAATTATCGTTCCAGTTTAATAAAGTCCCTGCGGCAACTACTCGCCCTTGGTGGATTGAAAATGGCGCGCCTCCATTGTTATTATTTCTGGGTGTTTGTCTATACGAAACATCATTGCTTACGAACAAAATTATTCCTCTTTCAACATTTTGAAATGTAGTTTCAAGTAATTCAATTCTTTTAACATCTTTCCAAAAACTATACCTTCCAATTGTCTGTGCTTTTTGATTTTCCAAAGTCACGTTTGTTGCTGTGCCGAAAACAAAGTGTGGAAATACTTGAGTCGCAGTTTTATACTTAATTTCAACTGGATAATAAATACCATCCCTTTCTAAAACAATATCTACAGAGATTTTATTGTCGTTGTGCCAAGGATAGTTTGGTTGTAATAAGTTGATTCCAACATAGTATTCATAAAATACATTGTCATACATATTTGTGTTTAAAAAATAGTTTGTCAATAGTATCTGAATTTCCTTTTCAGTATGAAAGAAACTATTATGGGTTAAGAAAAATGCTTGTATCTGATTTAGTATTGTTTGTCTCATGATTTTTTTGGGTAAATGAATTTTATGGATTAAAAAGATTTCTTTGGTTTTGGGAAATAGGTTTTTCCATTTTAGCTGTTTATGTGAATTATTTTATATTTATAAATACTTAATCTTCACAAATTTCTTTCAAATGCTCATATACAATGACCATCGCTAATGTGTCTAATTCGCAGTACTTGAGTAATGCAGACTTTATTTTTTCCCTTTCTTGTTCTTCCATGTCTGTATATTGTGTTAAGCCATACGCTGTAAGTGCTGCTCCACCATTGTTTACATCTTCTATTGTCGAAATTCTATCAAATTTTTCATCCCATTCTGCAAAGGGTTTTTCAAGACTTTTATATGGGTCTATAAGTTCTCCAAGATTGTCATACTTTAACCAGATATGATTTGGTTTGAAATTTTTAGAAGTGATATTTACGTCACCATTTGCTTTGCTAAACTTTTCAATAATTAGAGGAGAAGATTTTAAAATAGCAGGTAAAACATCCTTGATAGAGTTGCTTCCCTTTGTATATGGGTTGTAGTAATACAGTTTAATGATTTCACATAAGTCTATCATGCCTCGTGTTGGAACCCATTTTATTTCTGTTCCATCAGTTGGTTTTGCAATAGACTGAATAAAATCAATAAGTATTTGCTTATCTACTTCTGTTGATTCTTCTAATTGTACTTTTAGCTGATTTAAGGTTGAATTTTCATAAGAAGAATATTGAAAAATTGATCCTTGGTTTTGTTCAAGTGCTTTTTTCAAAGTTCTTATAAATTCAAAATTTGGAAAAACTCCTGCTTGAACATTGATGAATTCATTTGCATGTTCTATAAACCCATTTTCATGTAAAATATGATGTGAGAATTGGAATGCAATTTTTTGATAAGGATTCTGGTTAGAATGAAATGGCAAAGGAACTGTTGAAGCCTCAAAATCTATAAAATTCAAAGGAAACTTCCATGATTTAAGCGTATTTAAAAGCGGTTCTTTTAAAAGAAAATGAGTGTTGTCTCTATTAAGTGATTTCTCTTTTTGTATCAATTGCCTCTTGACTCTTGAAATTGAATCTTCTTTTTTATTTTCATCTTCGCCAAATTCCGAATCACTAATGTCTTCTAGTTTTATCTTTTGAGTTTTTTCTAATTTACTCCATGATCTAAAATCCCAAATTTCAAAAATGTTTGGTGAGCTAAAATCTGAATCTATCCAATTCATTTTTTTCTTGAAGCACTCTTCAAACCCAGACTTTAAATTAGGTTTATTAGGGTCTCTTTTAAATTCACATTTTTTACATTGTTGAAGTTTAAGGTCATAATCAAAAAATATATCCTTAGTATATTTTTCAGATAATAAATTAATTGAACTTCTAAAGTCTAATTCGTTGATTAACCTTTCTTCTCCAGAATAAATTGAATCGATTAAACTAGAAACATTAATTTGTGTCAATACTGAGTCTTTAGCAACGTCTAATTCTTTAATCCCTTTTTCTAGAATAGTAATTCCAGTTCGATTTCCTGCTTTTTTATCTATTCTAAATATTTGGTTGAGCCCATTTATTGATGTTTTTTTATCCTTATCTACAAGCATCAAAAACGGAGTAACTTTGAATTTAGGTTGTGCATTCTCAATTACATATTTTTGAAATGCGATATCAAATAGATATGCTTTCCAGTCTTTTTTAATTTTAGATGTATTTCCTAAAAAATTATTTAAACCAATTGAACCATTAAATGATTTTGCTTTTACTTCAATTAAATTGATTGAATTCCCGTTTTTTTTAAGAATATCAACCCTGATAAATAAATTTTCAAATTGAAATGCGGCTTCAAAAATGACCACATTTTCACGTTGAAGTAAAAGATTGGTTTCGTTTACTTTCTCTTGATAATTATAGCTTGAACTAGAATTTTTATCATCAATTAAAATGCCATCAGGATAATGAAGTCTTGCTAATTCCTCTACTTGAAAACCACCTGAAGCCAAAGCCTCTAAAAATGGATTTTCAGTTTTGATATTGGCATATTCCTCTGGTTTGTTGGTGTAATATAATTTGTTAGGGCATTCAAGACCTAGTTTATAACGGGATTTGGTTAAGTATCTCATAGGTGTTAGTAGAATATTTTAATTGATACGTTTAAAAACAAATAATCACTAGGGAATTTTAATTAAACAAGTAATCACCTTACTCACTTAATTAAAAGAGGTGAGCCAAATTTGTTTTTAAGAATCCCAGAACCATCATCATCTTCTTCATTGTAAAAGTTTAGCATATCAGGAAATGATTTATAAACTAAAAAAGATGAGTTTAGTTGATCGAAATCAAAATCAGCAAGAATTTTTTCTATTTCTTCATTTGACCAATAAGAATTAAAAGGTTCTCCTTCAGATTCGAATTGAAATAGATTTATAGGATAATTTTTGCGATATTCCATATCTTCATCTGGAATAGGTATTTCACAGATGAAATTATTAATTGTTGTTACGGTAGGGGTATTGGTCCCAATCAGATGATAAATTCCCTCTCCTGCATAATCAGAATCCCCTGCTCTAAGTGAAAAAAAATAAATGTTTAATTCCATATTTTGATTTTTAAAAAGTGTTATATAATTTAATTCAAATCCAATGTTCAATAATATTTTTAATAGCATTTTCTAAATCAAGTGTTTGATTCGTATTTACATATTGAGCATTGGCAGGTGGGTTTATTTTTAAGATTAAATTTGTTTCAATTTCTGCAATGTTATTTATGAATATTTCAGTATGCTCAGCTGCAGGTTTGAATAAGTGAAAATTAAGGTTGCAACTATTATCTAAATCTTTAAATTTATCCCAATTATCCATGCAATAACGAACTTTATTTTCAGCAGTAACAACACCAGTATCCTTCAAACGTTTATTTATTAATTCGTTTTCATTGATAATTAACTTATTCTTGAGATATATTGGTGAATAAATTTCATTAAATCGTTCAATACTTCTATTAAATCCTACGTTGTAGCCTCTGTTAGTAATTGTTTGAATGTGTTTTGACCAACGGTCAATCATGATGTCGTTTTCGGTCCCATATCTTCCTAGATAAGCAATTTTGTCATCTAATGTTATAATGTAAATTCCTGGCCCTTTGATAGCACTATTGTGAACTCTTTTGAATTTTTAATTAAATGGGTATTCAAAATCTTCATGTATCTCATGAGTAAATAAATCAGTAAAATTGTAAATGTGATGTTTCATAATTTGAATTTTGTTATACTGACATTATTTATTCAGAACAATTAGATAAAACCTCATCAATTAACTTATATAAGTTTTTTGGATTTAATGCTTCACTAATAATTTCAACTTCATTTTGACTTATGTCACCTGATTGATCTTCAATTGATGCTCCGTGAAATTCTATTGTCCATTTTTTGTTTTCATCTAATGAAGAAATACAATATAACCCTTCAAAAGACTCCCTTTCAATATAATTTTCTGGAATGCCAGCGAAGTCAGCATTTGTATATTGTTCAAGTGTTGAAAGGGAGTTGTCATCATTTATTTTTAAGAGCATATTGCCATTGACATCTAATCTTATCTCATAAACTTCAGGACCTCCCATTTCATCAATATTGTAATCATCGTTATCAATGCTGATTTCAAGTGTTTTACAAAAATCTCTAAGGCTGCTTAAGTTAATTGAATTTAGTTCCATTTTATTAATTTAATTTGTGTTTTACTATTATAATGGATTATTATTTATACCCTATTTAACTAATAATAAGTATAAAAATAATAAAAAGCAAATTAATTTGATAATTATTTTCAAAACATTGCAATAACTCTAAAAGTCACCAAGACTAAGAATTAAAAAAAGTGTTTGGATTTAATAAATACCCTTAAAATGAATAGAATCCCATTCTATTATGTGTTTAAACATTATTTAATCCCTTCCCCCTCGCCCAAAGCCCCAAACTAATAGCAGCTACCGTGCACAGCATGGTGATTGCCATAAAACCTGCGGGGTCGTCGTTGGGGTGATGAAAGAATTTGATGTATAGACCTGAGGCTAAAAGCATCAACGCAAAGGCAAATGCAGCGTCTTTGATCTTGTTTAGATAGGTCTTCCTTTGGTTTGCATACTTAGCGTTTTCTTTCAAACTTTCTAAGTAAAAAACACCCCCATACAAACCCATAAAAAATGGGATGGCTGTGATGTATCCATACCAAATAAATGGGTCGGCGTAAATACTGAATAGGTCTAAATCTTTGGCTCTGCCTTCTAATAAAGGCATATGGACTAAAAAATACACTGTCAAACCAGCGACAAGAATTAAGCATATTTTTAAGGTAATTATTTTCATTTTAGTTAATGATACCTAAATGATGAGTTCATTTTTAACCCTATTATTTTCAAATATGATTCATAAGTATTGTATGTATAAATCATTTAAAAATCACTTCCCATTGTTTCATGTCGATATAAATTCTGCAAGTATCATTGATAACAGCACATTCTATTTTGAAATTTTCATGGGTACCCAGCAATGTGCGTTGATAGGTCAATGACCATTTGTTTTTTGCAATTTCTTTTACGCCAACTCTTTTTAATGAATACCCAAAATCACTCATTGTTAATTTTTTAATGAATGATACATTGTTTTTTTGAGTAGCGAGAGGTCCGTAAAAGAAACGAGACATTTTCTCATCATCTTGATTTTTATGAAGCACCTGTAAATAGGAGAGTATATCTGTATTGTAAAAAACACAACGGATTTCTAAAAAGACAATTGTTTTGGGCAAATCCAATTGTTTGGTGAATAAAGAATGGTAACAATACAAGTAAAAATCTTTTCATGTTTTGATTCAAGTACTTTAGAAATGGATGTCTTATAAATCCTAAAATTTTATATTTCTTAGTATACTGTTTAAACAGCTTTTAATTCCAAATTTGAAAGATGAATTAATAATAAATAACTATTTCCCTTTATTCTGCCTTCAATAAACGCACGGTAGGCTTTTCCACCGTCTTGAAAAACTAGTGGTTCATTGCCTTTTAGACCAGCACCAATCATCATGATGGCTTGTTTTTCATGAAGTTCTTTTGCCAATTCATAAAGAAAATCGAAAGTTAATCCGTTGATGTGATGTAACTGATATTTCTTAGCAAAAACTAATTTGTTGTAAATATCCTTTTTAGGAAAAATCTTACCAGATTTAATAGGAACTTCAGCAAGAATATTGGCAAGCAATTCATTTGGAATTCGCTCCTCTTTAACTGTCCCGTCTGGATTGTGAATGATTTCTTTTTTTGTGATGCGTGAAACTGGTTTAAGTTCATTGTCAATGTATACGCGTGTGCTACCTTTGATAAATCGGCCCGTTAAATTCAAATCAATTTCTGGATCAGAACTAATAATGGCTTGTGCAATAGCTTCAGCCTCGCCAATGCTTTTGCTCATTCCTTCGAATGAATTTTTAATAGGGCCTTTCAATACCCTAATAGTATGGACTTCTTCACCTTTTTCAGTAACCAATTTAATACTCGATTTCTTTGGCTTTGAAGTAAAAATAATTTCTGCATCGCGCCCTTTGGTATCTGCAATATGTATATATCTTGACATCTTCTTCGTATTTTAATTTTATAACATTCCAAAGTCCACTTCTTCCTCAGTATCCTCAATTAAGCCTACTTCCACAGTTGGAATTACAGATTTATTTTCAAGGTATTCGAACTCCAACATTCTTCCTGTGAGTACAAAAATCTCGTTTTGATTACTAAGTACCATTGCGTCTGCACCCTCGTAATCTGCCCTATAATTGAAAATAAAATGAAATACATTTCCTCCTTCCAATTGTTTCAAAATGGTTGTCTTTGACACTTCATCTTCCCAGGTTAATTGATAAACTGTTGTAACTTCTAGGTTGAACAAATTGTCTAAATTGCCTTTTGCTAATTCAATTTCACCTTCATAAGAAGATGGAATGAGGGTAGCATCTTTGCCATCTAAATAAACGGTCTTCAGCGTTTTCTTATCGACCTCTTGGTTATTGGCATTGACAGTTTTTAATGCCGTAGCTCCTGAGAGAATCAATGTTTGCCCGTCGTCAAGTAAATTTCCTGTTTCGCAGGTATTCCCTGATTTATCTGATACGACTTCTTCAATAAATCCGTATACTTTATCGCGATCTACCTTGATTATGCCAGCAGCGAATTTCTGTTTATCTATTACAAAAGTTAAGTTCTTAGCCATTTTCAAATTATTTAATTTGGTCCCATCCCTTTTTAATGTTCTCTTCTTTCAGTTCTGCAATCTTTGTGCTGACTTCCTTTTCAGAAGAGCACAAGAATATTTCTTGTTCCAAAGGGGTCTTTCTTCCAGCGCTGAAATCGGAGTAAATGACGTTGAAGGGAGCGTACAATCCTGATTTCTCTTTGTTTGTTTTCAAACCTACAAACTTTCTTACAGCGGTGCCACCTTTTCCTTCTTTCACGAACACTTCGCGAAGAATAATTTCTGAAGGCGTTCCTTCTTCTTTTGAAAGAGATGTTGTCAATGGTTCGCACAAGGAATAGGCCTGCATCGTTCCAGCATCGGAAGTATTGGCTTTTTTGTCGGTTCTTATACGACTGAAGTTTGGAGAAATTACGCTCAGTGTTGTTTGATTTCCGATAGAAGAATAACCTTTCTTTTCGTTGAATTCCAATACTGATTTGCGAATGGCGCCATTACTGATTTCGTTAATGAGATCGAGGTACGAGATTTCCACTACGATTTCTGGTTTCACAAAAATGAAAGCAGTCTTTGCGCCAGACACTTCGGTATATTCGGAAGTCACAGCTAGCGGTTCCAATTGCTTTACCAATTCCGAACGTTCTTTCTCACTGAATCCGCCACCGCATTTGGTTATAATTTGATATTGATTGTTCTCTAATACGCAGCCCAAGAGCATTTCTCGAAGCCCTCCTGCATTTTTTTCGGCATATCCTAATACAACAAGATCGAGGTGATGTATATCTTTTACTTTGTAGGTGATGTTGTTTGCTGAACGCACGATCATGCCTTCCGCATTTTCTGGAAGTTCTTTGTAGAAGGCGATTAAGTCCTTTCTGCTCTCGAAAGATTTGTGTTCGATAAGGGAAATGTCTGTGGACCATTTCATTTTGGAAAGGGCTTCCCATTTCGCTTTGGGCTCGAGGTCAATTTCTTTTCCATCGAGTTCTAGCAAATCGAATGCGCAAAAACGCAGATCGAATTTATCGGGTTCATCAAGCGCTGCATTCAACTCCCTGTGGGATTGTACATCGTTTTTCTTGAAGCAGCAAAGTTCCCCAGCTAGAATTACATCGTCTTTGAAAGCACTTGCTTCTTTTAGAATTGTCGGTACATTTATTTCATTCCCGTTTCTGTTGAGCAGTTGGGCCTTTCCTTTTTTCACGCAAAGAAAAGACAAATGTCCATCAAGCTTCTGTGAAGCCAGGTAGTATTCACTCTCTGCTATTTTCAGACCTATTTGCTCTGAATCAACAGGAATATATCGCGAAGCGATTTTGGATTTGTAGGAGGTTATTGTGGTCATTTTTTCTTTAGTTCTTTTCCAAACATCATAAGGAATTTATCTACGTCTTCAACTTTTTTATTGAGACTTTTCGAAATCTCAGTAACAAATCCATTAAGGCTTTCGATATCATCCCAATTACTAGGATTTTTCTTGGCATCAGGGCTTAAAACTGAATTATTTTTAAAATAATTCACAGCTCTAAAATTATGTTGGTCAATTATTGGAATGCCTTTTCTGTAATGAATAAGATGTGTAATAAAAGCTACAGTAACAAAACGCCCGGACTTACCATTCGCCAATCTTTCTTTCCACCACTCGAATGTACTACTAGGGGAATCTTTCGCTTTTGAATCTACAAAATGCTTCCACGCATTCTCCACTTCAATTATTAGTAATTTATGTGATTTGGGGAAATTGCTTTTACCTAAGTTACCATATTTCCAATTCAACGCATTAGCAATTTCGTCATTGCTCGATTTTTTGCTGGAGAAGCATCTTTTTGCGTTATTATATATTTCCAAAGGATATTTTTTGCTATCATATTGGTTCAAATAACAATCAAAAACTTTTGAAATTTCCCGAATCTGTTTTTTGAGCATATTTTTATTTATTATCTATTTTTTATACATTTCTACAATAGGGTTAATGAATCTAATAAATTCTAATCCCTGAGGCAACGGACTGAGAACCCATTTTCCTTATTGTCATAGTTCCTGCTTACACTGCCAGCGTAGTAATCCAAGTTACGGTAACGGGCATAACCTGCACTCTCCTCCGCAGAACTCCACCAGTACCCGCTGTTTTCAATTCCTGCATAGTCTCATCTACTTTTTTACTCACCTTCTTCTTTTTGTCTGAGCCAACTTGAGATTTGATTTTTTTCTTTATCACTAACTTGTTTTTTTTTCTCTGGAACATCCTTATTAACCATTGTCTTACCCTTCGGTACCATCTTCAAAAACTCCTTCTCAGTAATAATCTTCGCCGTTCCCAATTTCTTGGCTTTTTCTAGCTTACTTCCTGCATCTTCACCTACCACGAGATAATTGAGTTTGGCACTTACTCCTGAAAGCACTTTACCGCCATTGGCTTCTACCAATGCTTCGGCTTCATCGCGGGTGAATTCGGTTAGTGTTCCTGTGAAGAGGAAGGTTTGGTCTTGGATTTTTGATTTGGTTGGCATAGGTGTAATTCTTTATACTTTTTATCTATTGATTTTCTTAGAGGAATCCGCATATACTTATTTGGGGCGTTTTTTTTTTAAGTTCTTTCCCGAAAGTCCAAAGAGCTCTATCTAATTCGGTTGGGTGTACGTCTCCAAGGGACTTCAATTGACTTTTGAACCAAGTAGAATATTTCTCGAAAGACCCCCAACTTTGACTTGCTTCTTTCGATGACTTGTTACCTTCATTTATGAAATACAAATACGCCCTCCAAACATGCTGATCATACAGAGGGAATAAACGAGGATTTTCGCAATGTAAAACAAATAAAGTGTAGATAAATCCAATTCCATCAATTGCATTAACATTGGAAAATATCCTAGGTTTTTCAAATGTCTTTTGATTGGAAATTTGAAGCAACCGTTGCTTGAAAGTTGAATTATTCAATTTCTCCCAAGCGCTCTTTTGTGCTGGTGTACCTATCTTCCAACGACGAGTAAAGTATAATTTTCTCCCTAAGAAATCAAATGATTTATATCCTTTCTCAATCGTTGACCTTATGCAACCTGTCTTCCAAGAACCAAGCACTGAATATTTATTCGTAATGCTTAATCCATCCCATACCAACATCTTGTAGGGTTCATAGGGATATTTATCTTCCTCGAATTTTCCGGAATACCGCTTAACAAACTCTTTATCTAACCTTTCTTTCACTTAGATTCTCTTTTAATGGTAAAAGTGAAACTATTGCCCCAATAGCTATCTTCATTGAAATAAAAATCAGTAATTCCTTCCAATTCCTGTAAAGCAAGAATCCGTTTCTTTGGGATGTTCTTATACTTTTCAACGCTGATATCAATGCTATCTGATTTCATGACGAAATCCAAGAAATCAAGCCACATATTTTTATTAAAACGAGTTGTAAAGAATTCCAATGATTCCAAATTTAATTGATTGATTGGCTTCAATTCTTTTAATGATGCGCATTCTCCAATCTTCAACCTTTTGAGATATAACAGCGATTCGATTCCATTTAAGGACTTGGCATCCTCAATTTCTAGATCAATGATTGAAGGTAAACTTTTGAGAAACGTTATACTGCGTATACCCGGACCCAATCTCAGTTTTTCTATTGCAGGAAGGTTAGTTAAATCACCAAGTTCAATAGTGTCTGCTAAATATCCCGGAAAATCGGTACCGAATGCCGGAACATAGATTTTGCTATAATTACCTCGAACAGACAGCGACTTTAAACTTTCATTTCCATTGAGCACTCCAATGTTTATTATACCAGGGGCGTCAATTTCAAGTTCAGTAAAACTGAAATCTTGGAGATAACTTAAATCAACTGTTCTATCTTTTGAAATTTTCATTTAGAAATATTGTCTCTTAATCTTCATCGCTTAAAAAATCTTCTTCGTCATTACTATCTTCATCCTCGTCGTAGTCATTCTCTTCATAATCTTGCTTAGGTATTTGGTTATCAATAAAACAATCAAAACCACTCGCACGAATAAATTCGATTGCATCAATATCTAAATTATCTGCATCAGTACCAGCTATTTGCTCCAAGAATTTTATTGCTAGTAAATTAGATCTACCATGCAAAGCACTTTGAGCACTTACAGGCTCAGAACCATTGTAGGGAGCTAAAAGTGCAACCTCCAAATCATTGACCCAAGGATTGATTTCACCCTTTTTGTTTACCAAATTGATATTACAATAGGGATTCGACTTAAGCGATGTCAAAACAATTTCCTTGTCATCTCGGAATTTCTCTAAAACATACCCTTTTTCAGCTATCCGGAGGGCAAAGTCACGCTTACCTTTTAGAGAATCTGGGACTCTTTCCAAACAGCTCAAATCGGAAAAATTGCCATATTTCCGGCTCGTGTTAATACTACTTATTACCAACTCAATTAGCTCCTGATCACTTTGCAAAGATTTATCAATATACTCAAAACACCTTACCTCTTTGCTCACGGCTGAAATAGCAACAGCCCTGTCCTTTTTAAATGCTACTGGCAAATTTTCTAAAATCAAAGGACTCTTTTCCAATAAATACATAATGAAATCAACATCATCTAAAATCTCTTTAGGAAAGTTCTTCAAATTCTCACCTTCACCAGCAAGTTCTGCAACAGCTTTATCCTTTTTAAATTCAGTTGAAAGATGCATATATGAACTCAACTCTCGTTTGACCAATCTTTTTGCATCATCAATGGTTTTTATAGCCTTAGCAAAAAGTTTTACATTTTCATAATTTACAGCTCCATAACCTGAATAACGCACAATCAAAGTCAAGTCTTCGTCGCTCATACCTTTAAAATCATTATTTTCGATATGATCGAATAGCGATTTTATTTCTGCATTTTTGCGGACCGTAGCAACTAAATTTTCAAGGTTAGAAACATCTTTAATAACAAGAATTTTGGCAATATCTATATCCTTTTGCAACTCTTCCGGCATTTCCGAAACAAAGTCATCAGAAAGCATTAACAACCGAATGAAAGTCTCCTTTTCTACATTTAATTTCTTTATTATTTCGATGATCAAAGTTGATTCATTCGAATCCAATCCACTATCCGTAATTAAAAAGTCTTGATATATCCTCTCAATTAACTGAATGAAAAAATCTTTATCCGTGAAGAACTTTTTCGAAATGCTATTTAAATCAAATCTCTTCAGTGACAACAAAAATGACTTATCATTCAGCAGTTCCTTTGATGCAAATTGAATTGCCGATGAACTGTTATCGACTGCTAATTTGACCAGATCCCTGTCCTGCTTAATGTTGTCGCTGAAATACTCCAAGGAATCACCAAGCTTTGACAATACTCTTTTTGCAATTTCCGTATCAGATTTAAATTTATCAGAAGCATATTGAATTTGATAATTGCTATCTGCTGTTTGAAGCAACGCACCAACCACATCCTTATCATTTTTCAATCTATCTGATGCAAATTCAAAATTACGACCACTAGCCTTCACTGATTGAATTACAAAGTCCTTATCATCTTGCAATTTTTTGTCCGCAAATTCTAGAAGGCAATATATGCTTTGATAAGACTTCAAGAATCTCTGCATTAGCTCTTTATTCGCTCTTATCTTTTTATCAGCTAATTTGATAAATTCAATTGGAATTTCCTCGCAGACATAAGCCAATTGAGTATAAAATTCTACACTACATTTTAATGATTCAGGAAAATATGGCACCCAGTCATCACAATATACTTGCCCAAGTTTTGCAATTTCTCTGAAGGTTCCAAATTCTTCGTCATCCTCCTTTACAGCATCCCAAATCTCGGAATCAACTTCCCAAGCATAATCCACGCCTCCTTTAAGAGCATAACAAATACCTACAACACGCTCGGCGTAGAAATCTAACTTCGGAAAGTTCTTTAAAATGCTAATCCCTTCTTTCAATAAAAATTGTATTCCTTTACCACCAATGTTTTCTATATTTTCAATATTCGGTAAATACAACTCATTTTTACCCAACTTTCTCTTTACACTGCCAAAAATCTCAGCACTTTTCTCTGATAAATTCTTACATCCTAAATGTAATTCTCCCTTGAATTCCGAAAGGATTTTGGCAACTTCATCAGTTATTGATTCTACACCTAATAATTCCAACTTGTTGCCGATTTTAACCAAACTCTCAGCTTCCTTTAAACCTATACTTTTTATACCATTAAGCCCCAAGCCCTTTTTGAAGGATGATATGATTTTATAATGTTCGGTAGATAGTTCAGTAATATTATTAATAATCAAATGAACCTTACTTAGAATGGCTAAAGCATCAGTACTTATTTCAATCAACCCTAAATTTATCGAATCATTATGCTTTGCAAGTTCCTTAGCCGCATCAGTTGAGATTGACTCCAAAGCTTCAAAAGAAATCTCAGTATCAGGATTACTTTTTACAATTAATCTCGCAACAGACGGAGAAAGTGAATTTAGTGAATCGCTATAATCATATGCCAAAGTTAAAGCTCCTTTATACTTTGTTAATTCATCCGCAACTTTATCGCTAATTTCGCGCAAGCCCATTAAGCTCAAAGAACCACTATGTTCTTTCAAGGAACCAGCATCTTCTAATTTAATTATTCCATTTAACGAAATTTCAAAATTACAAGCTAGCAAAGCCGCCAATGTTTGGTCTGTTAAACTTGAAATCGAATTCAAGTTCAACGCTCCGTTATGTGCAGCCAGAGCCTCCGCTGTTTCTGCGTCCAATTCTTCAATACCGTTCAATGATAATAAATTCTCTCCTTCATGTTTCGCAAGGGCTTTTGCAGAATCTAAATCCAAGTATTTTATTCCGTCCAAGTACAAGTCTGAATCCTCTTTAGCAAGAATTGCCGCAGCCTTTGCGTCAAAGGAATCATATTCATCGAGATCTATAAAGTCAGTTAAGGACCTCTTGGCTGTTTTCGCATCAAGCATTTTCTTTCCTTTGAAAACTGTTTTTTTCACTGAGGATTCCTTTTTCTTTGCGGTTTCTTTTACCGCAGTTTTACTTGCAGATTTTTCATTGGTCATACCTAAAAACTCCTTCTCCGAAATAATTTTCACCGTGCCTAATGCTTCGGCTAAACTCAACTATTTGGTAGTAGGAGAAGATGCGGGAAGCAAGCTCGCAAAGGCACTCACACCTGAAAGGACTTTACCGCCGTTGGCTTCTACCAATGCTTCGGCTTCATCGCGGGTGAATTCAGATAATGTTCCGGTGAAGAGGAAAGTTTGGTCTTGGATTTTAAATTTAGCAGACATATAAATTTATTTTGTATTGTAGGTGATTTTTCTTGTATGTACGAAATCTATGATAAAACATATAGTTTAAAAATCTATTGATACGGTTTCAATAATTTAATTCTTGATTCGCATTTGTTTCTGAGAACTTTATACTGTTCATTATTCAAAAGTCTTAAGCATGTTGCTTCAAAACACAGCCAGTCTGTTTTTTTAGAAAGTTGTCCTGATTTCAAATCTTGAATGTCTATCCATGGATATGTGCAGCGAGCCTTGTTTCTTTCATATAAGCTCAATTCATGATCAATAAGTATTAACTTTTGTCCATCATAGCATATATTCTTGAGTAAAATATCCCCATGGATATATCCATGTTCATGCATGCTCCTGATTCCATTCTTCAGTTCGATTAGTAAATCCCTCAGGGTTCCAACATCATCGGGCAATTTAACTCGATTCACCCATTGACATTTCTGAATGATTTCATCTTCAAGAACTTCAAATTGAATTTTTGGAAAGCAAGTAAGAATTTCAGACAAATATTCCTGAAGTTCTGCTCTGCGCAGAACTGCTTCGCTTAATTTTGATATTCTTTTTACGATGTGTTGCAACTTGAGAGTTTACTTTGGTTTCCAATTCGTTAATTCTATAAGTAGAATTAAGCTTTGTTATTGTTTACTTCGACTTTATTTCAATAGGGGAATCACCCATTAAAATATCAAAAGCATCATAATACTCCTCATTCAATTCACTTGTTGGGTCAAAATCTTCCCAAGGATTCCACATTCCAAAATCACCTTCGTTTTGAGCATAATACATACCAGTGTCAAAATCTCCCATGTTGTATGCTTGGTATACTTTTTTATCTGGATCAATGCATTTCAAAGTGCAATCTAACTCACCGCTAAGTTCACGAAATGTTTCATTGAAATATGCGAACTCAGAGCCTGAGTGAAAAAATAGCCAAACAATTTTTGAATCTTCATCCCAGTCATGTTCAGTTTCAGCAAATTGATAGGAAGTTCCTGAAGGGGATAAAACTGATAACATTTTTTGTTTTGCTATGTTGGTATCTTCTATTGGTACACTTGCGGTTACAATTATTCTAGTATAAGAGGAATAGTCCAATAAAGTATTGTCTAGTACAGAATTAAATTGTTTTTTGTTTAGATAAATAAATGGTGATTTAGAGTTTGATAGATCTGATTCGTTTATTTTGTTTTTAGTAGTCTTTTTCGCTGATTTACTATCTATGTATCCAGGATTTTCCATTGGAACTGCTTTCTTCTTAGGTGCAACTTTGGTTTCTTTTTTGTCCTCTATTTGAGGCGTCATTTTTAAAAACTCCTTCTCCGTAATAATTTTCACTGTACCCAATGCTTCAGCTTTTGCAAGCTTACTTCCAGCATCTTCACCTATTACCAGGTAATTGAGTTTGGCACTTACTCCTGAAAGCACTTTACCGCCATTGGCTTCTACCAATGCTTCGGCTTCATCACGGGTGAATTCTGTTAACTTTCCTGTGAAGAGGAAGGTTTGGTCTTGGATTTTTGATTGAATAGGCATAATATTAATTTGTAATAAGGGATGTAATACTAACAAAGTTATTTTAATAACTAATTATTGATACTATTAAACAAATATAAAAAATATTAATTAAAATATAAAAAAAAACATTTTGGCTATTATTTAAAACGATAGTTCAAATAATATTAAAGTAATTTTATTTGAATTGGTTAAGTAAATATTTGAAAATATCAAATTGAAAAAATCTGATTTTTTATCACAAATTTTTATTCAACTTTAAATTAAAGGAAGACCCAAAAAGATATAATGACCTTTACTAAGTCATGTATTCTTATTTGGAATTTATTATTGAATTTACTTCTGTTTTTAGTTCTGGGAGATGGTTGATAATAATTGACCAAATGTTTTCATCAGAGATGTTATCATATGAATGAATAACTTGATTTCTTAACCCAATTATTGCTCTTGCATTGCTGATCTTTTCAATGTATGAATTGTCTCTATTAATTATTCTATTTACAGCTTCACCAATTATTTCTAAATTTCTTTCAACTGCTCTTTTGAGCATTAAGTTGTTTTTGTAAACTAAAAAATCTTTTGGCTTATCAGTAAAAAAGCTCTCAATTTCTTCGATACTAAAACGAATATCAAAGAGCCATTTAAGAATACGTTCATCCATAAATCAGTTTTTTAGAACGGTTGATAGATTCAATTAAAATAGGGTTTTTGAGTGTTTGTTCCTCTACTAAATCAATTTCATGTCCAAGCAAAGTTTTCAGCGCTTCTTTCAAACTCATGTAATTATTGAAATAATGATATAAATCGATTTGTTTGAATTTTACCAAGAAGTCAATATCACTTTCCTTATTGATTTGTTTGTTTAAAGCAGAGCCGAATAGATACATTTTATCTACATGATAGCTCAGACATAACTTATGAATAGCTTCTGTATTTTGTTCTACAATACTCATTCAGACAAATTTAGTAAAAAATAATTAGTAGTAGGTAACTCCAATTTTATCCCTCCAATTTCTTATTTTTGCCCCATGACACAAGAGCAACTAAAGGATTTGAAGTTTAGGGCTGATGCCCTGAGGAGGTATCTTTGACATCGACGACAAGTTACTAGCCATTAAAGAAGAAGAGGCCAGGAGTTTACAACCCAATTTTTGGGATGACCCAAAACAAGCAGAGGCCTTGCTCAAAGCAACAAAAATTAAAAAGAACTGGACGGATGCTTTTGCCTTGGCGGAAGCAGCTGTAGAAGACTTACATGTTTTATATGAATTTTTCCAATTAGGAGAAGGCTCAGAAACAGATGTTGAGCAACAATACAAGCACGCCATGCAATTGGTGGAAGAATTGGAATTTAAAAACATGCTCAGCAGCGAAGAAGACCAAATGAATTGCATATTGCAAATCAATTCGGGTGCGGGTGGTACAGAAAGCCAAGACTGGGCTGAAATGCTCATGCGGATGTATATCATGTATGCCGATAAACATGGCTTAAAAGCTGCGGTCATAGATGAACAAGCAGGGGATGGAGCAGGAATTAAATCTTGTTCAATAGAAGTAGAAGGGGCTTTTGCTTATGGGTATTTAAAAGGAGAAAATGGGGTGCATCGTTTGGTGCGTATTTCGCCTTTTGATTCCAATGCCCGCAGACATACTTCTTTTGCTTCAGTGTATTGTTATCCAATTGTTGATGACAGCATTGAAATAGAAATCAAAGATGCCGATATAGAAATTCAAACCTCTAGGTCGGGTGGAGCTGGTGGTCAGAATGTAAACAAGGTGGAAACCAAAGTGCAATTGACCCATAAACCCTCAGGTATTGTCATTGTTTGCCAGGTGGAACGCTCGCAAAGTGCCAACAAAGAAAGGGCCATGAAATTGTTAAAATCTCAGTTGTATGAAATTGAATTGCGCAAGCAAAACGAAGCCAGAGACAAGATTGAAGCGGGTAAGAAAAAAATAGAATGGGGTTCGCAAATCCGCAACTATGTATTTCATCCCTACAAATTGGTGAAAGACTTGCGCACGGGTGTTGAAACCTCCGATGTACAAGCTGTCATGGATGGCAACCTCGACGATTTTATCAAGGCTTACTTGATGGAATACAATTAATTGCTTTTTCGGTGAATGATACTTGCTACTGGCTGAGCCGTTGGCATGATGATCATTTCGTTGATGTTCACATGAGCAGGTCTTGAAATGGCGTAATATACTGCATCTGCAATGTCTTGTGCCATTAATGGTTCAAAGCCTTCGTAAACTTTTTCGGCTCTTTCTGCATCTCCATGAAATCGAACCAATGAAAATTCGGTATTCACCGCGCCCGGATTGATACTGGTAACACGAATGCCTGATTCCGCCAATTCTATGCGCATGCCCTTGTTCAAAGCATCAACGGCAAATTTGCTGGCACAGTAAACGTTTCCGTTTGCATATACTTCTTTCCCAGCAATACTGCTGATGTTTACAATATGTCCCTGTTTGTTTGCCATGAGCATTGGAATCACCAATCGGCTCATGTACAATAAGCCTTTTACATTGGTATCAATCATTTGTTCCCAATCGCTCAATTGGCCTTCGTATATTTTACCTAAACCACTGGCCAATCCAGCATTGTTAATCAAATAACGGATGCTTTTCCAAGCTGCTGGCAATGATTGGATGGCCTGTTCGCAGGCAGCTTGTTGGCGAATATCAAAACACAAGGTATACACTTCAATGCCAAATTCTATTTCTAATTTGGCTTTATTTTCACTCAATCTTTCAGCTCTTCTACCAGTTAAAATCAGGTCAATTCCATTGGCAGCAAATTGTTCTGCAATGGCCAAGCCAATGCCAGAAGTGGCGCCAGTAATCAATGCAATGTTTTTGGGCATATTTTTGTATTTTTGAACTCTCTCAAAGCAACAAAGATGAATTTTTCACTCGAAAAAAACGAACATTATACCCTGCTCAAAACAGAGTTGCCTGATTTAAATAAAAATCAAGCCGAAGAATTGTCAGGAATTGTAAAGGAGCACATGGTCGCTCATATTTGTCCATACCTCATTTTGAACCTTGAAACGGTGGTTAATTGCAATGCAGAGGCAGTAAGGATTTTAATTTCACTAGGACAGTTTTTAGCAGCCAATAATGGCATGCTGATTGTAAGCAATCCGCACGATTCATTCCAACGTTTGTTTGACAAAGCCGAAATTGTATTTGTGCCAACCGACATGGAAGCCATCGATTATGTGTACATGGATCAGATTGAAAAACAATTTTTAGAAGACAACGAAAACTAAGGATGTCATTTGAAGTATGCATATTAGGCAATAGTTCGGCTACACCTTCTGCCAACAGACATCCATCTGCGCAATATGTTCAGGTGAGTGACCACCATTTGCTCATTGATTGTGGGGAAGGAACACAAATGCAAATGGAGAAATACCATATCAAAAAATCAAAGCTTACACAAATATTTATTAGCCATGTACATGGCGACCATATTTTAGGATTGCCAGGTTTATTGCTCTCTATGAATTTGGCCAAAAGAGAACAGCCCATGCATATTTTTGGGCCGCCTGAATTGTTCAAAATTTTGGATGTATTTTTTAAATATTCGGCCGCTGATTTTTGTTACGAATTGCATTACCATATCATCGACCCACAAAAGCATTCGCTCATATTCGAAAATTTATATTACAAAGTATACGCATTCCCCTTGTTTCATAGGGTTCCAACTTGTGGTTTTATCATAGAGGAATGTGCAAAATTAAAGAAGTTGAATGTGGCTGCTTGCGAGCAATTTCAAATTCCATTTACCTATTACAACGACATCAAAAACGGGAAAGATTACCTTGCTGAAGATGGAACTTGGATTCGCAATGAGGAGCTGACATTTCCACCCGCCAAACCTATCAAGTATGCCTATTGTTCAGATACCTTGTATGACAACAGGGTTGTAGAGGCCGTACAAGGAGTAGATGTGCTTTACCATGAAGCCACTTTCTTACACGACAAAGTTGAAAGAGCCATATATACCATGCATACCACTGCCAAACAAGCAGGTGATGTTGCCAAACAAGCGAATGTTAAAAAACTCATGATAGGTCATTTTTCTTCACGTTACGAAGACTTGAACCCATTGTTAGAAGAAGCCAAACAACAATTCCCCAATACAGCCATTGCCCAAGAGGGTGAGATTTTTACTTTAGAATAAGATGCAAACATTTACACCCATCCACTGGAAAGAATACGAATTGATTGATTGTGGAAATTTTGAAAAATTAGAACGCTTTGGCGATTCCATTTTAAGAAGACCAGAACCACAAGCTTTATGGGATAGAAAATTCCCCGAATCAAAATGGAAAACATTAGCTGATATTACTTTCAAACAAAAAGGTAGTCATAGCGGAGAATGGATCAACACCAAAAACAAACCTGCTAAATGGAGAATCAAATATCCATTGCGTCAACAGCCCATGATTTTTAACTTGTCATTGACGGCATTCAAACATGTAGGCATTTTCCCTGAACAAGCTGCCAATTGGGATTATATCTATACCAATCTCAAAAAAATAAAAACAGAGCAACCCAGGTTCTTGAACTTGTTTGCTTATACGGGTGGAGCTTCTGTTGCGGCAAAAGCGGCTGGAGCAGATGTGACCCATGTTGACAGTGTAAAACAAGTGATTAGCTGGAGCCGTGAAAACATGGAGGCGAGTGGCTTAACCGATATTCGTTGGGTGGTTGAAGATGCCATGAAATTTGTGAAGCGCGAATTAAAAAGAGGCAAAACCTACCACGGAATTATTTTAGATCCGCCTGCATATGGTATAGGTGCCAATGGTGAAAGATGGCAACTGGAACAACAAATCAATGAACTCTTGCACGATGTTGCGGCACTTTTACATCCGCAACAACACATGCTCATTCTCAACGTATATTCAATGGGATTGAGTGCCTTGTTGGTAAAAGGATTGGTTGAAGCCAATTTCCCTAAAGCCAAAGAACTTGAAAACGGTGAATTGTATTTACAAGCTACTTCGGGTGTTCAATTGCCTTTGGGCATTTTATCGAGATATACACATGGCCTTTAATCAAACAGTTTCCATGATTGTGGCGGCCGACCAAAACAATGGCATTGGATTCCAAAACCAATTGCTTTGTCATTTGCCAGACGACCTAAAATACTTTAAAAAATTAACTACTGGTGCTGTAGTTATCATGGGCAGAAAAACCTTTGAGTCGATTGGAAGGCCCTTGCCAAACAGAAGAAATATGGTGCTCAGCAGAAGTAATTTTCAGGCAGAAGGCATAGCGGTTTTTGATTCCATTGAAAATGCTTTAAACGTACTTTCATCAGACAACAATTTGCCCGTTTTTATTATTGGTGGTGCGCAATTATACCAGCAGTATATTCAAATGGTTGATACAATATACTTAACCCGAATCCATGCCAGTTTTGAGGCCGATGCATGGTTTCCGCAGCTCTCAGAAAATACATGGAAATGTATTGCATCAGAAACACATGAAGTGGATGAAAAACATAACTATCCATTCAGTTTCGAAACCTATCAAAGAATTAAAAATTAGAACAGAAATAAATAGAATGAATATTGCATTAATTGGTTCAGGGGGCAGAGAAAACGCATTTGCGCATGCTTTGTCTAAAAGTTCAGCATTGTCACATTTGTATATTTTGCCAGGAAATCCTGGAACCGCACAATTGGGAACCAATATGGCCATAGATATTGCTGATTTTAATGCCATAGCAGACTTTTGTTTAGCGCATGAAATTAAACTATTGCTTGTAGGGCCAGAGGAGCCTTTGGTGAAAGGACTAAGAGATTTTTTTGAAGCAGATGAACAATTGAAGAAAATTGCTTTTGTAGGTCCAGGAAAAGATGGCGCCATTATGGAAGGCAGCAAAGACTGGAGCAAATTGTTCATGCAAAAATACCAAATACCAACTGCTGCTTACCAAACCTTTACTGCTGAAACCATTCAAGAAGGTTTCAAGTATATCCAAAACCATACCTTACCCATTGTGCTCAAAGCCGATGGATTGGCAGCTGGAAAGGGCGTTTTGATTTTAAATTCTCTCGAGGAAGCTTTAAAAGAATTTGAAGCAATGCTACTCAATAGCAAGTTTGGAAATGCGGGAAACAAAGTAGTGATTGAAGAATTTTTAAGTGGAATTGAATGCTCTGTATTTGTATTGAGTGATGGAAATACGTATAAAATTTTACCAGTTGCAAAAGATTACAAGCGCATAGGTGAGGGCGATACAGGCTTAAATACAGGGGGAATGGGCGCTTTGTCTCCAGTTCCTTTTGCAGATGACGAATTCATGCAAAAAGTTGAAACGCGTATTGTCATCCCTACCATTGAAGGTTTAAAAAAAGAAGGCATCCAATACAAAGGTTTTATTTTTATTGGTTTGATAAAAGTAAACAACGAACCTTATGTCATTGAATACAATTGCAGAATGGGTGACCCAGAAACAGAAGTGGTATTGCCGCGTATCCAAACCGATATGCTCGACTTGATGATGGCAACTGCAAATGGCACTTTGTCATTAATCAATTTGTCAATAAGCAATGAGCATGCTGCAACGGTGATGTTGGTTGCAAAAGGCTATCCAGAAGCGTATGAAAAAGGTACCACAATTACAGGCTTAGAGCAAATCAACCAAAGCATTGTTTACCATGCAGGAACCAAACTAAATGATGCAGGTGAATTGTTGAGCAATGGGGGACGTGTAATGGCGCTCACCAGTTTGGCCCCAAGTTTACAAGAAGCCATTCAAAAATCGAATGCTGCTGCCGAACTGGTTCAATTTTCAAATAAATATTACCGAACCGATATTGGTTTTGAGTTCAATTAATCAAAAAAATTAGCATGCATCATTTAAACCTAAGCCCACAATTGGGTAAAGACGTTTGGATTGCAGATACTGCCCGTTTAATAGGAAATGTAACATTGGGTGACCATTGTTCAGTTTGGTACAGTGCGGTTATTCGTGCCGATGGTGATGCAGTTGTTTTAGGTGATAGAACCAATGTGCAAGATGGTGCAATTGTTCATGTGGATCCTGGTTTTCCGGTGCAAACAGGACATGATTGTATCATTGGACATGGCGCTATTTTACATGGTGCAAGTATTGGTAACCATGTGTTAATTGGCATGCATGCAACGGTAATGAATGGCGTAAAAATTGGCAATTACTGTATCATTGGCGCCCATGCTTTGGTGCCAGAAGGTATGCAGATTCCAGATTATTCTGTAGTCATGGGCATGCCGGCTAAAATTGTAAAATCACTCAGCGAAACACAAATAGAAAAAGTGAAAAAAAATGCCCAAGCTTACGTTGAATTGGGACAAAAATATGTAGCACATTTTGGAAATCCACGCTAATCAAACGGTATGAAATTTAAAACTCATTTGTTATTCCTTTGTCTTGTTTTAATAGCATTTAACAGTCAAGCGCAAAGCCCTAAAATCAATAGAATTGATCCGCCATTTTGGTGGAATAATTTACAAGAAAAAGAATTGCAGCTTTGTGTGTATGGAAGCAATGTGGCTTTGTTTGAGGTACAATCTAAAACCCCTTCGGTTCGGCTCGTAAAAACAGAAAAAGTTGAAAACCCGAATTACCTTTTTGTGTATTTGAATTTGGATTCATTTTCAGGGGAAGAAATTTTACTAGATTTTTCTTTTAAAGGCAAACATTTTCTGCAAAACTACCAGACTAAAAAAATAGAAAAACAGTACCAAGCCATTGATGAAAAAGACATCCTGTATTTGGTTTTCCCTGACCGTTTTGCCAATGGAAATCCTGCAAACGATACCAATAAAAAATTGAACGAAAAAACGAGTTACAGAGATAGCTTGGGTGCCCGTCATGGCGGCGATTTAGCAGGCATTCTTCAACACCTCGACTATATCAAAGAAATGGGGAATACAGCTTTGTGGTTGAACCCAACATTAATCAATGATGAAGATGCTTACAGTTACCACGGATATGCTTTAACCGATCATTATTTAACCGATCCACGCATAGGAACCAATGCCGATTACCAAAAATTAGGCAGCGAGCTTCACCAAAAGAACATGAAATTGGTAATGGATTTGGTACCCAATCATGTGGGAATTAAACATTGGATGGTATTAGATCCACCTCAGAAAAATTGGCTCAACCAATGGCCTTCGTTCACTAGAACCAATTACAGGGCTACTACTAAAAACGACCCTTATGCCAGTGAGTTTGATAAAAAGAAAATGGAAGATGGTTGGTTTGATGGACACATGCCTGATTTGAACCAACGCAATCCTTTGTTGGCTACTTATTTAATGCAAAGTTATTTGTGGTGGATTAATTATGCAGGAATTGATGGATTTAGAATTGATACTTACAGTTACAACGATTTTGATTTCATGAACAAATGCTTAAAGTACATCAAAAATGAATACCCCGATTTTTGGACTACTGGAGAAATTTGGGAACAAGCTGGCGTCATGCACATGGCAGCTTACACCGAAAAGAATGCTTTTGCAAAAGCACCAGCTGGCGCTGAATTAACCAGTGCCATCGATTTTCATTTGTATTGGGCAATGCTGGAAGCCATGAACCAAGACCCTAAATGGGATGGGGGATTGGCCAAGGTGTATTATGTGTTGAGTCAAGACGGCTTATACCAACAACCCTACAAGAATTTAATTTTTTTAGACAACCACGATATCAATAGAATTTATACGGAGTTAAAATCAGATTACAACAAATGGAAAATGGCCATGACCATGATGTTTACGCTTCGTGGAATTCCTTGTTTGTACTATGGAACCGAATTGTTATTTAGCAATCCTATTCCAAGAACCAATGATGGACAAATTAGACAAGATTTTCCTGGAGGTTGGGCTGGTGATTCGCTCAATAAATTTACAATTTCTGGAAGAACTCCATTAGAACAAAATGCTTTTGAATTTACCAAAAAGCTCATTGCGTTGAGACGTTCAAAATCAGTTTTAACAACAGGTAAAACCATGCAGTTTACGCCTGAAGAAAATCATTATGTGTATTTTCGTTACAACGACACATCAAGTATAATGGTGATAGTAAATAGGGGTAATCAAACATTGGAATTGAATACCGATAGATTTGCAGAGCGCATGCTCAATTTCAAATCGGGTTACGATCATTTTCATGAACAATCGATTCTTGATTTGAAGAAAATCATCATTCCTGCCAATTCCTGTAGAATGATTGAATTGAAGCCTTAGTTTTATTTATTAGGGGATTCAAGCATTTTAAACTTATTTCGCAGGTACATGCAAGCAAATATTTTTAACCAATACAAACCCTATTTTTCTAAAATTTTAGCCCTGAGTTATCCAATTGTAATTGGACAATTGGGCATTGTGTTGATGGGGGTGGCCGACGTGGTCATGGTTGGCAAATTAGAGCCCATCAATTTAGCCGCAGTTTCTTTGGCTAACTCGGTTTACTTTTTATTGGCAATTATTGGTATTGGAACACTTACTGCCATTTCTCCTTTGGTAGCAAAAGCTAAAGCAGAAGCGCACGACAATACCTGTGCTTTTTTATACAGAGATGGCATTCTTGCTTCGGTAATATTAGCGCTGTTTTTAATGCTTGGCATTTGGTTTTTAACCATCAATTTAGAATGGTTCAAACAAACCGAAGAAGTGACCAATTTGACAAAAAACTATTTGCATTTGCTCAATATTGGTACCTTGCCCATGTTGTTTTTTTTGGCATTGAAACAATTCAGTGATGGCTTAAGCATTACCAAACCAGCTGCCATCATTACCATTTTAGCAGTAGCATTAAATGTATTCATCAATTGGCTGTTGATTTATGGTAACTGGGGAATGCCAGCCATGGGCTTGTTAGGAACAGGAGTAGCTACTACGGTATCTAGGTTTGCAATGGCCATTGCCATGTTTTGGTATGTACATACCAATTCTAGGTACAAACACGAAATCAAAATCAAAGATAAAAAGGTTCAAGATGCTGGGTTGAAACAAATATTCAGTATAGGTTTGCCTTCAGGCTTTCAATATTTTTTTGAAGTAGGGGCATTTGCTTTCGCTGCCATTATGATTGGTTGGATTGGTCCAACAGAATTGGCTGCTCATCAAGTGGCCATTAATATTGCATCAGTCACGTATATGATAGCAACTGGTCTTTCTGCTGCTGGCTCAATTGCTGTTGGCGATGCACTGGGTAGAAAAAACAGAAACGATATCAGAAAATCGGGCTATGCTGCCATGATTTTAGCGGCGGTATTCATGGGCTTCTGTGCTATTTTATTTAGTCTGTTCAATCAACAAATTGTTGGGTTTTATATCCAAGACCAAGCCGTTGCACAAATGGCACAATACCTCATTATCATTGCAGCATTTTTTCAATTGAGTGATGGCATTCAATGTGTGGGTTTGGGAATTTTAAGAGGCATTGGCGATACCAAAGTGCCAACGCTCATTGCCATTGTAGCTTATTGGTTGATTGGAATTCCAATGGGTTACTATTTGGGATTCAAAACCAATTTGAGTTTAAATGGAGTTTGGATTGCCCTTTCTTTCGGGCTTACTTTTTCTGCCTTGTTTTTAAGTTTTAGGTTCAACAGAAGAAGCCGTTTAATCAATTTAGATGATTTTCATGATGCAGGATAAATCAATCCGTTTGAAAGTACATTTGGCGCTCTTGTTGGTTTCACTTATTTATGGTGCAACCTTTACTGTGGCTAAAATTGCCATGCCACAATACATTCAACCTTTTGGATTTATTTTGTTGCGCGTATCAGTTGCTGCTATCTGCATTTTGGCTTTTCATCAATTAAAAGTCAAAGACAAAAAAGTGGAACGAACAGATCTTTTGCCCTTGTTTGTTTCTGCCATATTTGGTGTAGCGGCAAACATGTTACTTTTCTTCAAAGGGCTCTCCATCACCACGCCAATTAATGGTGCAGTACTCATGTTGAATACACCCATTTTTGTGATTTTATTTGCTGCTTTTTGGTTGAAAGAAAAATTAAGTTGGTATAAAGTAATTGGTCTCCTATTGGCGGCATTAGGTGCACTCACATTGATGGGAGGCCTGCGTTTTAATTTTGGCATGGCAACTGTATTAGGCGATATTTTTGTAACACTGAACGCCATTATCTATGCCTTTTATTTGGTGTATGCTAAACACCTCATGAAAAAATACCACCCACTAACGGTAACCAAATATGCTTTTGTATTTGGCTTTTTCATGGTATTGCCTTTTGGTTTTTCTGAATTGAAAGCGGTTGAATTTTCACAATTGCCCTTGTCAATTTGGATGATTCTTTTATTCGTAACCATTGGTTCTACTTTCATTACATATGTGTTGAATGCTTTTGCTTTGAAGCATGCCGACTCTGGATTGGTTGGCTCGTATATTTATCTGCAACCTGTGATGGCTGCTTTAATTGCTGTTGCCACAGGCCATGATGTGTTAACATTTGAAAAGTTAGCCAGTATGTTGGTGATTTTTTCAGGATTGTTTTTGGCATCTAGAAATTGGTAGCAAAGAGATTTTATCAGGGATTTCCTTAAAATGCTTTGAAATTATTCGTAATTTGGTGGCATGGTAAAATCAATGACTGGCTATGGCCATGCAGAATTAGAATTTGATCGTTTTCAATGCAAAGTTGAAATCAAATCTTTGAACAGTAAATTTTTTGAATTGAATGTGCGTTTGCCGCGTTCTATTCAAAACAAAGAAATTGAACTGCGTAGAGATTTACAAAAAAAATTAGAGAGAGGTACTGTTTCTATTTTTATTCATGTTCAATACAAAAATGCAGAAGACAAAGTTGCTCCACTCAATATGGATGTGGCCGAATATTACCTAGAAACACTAAATCAGTTAGCACATAAAACTGGCAAAACCAGTGAGCAATTGTTTAACAGTATTTTTGAATTCCCGAATATTCTCTCGCAAAGAGACGATGATGAAAACGAAAACGATTACAAACAAATTCAAGAATGCATACATGCCGCTTTCTTAGCATTTGATGGTTTTAGAAAGCAAGAAGGTAAAATGTTATACGAAGAGCTATTGAAAATGGTGATTCGTATTGAAGAAAAAATGCACGAATTAGATGCCTTTGAATCAGAACGCATTGACATGGTAAAAGAGCGTTTGGACAAAGAAATCAGCAAGCTTTCTGCTGAATTGGTAGACAGAAACAGGTTTGAACAAGAATTGATTTATTTTCTTGAAAAGCTTGATATCAGTGAAGAAAAAGCCCGTTTGAAGCAGCATTGTAATTATTTCAGAGAAACTATGCTTGAGTTAAGTAGTGGTAAAAAACTAGGTTTTATTGCACAAGAAATGGGCCGTGAAATCAATACCATTGGTTCCAAAAGCAACCATTCTCAAATGCAAAGAAAAGTGGTGGAGATGAAAGATGAATTGGAAAAAATCAAAGAGCAAATCAACAATATTTTATAAATTCTTTGATGAGTTTTGAATCAAGTAAGGAGCAAT
>Ga0209400_1000516_pt1 | contig 33771 bp, 21 predicted proteins | sample M_130807_EF_Meta_FD_187313 | JGI IMG/M metagenome (GOLD analysis project Ga0209400, IMG submission 187313) | Freshwater microbial communities from Lake Montjoie, Canada to study carbon cycling - M_130807_EF_MetaG (SPAdes) (version 2) | ecosystem: Environmental > Aquatic > Freshwater > Lake... | reverse complement strand
GGCATCCATGAAGGCGGGCACCCTGCCCGCTTCGCTCGCCATCGACGTGATCGACGCCGCGTCAAGCCGCCCGCAGCTCAAGGAGCAGGTGCTCGCGTGGTCCGGCAGCCTGACGGCGAAGGACAAGCTCGGCAGCTGGATCCTGGCGCTCGACGGCGGTGATGCCGAACGCGGCCGCCAAGTGGTGAACTTCAACAGCGCCGCCGCATGCCTGCGCTGCCACATGATCGAGGGAACGGGCGGCCACGCCGCACCGAGCCTCGCAGGAGTGGCCAACCGCTACGACCGCAAGGGACTGCTGCAGAGCCTGATCGAGCCGAACGCGGCGGTGGCCCAGGGCTACGGCCCGATCAGCGCCATGCCCGCCATGGGCACGGTGCTGACGCCGCGCGAGGTGCGCGACGTTGTGGAGTACCTGGCCACGTTGAAGTGACCCTCAACAACGCGGACTGCGCTCGCAGCGATGGCGGTCGTCTCGCCGACAGACTGCTGCCCTCAGGTCACTGATCGTGCCCGGTGGCGTCCGGCATGCTGTGGCCGGCATCGCGGAGCGTTCGCTCGCGCCTGGCATGCTCGAGGTCGTGATCCACCATCATCGCCGCCAGCTCGCGGACCCCGACCTTCGGCGCCCAGCCGAGGACGCGGCGTGCCTTGGATGCATCGCCGCAGAGCTGTTCCACTTCCGCCGGGCGGAAGTAGCGCGGGTCGATCTCCACGTAGTCGCGGTAGTCCAGGCCAAGGTGCGCGAATGCCATCTCGCAGAAGTCACGGACGCTGATCATGGAACCGGACGCGATAACGTAGTCGTCGGCCGAATCCTGCTGCAGCATCCGCCACATGGCCTCCACGTAGTCGCCAGCGAATCCCCAGTCGCGCAAGGCGTCCAGGTTGCCCAGGTACAGCTTCTGCTGCATGCCGAGCTTGATGCGTCCCGCCGCGCGCGTGATCTTCCTCGTTACGAAGGTCTCGCCGCGTCGCGGGCTCTCGTGGTTGAAGAGGATGCCGCAGGATGCGTGCATCCCGTAGCTCTCGCGGTAGTTCACGGTGATCCAGTGGGCGAAGAGCTTGGCGCATCCGTACGGTGAACGGGGATAGAACGGCGTGGTCTCCCGCTGCGGCACTTCCTGCACCTTGCCGTACATCTCGCTGCTGGACGCCTGGTAGTACCGAACCTTCTGGCCGGTGTGTGCCTGGTGCACCCGAATGGCCTCGAGCAACTTGAGCGCACCGACGCCGTCGGTATCCACCGTGTAGATGGGCATGTCGAAGCTGACGCGAACATGGCTCTGCGCTGCGAGGTTGTAGACCTCGTCCGGTTCGACCAGGCGGATCACGTTCGAGAGGTTGTTGGCGTCGTTCAGGTCGCCGTAGTGGAGCTTCAGGCGGGCACCAGGCAGGTGCGGGTCCTGGTAGATGTGGTCGAGGCGCTCGGTGTTGAAGCTCGAGCTGCGCCGGACGATCCCGTGCACTTCGTACCCCTTCGAAAGCAACAGCTCCGCGAGGTAGCTGCCGTCCTGTCCGGTGATGCCGCTGATGAGTGCCTTTTTCATTCGTGTGGCTCCGTCGATCATCCGCCCCTGCGGAGGGCTGTCCCCACGGGGATTCTCGCGGATGGTAAGCCAAATTCCGGCGCGGCACGTCCATGCACTCGCAGCGCGACCACGGCAAATGGAGGAATCATCGCTGGATGGCGCTGCTCCGTGGTGCCCTTTGTTGGCGAACCCGGGTCCGAGGGGCAAATGGCAGCGGAACCGGAGAAGCCAAATCGATGACCATCGTCACCCCACATGATGTACCGAGCGCCGTTGAGTTTCAAGACGCCATCGCCGATACATGGGGCGCCTCCTACGGCAAGCGCAGCTTCAAGAAGACGAATGCGCATTCACCGCCATCATGGACCGCGAGATTCGGGAGGACGATCGCTGGCTTGATCTCGGCTACGGAACTTGGTACTCACCGCACACGTGGCACGGCGGGGTGCGAGCCTCGTTGGGATCTATGCATCGGGAGCGATGCTCCACGACGCGCATTGGAAATGGAACGGACGAACGTCGCCGTTGCATTGCGATGCGGCAACGTACGGCGCGTGCCTGGTCCGAACGCGATGCCTTCGACGGGCTCCCCTGCTCCGGCGGCTGGTGGACCCGGCAATGATGAACTGCGCCGCGGTGGAGGCGGTCCGAGGCACGTCCACAGCCTGCGGTACAGGCCAGATGGCGCCGAATCACCGCAGGCGGCGCCGGCCTCTTCATGGGACACTGCCGTGAATGCTCGACCTTGCCACGCCTCGCATCCTCCTCACCGGCGGCGCCGGTTTCCTCGGCCGCGCGGTGGTCGAACGCCTCCGAGCCCGCGGCGCCCGCGAAATCTTCATCCCGCGCCGCATGGACTATGACCTCACGCACGAGGCCGACGTGGCGCGCCTATATCGAGATGCAGATCCCGAAGTCGTCATCCACCTTGCCGCGGAGGTCGGCGGCATCGGCGCAAACCAGGCGAACCCGGGTCGCTACTTCTTCGCCAACATGGCGATGGCGCTGCACCTGATCGAGCTCGGGCGCCTCCACGGCATCCGCAAGTTCGTGCAGGCGGGAACCATCTGCGCGTATCCGAAGTTCACGCCGGTGCCATTCCACGAGGACCGACTGTGGGACGGCTACCCCGAGGAGACCAACGCGCCTTACGGCGTCGCCAAGAAGGCGGCCATGGTGATGCTCGATGGTTACCACCGGCAGTACGGGCTCGCGTCGTCCTATCTCCTGCCCGTGAACCTCTACGGGCCGTGGGACAACTTCGACCTGCAGACCTCGCACGTGATCCCAGCCCTCATCCGCAAGTGCATCGAAGCCGATGAATCCGGTGCAGGCCACATCACCTGCTGGGGAACGGGCAGCGCCAGCCGAGAATTCCTCTATGTGGACGACGCCGCCGAAGGCCTGGTGCGTGCCGCGGAAGTCATGGACGAGCCGACGCCCATCAACCTGGGCACGGGCATGGAGATCACCATCAAGGACCTGGTGGCGCTGATCGCCCGGCTCTGCGGCTTCACCGGCGAGATCCGCTGGGACGCCACGAAGCCCGACGGCCAGCCGCGCCGGTGCCTGGACACGGAGCGCGCCGCCAAGCTGCTCGGTTGGCGGGCCCAGGTGGGATTCGAGGAAGGGCTCACGCGGACCATCGAGTGGTATCGCGGGAACCGTGGGCACCGACACAGCCACGATCCGTCGCCTGGCGACAAATGAGGCAGGCCGGCGCCCCTTCGGGCAACGCGCCCGCACGACGCCGAGCCGGCACTCAGGGGCACGAGCCCCATGCGCCCAGCAGCAACCCGACGTCCGCACCGGTGACTACGCCGTCGTTATTCAGATCGGCTGTAGATGCGGCACCCCAGTCACCGAGCAGGATCCCGAGATCGCCGCCGTTCACCACGCCATCGTGGTTGATGTCGCCGAGGCAGGAGCAGAATTCGTTGCCACCGCCGTCGAACACCGGGCCCTGAACATTGTCCGGCACGTTGTCACAGATCCGTGAATCGCCGATCGCAGCAGAGACGCCAGGATTGTGCACGAATACTCCGCCTCCAGACCGGCCCGCGACGTTTTCGTCGATCTCGCATCTATCGACGATCAGGGGATCGGGAGTGGTGGGGATCGAACCGTAGCGGTACCACGAGATGCCGCCGCCGAAGTTCAACTGCGCCTGGTTCTGGTGAATGACGCAATCGCGAATGGCCGGGGCTCCCACGGAGACGATGTGCAGTGCGCCGCCGTTGTTGCCAGCGATGTTGCCATTGAAGTCGCTGTTGATGACCTGCGCACCGACATCCCCGGCACCATCGAACAACTGGAGTCCGCCGCCATCTTCAAGGGCCGTGTTCGAGCGGAAGACGCAGCCGTCCACGACGCCGTTGAATCGATAGAAATACCCACCGCCGCCGAACTGCGCGCGACATTGCTCGAAGACGCAGTTACGGATCGTCGGCGAGGCGCTTTCGATGTAGGCACCGCCTCCGACCCGGAGGGTCGGCGACAGGATAAGGCTTGACCCGACACGCCCGTTGCGGAAGACAAGGCCCTCGATCACGGTGCCCAGGCCCTCGCCTGACTTGGCGACGAACAGCGAGTCGTTCAATGAGGAGCCGTCGATGATGACACCGGGTCCGCCGCCGCGGACGGTGATTGCCTTGCCATGGACGTTGACGGTCTCAGCGTACGTGCCGGGAGCCAGCCAAACCACGTCGCCGGGGACGGCTGCGTTGATCGCGGCTCCGATACTTGCGTACTCGGATGGCACGAAGCGCGTTGCAGTCTCGCACTCGTCCGGAACACCGTTGCCGTTTCGGTCGTCGACGGTGCCGGAGGTCACCTGGCAGGAATCGATCTTGCCGTCGGAATTGCAATCCAGCGCCGGGTTGACCTCGATGTCGCCGGCGTCCGGGATCCCGTTGTGGTTGCAGTCGGAGCACACCACGGTCCCGTCAAGCAGCGCCGCGGGGCCCGCGTACTCGTCCGGAACGTTCCCGCAGAACGTCGACGACCTGGAAATGGCCTCTCGCGGCGAACCCCAGAAGTATCCGCCACCGCCCTCGGTCACCGCGAAGTTGTTGTCGACGATGCAGTCGACGACCGTGAACTGCGACTCGACTCCCCCGCTGGGAACCGAGTCCCACGAGAGGCCACCACCGCTTCCGAGGGTCGCATTGTCCAGGACCGAGCATCCCTGCAGGGTGGTCTGCCCGGAGGTGCAATGGATCCCGCCACCGGCGATTCCGCTGACGTTGTTCGACACTTCGCAGTCGATGAAGGTCACCGTGCCGCGGAAGCAGTCGATGCCGCCGCCGTACTCGACCGCCGTGTTGTTGATGATCGAGCAATTGGTCACGATCGCGTTGCTGAGGTAGAGGTACATGCCGGCGCCGAACTGGCCACGGCATTGCTCGATGACGCAGTTCCTGATGGTCGGCGAGCACGCGCTGACGAACACGCCGCCACCGACCAGGAAGGGCGACCCCGGAACGACCGGCGTGCCACGAACACCCCGGCGCACCGTGAAACCACTGAATACGGTCGACGGCCCTTCGCCCGATGTGAACGAGACGAGCGAGGAGTTGACGGACGCCCCGTCGATGATCGTCTGCGCAGGTCCGGCCAGGGCATGGATCTTGACAGCCTTGCCGCGGGTGTTGATCGCGCCGATGTAGGAACCGGGTCCGACAAGCACGATTCCGTTGGAGGGAGCCACGTCGATCGCCGATTGCACGGTCGGGAATTCCTGCGGAACCATCAACGATGCCGCTTCGCACTCGTCCGGAACTCCGTTGGCGTTGTAGTCGGGAGAGACCCCGCCTGCAAGAACGTCGCAGGAGTCGATCTTCCCGTTGCCATTGCAATCGATCTGCGATTCACATGCGTTCCCGATGCCGTCGGAATCGCAGTCGGCCTGATCTGCGTTCGCGATGCCCGTGCAATTGTCGCGGCAATCGATGACCGCGTCTGCATCGGCATCGGCCGTGGAGTCGACCACGCCGCAGCCGCACGTACCCGGGCTGGTCTTCAGTCGGTCTCGTGGACATCCGTCGAGCAGGTCGTCGGTGCCGTCGTTGTCGTCGTCGAGATCATTGCAGTCGGCGATGCCGTCCGAATCCAGGTCTGCGTCCACGACTCCGTCGTCATCGCAATCGGCGGGGCTGAGATCGATGATCCGCACCGATCCGGCATCCAGGGAGGTGCCGACATCGTCACCCACTGCGCCAACCACCACCACGTCGCCGCTCATCGAGAGATGCCAGCCGAAGAGGTCGCCGGCGGCACCGTCATTCGCGACGATGATGCCGTCATCGATCCAGTTCCCCTGCGTTCCCTTGCGGAACATGCGGACGGATCCGGAATCGACACGGTCCGCAACGTCATCCAGCAGGCAGCCGACCGCGATGCGGTTGTTGAAGACGCCCACGGAAGATCCGTAACCATCACCTGCCTGGATGCCATTGCTCACCAGGCGGAACGGCGCCGAAACGACGTCGTTTGCACCGCTTGCCTGGAAGGCGTACGCAGCACCGCCAGCTTCGGCCGGGGCATTGATCACGATCGTCTGTCCGTCGGTCGCCACGTCACGTCCGAAATTCGCGTCTTGTGCCGGAACGGCCGCGTTGAGCTTGGCACGCTGCACCCAACTGCCCGGCGAAACCTGGCGGAAGACGTAGGCGCTTCCGCAGTTGGTGCTGCCCGGCAGATCGGCAAACGGTGCGCCCACGACCAGGAATCCGTTGATGAGCGCTGCCGCCTGCCCGAAGCCGTCGCCGGTGGCGCCGCCGGATGCCGTCAGCACCGCTTGCTGAACGTAGTTGCCTCCCGATGCAAGTCCGTAGACGAAGATCGATCCAGGCCCTGCGTTCGGTCCTGTGTCGTCCTTCGGTGCGCCGACCGCGATCACGCCGTTGCTGACGCAGACGGAGGAGCCGTAGTTGTCACCGACCGACACGGTCGACGGCTGCAATCGCTGGACGAAGGTCCAGGATCCATCCGAAATCCTGCGGAAGACGTACGCGGCACCCTTGCCGCCCTGCGCCTGCGGCGCCGCCACCACGGCAACCGCGCCAGACACGGCAACCCGGGCGCCGAAGCGATCGAATGCAGCGCCGTCCGGGGCAGTCAGGGTCGCTTCGCGGGACCATGTGCCGCCCGTGGGGCGATGCATGACCACGGCGAGGCCGCGCGACGCGGATCCGCCGATGCTTGCCTGCGGCGCACCGCTGATCGCCGTGTCCGAGGTCGTGGCCACGTTCCAGCCGAACTGCATGGACGTCGCCGGGGTCTGCGCAAGGATCGACGCAATCTCGAGACCGTTGGAATCGACGCAATCCGGGGTGCCGTCGCCATCGGTGTCGGTGTCCGGCAGGTCGCACCCACATCGACCGGGGGAGATCTTCAATGGGTTGGTCGGGCAGGCGTCGATGCAGTCCGCGGTGCCGTCGCTGTCCGTGTCGGTGTCCGGAGTTCCGCATCCGCACTGGCCAGGCGACGTCTTGTTGCGGTCGCCACGACAGGCATCCGTGATGTCCGGCGTGCCGTCGTTGTCGTCGTCACGATCCGTGCAGTCCGCGATGCCGTCGTTGTCGATGTCGGAGTCGGCGATTCCGTCGCCGTCGCAATCCATCGGGGCGGTATCGAACAGGAACGCACGGCCGGAGCCGTTGGCTCCCGGAAGGCTGGACGCCGGTGATCCAATGGCGGCAATGTCGCCACAGAAGGCGATCGAGAAGCCGAACGCCGGCAATTCCTCGGCTGCCGGCGTGACGATCGTGGATTGCTGCACCCACTGCGTTCCCGTCCGCTTGAACACCCGGCAGCTTCCGGCGTTGGTGACACCGGCCACCGAATCGTTCGGGACCGATACCAGCGCGGTGCTCGCCGTCGAATCGAGGCTGACCTGGTATCCGAACTGGTCGCCGGTGGCGCCATCGGGTGCCAGGAGCGTGGATTCATGGGACCACGTGGTTCCGTTCGTCGAGAACACGAATGCCTTGCCTCGGGTGAGCTGTCCGGGCATGCCGAACTTGTTCGCTCCGACGATCACTCGGCCGGACCGCGCGCAGATGCTGTTTCCGTACAGCACATCGCCGGCCTGGGTGGTCGGCGGCTCAAGCTTCGCCTGCTGGACCCATGTCCCGCCCGCGTTGCGCTTGAACACGTAGGCGGAACCACGGTCGAACACGCCGCCGACATCGGCTCGACGCGCCGCCACCGCCAGGGTGTCGCCGTCGAGCGAAACGGCGCTTCCGAAGAAGTCGTTGCTGGCGAGGTCTGACGGCACGACCACCGCGGTCTGGATCCACTGGTTGGAGATGCGCTCGAAGATCCGGACGCTTCCGCCGACCGTCAGGTGGTCCTGCTGTACTCCCACCGCGATCCGTCCGGATGCGATCGAGACTGCCGTGCCGAACCTGTCGCCGGCGGCAGGCGATGACGCGGCCAGGGTCGATTCGAGGGTCCAGGCATCGCCGCTGCGTCGGTAGACGCGGACGTTCCCGCCGGCAATCGTGCCGACCGTTGCGTCGCTCGCACCGACGACCGCGATGTCGCCGCTGACCGCCACGGTGGCGCCGTAGAGGGACCCGGTCAGTGGCTGGGGATCCGTCAGGCGCTGCGGAGGCAGCCATGATCCCGCGCTGTCGCGCCGGAACGCATAGACGGCTCCAGCCGCGGCGGTCGAACCGTTCCGCTCGCTCGGTGCGCCGACAAGGATCGTCGCGCCGTCGGAAGCCATGGCAGCACCGAACTGCCCGTCGGCAGAGGGGACGGTCGGGTCGAGCGTGTCGACGAATCGGGCCGTCTCGTTGGTGTTGTCAACGCAGTCCGGCACCCCGTCGCCGTCGCTGTCCGTGTCGGGGGTGCCGCAGCCGCATGTACCCGGCGCGGTCTTCGCAGGGTCGGTGGGACAGCCATCATTGCAGTTGGCCGTGCCATCACCGTCGCTGTCGAGATCGGGAACCGAGCATCCGCAGGCGCCAGGCGATGTCTTGTTCGGGTTGTTCGGACATCCATCGATGCAGTTGGGCGAGCCGTCGCCATCGCTGTCCGTGTCGGGGGTGCCGCATCCGCAGGCGCCAGGCGCGGTCTTCGTGGCATCGTTTGGGCAGCCATCGTTGCAGTTGGCCGTACCGTCGCCGTCACCATCCACGTCCGAGACGCCGCATCCGCACACGCCGGGAGCCGTCTTGGTCGGGTCGTTCGGGCAGCCATCGCTGCAGTCCGGGACGCCGTCGAAATCGGCATCGCCGTTCGCGGAGCCGCATCCGCACGGCCCGGGCACGATCAGGCCGGTGTTGTTCGGGCAGCCGTCGCAGGCATCCGGGACGCCATCGAGGTCGCGATCGGATTCGCAACGGTCGAGTCGCCCGTTGCCATCGCAGTCCGATTCCGTCCCGGCGGCGACTTCGCAGCGGTCGAGCACGCCGTTGCCGTTGCAGTCATTCCCAGCAAGGTCGCACGAGTCCGGCTTTCCGTTGGAGTCGCAGTCCTGGGCGGGATCGGCATCGAGCTGGACGCAGTCGAACGCGCCGTTGGAATCGCAATCCGCAGGCGCAGGATCCGCGTAGCGGATCTCGAGGGTCCAGTCCAGCAGCTGGCCTGCGTCGTTCGCGCGACCGTCGAGAATGGACAGCGTCCAGGTCGTTCCCATCTGCTTGTTGCGGATGGTGCTGAAGCCCTGTGGCGGCGAGGGACGGAACGTTCCAGGTGCGAAGAGGAAACGCGTCTCCTGGTCGCTGCCACCGCGATCGACCAACGTTCCGTTGCAGAGGGTGTTCAGCGTGGCACCCGACCATGTCGAATCCGTGAAGACGTAGGAGCCGTTCACATCATGGAACAGCCCGCAGCCGCCGTGGATCGTCAGGGCGGGGTCGCTTCCGCGGCGAAGCGTGATGTTCAGGTCGTTGAGCCACGTGTGGTTCATGCGCAGCGTCAGCCGCATCGACTGGATGATGCCCTGCTGCGGAATGGTGATGGTGCGCACGAGGGCGGGCGCGGGCGAATCCGCGATGGTGCCGCCGGTGCCGGTGACCCGGATTGCGCGGAGGGTGCAGCCGGGTACATCGCATTCGTCGGGCAACCCGTTTGCGTCAGTGTCGGCTGCGGTTCCCGCAAGCAATTCCTGCCAGTCCTGCTGCTGGTTCTGGTTGCAGTCGAGCGGCACCCCGGCAATCCCGGCGAGCTGGACGACTTCGTCGGCATCGATCCGCCGGTTCTTGTTCAGGTCGGCGACCGCCCACGGCTCATCGGGCGACACGTCGGTGTCGCCCGCCTTTGCGACGATCGAGAGGTAGTCGGCGATCGTCACCTCGCCATCGCCATCCATGTCATAGTCGTTCCTCCCCAGCGAATCCAGGAACGCGATCACCGACGCGCGGTCCGATGCGGAGAGGGAGAGGAAGGCGTTTCTGGAGGCAAAGCCCTCGCCGGCATGGCTGGCGATCGCAGCGGTCACGCGGTCAGCGAAATCCGCCTGGGCGGCCGAGCCGTCGTGCAGCATCACCGGCCGCGTGCGGAGGTTCCAGAGCGGCGGCGTCTTCATCTCGGAGGGCAGCGCCTGCCCATCGGGAATTCCGTCGGCGAGCGGTCCCATGTCGTGAAGCAGGAAGTCGGAGAAGACCCGGATGGTCTTGCCGCGCAGGGCTTCCTCCAGGGTGGTGCTGGTGGACGTGGTAAAGCTCGGCGTGTGGCATTTTGCGCAGCCAACGGCCGTGAAAATGGCTTCGCCCGACATTCCGCCACGGGGCGATTCCGGCGGCGGGGACAGGTAGCGCTGGAACGAGGTGACTGCGTCGACGAAGGTCAGGCCCTTCGAGTCGGCCTCGTCCTCGATTCCCGGGATCGGGTCGCACCGGCCGAGCAGCGCATCGTCACCGTTCGGCGCGGTTTCCTGCGTCACGATGCGGTTGGTGAGCCCCATCTCGGTCCTGGCGGCATCGCCGCTGAACGAGAGCACGGTCGCAATCTGCGCCTTCCAGCCAAAGCGTCCGACGCGAAGTGGGCCGGTGGGCGACTCGATCGGCTGGACGCGGTGGGCGCGACCGGAGATGCCGTCGCCGTTGGAGTCATTCGGATCCTCAAGCGCAATGATGGATGCATCCGGGATTGCCTCCACCAGCCCGAACGCCAGCACGCTCGGCGTGACCCGCGTACGGACATGATTCGCGACCGATGCCGGCGGCAGCTGTTCGCCGCACGAGGTCGACGCTGCCTGGCGCTGGAGGACCGGCCCGCCGAGGTTGGTCAGGAAATCGAACTGGCCGTTGATCGACCGCCCGAAGTGCGTCACCGAGGTTGCACCCCAACCACCGATCGGGGACTCGTGGCAGGCAGCGCAGCTCGGTTGGTTGAACGCGGGGCCGAGGCCCTCTGCGGCGGTGATCGGGCGCGTGTAGTACTCCAGGCCCTCCTCGAACAGCAGGCGCTGGTTGGCGGTCAGGCCCTGGATGGGTTGGCCAGCCTTCGGCTGCGGCGGCGGAGCAGCGCCAGCGAGCACCAGGACAGCCGCGAGGGAAGCACCGATCCGGAGTGATGTGGTTTGCATGGAGATACCCGGCCCTGGAAATGTCCACCGAACACCGTTGTTCGATCGTCGCGGAAGATGCTACCGATCGTGCCGTCGATCGATGCAAAGAATTTCATCAGGCCATGCGGTGCGAAAACAAGGGTGCAGCATCCACCAGTCCCCGTGGTTGGTCGCACCGATGTTCTCGGGAGAAATGCAGTTAGGTGCGCACCGTCTGCCGACCGTGGAAGAAGTCCGATGGGTCCAGCCGCCGCTTCGTGGCCTGCAGTTGCGGATAATTCGCGCCCCAATACAGGCCTGGCCACTGTGACTCCAGGAGATCGTCGTCACAGTAGTTGACGTAGCACCCCGAACCCGCCAGCGAGATCCGCGGAAACACGTCCGCGTACGTGCCGCGCAGCCATGCGTCATTCGCCCGTATCCCCGCAGGTGACGCCTGGTTGAGGTTGCCGAGGAATTGCACTTCCAGCAAAGCGGCGCGGTGGGGAAACGCCGTGTCGGCCGGACCGATGTCCGCCACTGCACCCCCCAGTGTCAGAAAGTTCATCGCGGCGCCGTTCGATAGACCGAGCATGGGGTCCGCCAGCCTGCGCTGCATCCAGTCCCGGATGACCTCCCCGGTATCCGACGCGGGCATTCCGTAGACCATGGCGGACTTCGCGCGGTACCACGAGTGCTCCACGACCTCCACCGGATTACACGCCGGCGACTCCGCGTCGTAGTCGTATCCCAGGCCGGGCGTCGCCGGGATTCCGTTGGGACCCACGAACAGCCGCTTGATCGAGTCCGTTTCCCATGGACTTGCAGTGGAGAACAGCACCCCGATGCATTGGGGCGGCGACGTTGCCGCTGCGTAACCGTTGAAGACCAATCCGCCGGTCACGGCACGGGGAATCTCACCGGATTGCTGAAGATCGACCATCAGTTCGAGTGCCTGCTGCGCAACGGAAAGCGGCCAGTACCACAGCGACACCCGGAGCGTCTGGTACGGAATCGCCTCCACGTCAAAGTGAGTTGCGACGCCGAAGCTGCCGCCACCGCCACCGCGGATCGCCCAGTACAGGTCCGCATCGGCATCCGGAGATGCATCCACCGCCGTGCCGTCGGCAAGGACGACCCGGGCGGATCGCACCCGATCGCACGTCAGGCCGGCTGCGCGCTGCAGGTATCCGAATCCCCCGCCCTGCGCAATGCCGCCGAAGCCGACGGTGTCGCATGAGCCGCATGGAATGGTCCAGTTGCCGTTGCAGCGAAGGTCACCGTACACGCGCTTGAGCCTTGCGCCGGAGCCGATGCGGAACATGCCGTCACCGAGTGGCGCAACGGCGTTCATCGATGACATGTCGAGCACCATGCCGGTACCGCCGGAAGCGCCGATGTAGGAATGCCCACCCGACCGGACAACCATCCGAATGCCGTTGATGCGAGCGAACTCGATGCTCCGCGCGATGTCTGATTCGCTGGCCGGTCGGACGATGATCGACGGATACGGATCGAACCGCTGGTTGTAGACAAGACGGGCGGAGCCGTACGCCGAATCGCTCGGCAGGATGACCGTGCCGGAGATCCGCGAACGGAATCGCGAAAGCGTCCCGTCCGAGATGGCTGCGCCTGCGCAGTTCGCGGTGCCATTGCCTGCAGCGCGCGCGGTACGCCCGAGCACCCCGGACAATGCGGCACCGGCAGCGATTGCGCCTCCGGTCGACTGCAGGAATCCGCGACGCCCGATCATGGCCTGAGTCTATGGATGGCTGCCAGCGACGCCACCCCGAATCCTCAATTTTCCGATTCTTGATGGTTGCAAAGTGGGATAGATTGAGCACATGCGCGCTTGCATGGCCATTTCCATGGTTGCAGTCTCCTTCGGCGCCGTGGCCGCCGGCGCAAACGCCTCGGTCGTCGACTTCGCCGTCGCGAGATGGTCCGACGGTGCGGGCGCGGACGGCCGTACCTATGCGCTCGTCATGGTGGATGAGCCATGGTCGTGGCGTGAAGCGCGCGCAATGGCCAATGAGATGGGCGCGGAGCTGGCAACCGCACCGACGTCGCAGGCACTGTCGTTCGTCATCGCACTGGCATCGAGACCAGGTGCATTCGACTGCGCAGGGCCATGGATCGGCGGTTCCCGATTCGGCGGCGGCAGCTGGAGCTGGGTGGACGGTGCGTCGTTCTCGTCGTTCGCATGGGCGCCTGGAAGGCCCGCGCAATCAAGCCTGCTTGACGCGGCCATCTGCCTCGGCGGGTCGGATTCGCCCGATGGCACGTGGATCGATGCGCTTCCGGGACCGGACGCCGGCGCGCAGACACGCAGCGCCATCGTGGTCTGGAACACATTCGAGGACTGCGACAACGATGGCGTTCCGGACCGGCTCGAGATCGCCAAGGACCCAACCCTCGATCCCGATTTCGATGGCCGATTGGCCGATTGCTCGACCATCGTCGGCGACATCAACCGTGATGGCAGGGTCAATGGAGCCGACCTCGGCCTGATGATCGGCGCATTCAACAGCACCAACGCCACCTGCGACCTGAATCACGATGGGGTCGTGAATGGTGCGGACCTTGGTCTGCTGCTCAGCCACTGGACCGGCTAGGCATCGATCGGCGTCATGGTTGCGGGCCCGCGATTGCCTCAGGGTGCCCACGCGCCAAGCAGCACTCCGAGGTCGCCGCCGCCAACGGTGCCATTGCGGTCGATGTCGGACGGCCCACCCTGCTTTCCCCAATCTCCGAGCAGGATGCCGAGATCGGCACCGGCGATTCGTCCATCACCGTTCAGGTCCGGCGAACCCGGCGGCAACCCAATGACGGGATCGCGGACCAACTGCAACAGGTCGAGCGAGAGAGACACGTTCGCCGTCACACGAAGCTCGACGCGCCCGTTGGCCGCTACAAGACCATCCATCGGGAATGGGCCGATCCACTGCTCGCCTGGGAGGGATCGTGCCAGCTCGAAAGTGGCAAGGCTCCGCCATTCACCGCCATCGACAACCCGAGCAGCGACGGCGACGGATCCCGCAGCCATCATTCGGGTGCCTTCGATCGCGATCCAACCCCTGCCGGCCAGGATGCCGCTGCCGGATGCCGGCGTGGCGAAGGTAGCCCGAAGTTCGACACCCGGTTCACCCGACGTGTCCACAGAGAGGCTCCGCCGATCGGCGCGGCGCAACGCAGGTACGGGGCTTTCGCCCGCAGTCCCGCGAACCACCGATGCATCGACAAGCGACACATCCCACGCGGCACGAACGCCACGCACGGTTGCTTCCCATTGATCCTCGGTGCCGCCCGGCCACACCATGAATTCATCGATTCCGCGCCCGCGCAGCAATGCGACCATTCGGAGAAACTCGTCATCCGTGACGGCCCGACTGCTGCCGTCGGTTCCGTATGGCAAGGCAACGCCGGGCATGGTCAGCCATGGCGTCACCGTAGAAGGGTCGACGCCTCCGTACGAATGCAGGCACGCATCGATGTTCGCACGATGCAGTCGAACGTTCTCCGACCAGAAATCCAAGCCTGGATCGACAAACGTCGTCCCGAAGAGATAGAGCGCCGGTGACTGCAGGTCGCCGCGACCGGTCCATGTCGATCGCATCCATCCGCGATCCCACCATTCGAAGTCCACGTATTCACGCAGGCCACCGTCCGGTTCCGCACCGCCGTCGAGCCGAAGTGTCTGGGCAAATTCGCTGCAACGTGTGCCCGGCCACGCCGCACGAACCTTCGAGTAAAAGGTTGCTTCAAGCGCGCCGTCGACGGCCTCACGGGTCATGCCGTCCCACCAACGGGACCATCCCCTGTTGACAGGATGGTCGCGGGGCAGCGAAGGATCGCAGGCCGGGGCGCCCGCCGCGGACCACGCCTGCGAAAGCGTGAGGGTGGTGGGAATTCCACCGGGATTCAGAAGCAGGGGCTCGGTACTCCAGCGCGCATCTTGCCGCAGCGCCGCAAACATCTGGGTCGGGTCCGTGCCCCAGCAATGTTCCAGCTGGGGCAGGTAGCAGAGCGCCGGCATGCGAAGTTCGCAATCGAGATGCCAACGGGACGGTGAGGGAATTCCGCCGGACTGCTGCCTCGACGCGTAGCGGGCGATGAATGCGTCCATCCACGCCGACATCTGCGGGCGGCCATTGCCGGTCCAAGGGGTGACGAGCCCAGGTGGCGCCAGAGGCGACATGCAGGCGTCCGCCGTGTTTCCCACAAGCGTGTTCCGTCCCCAATTGAGCATGACGATCGCCACCTGACCCTCCACGAGCCGACGATCACGAATGCGATCGCATATCCAGTCAGCGGTCTGCTCGGGCGTAGACGAGGGCGTCACATACGGATTCACGAGCTCGATGAAACGCGGATCAAGCGCGGCCGAACCACGTGGGGCGTTCCACGCCCACACCCGCGGCGACTGCGATGCAGCCCCGGAGACGAGCGACAGAGCTGCCAACATGCCCATCAGGGCAATTCCGGAATCTCTGATCATGCGACCCGAAGATAGCGCAAGCATCCCTTCGCGCAACCATCGACTTTCAAAACAACTCCCCCCGATCCTCCGCCGTCAGCTCCTCCCGCGGCCCCGCGTACTCCTCGTAATCCGCGTTGGGATTCGCGTCCATCCAGTCGAGGAACGCGCGGATGCTGGCGGGCGCGGTGCGCTCGCGCCATTCCTCGCCGAAGATCACCTTGAGGCCGAGCCACACGTGCGCATACGCATTGCGCTGCGCCAGGCCGGTGTGCGGGTCGAGGAGCGGCTGGATGCGGTCCGCCACGGCGCGGACGCGGGCGGTCACGGATGCGAGCTCTGTGGGCTGCATGGGGCGATCGTAACCATCGCGTTCCTGGGGCGCGAGGGCGGGTTCGTTCACCGATGTCCGTGAACTCGCGTGTTTCGGGAGAAACCGATCAGGGCGAAGAAGTCCGCGACTCCCGGACCCGGGAACTTCAGGGAACGGCGCAACCAACTGATGCTACGCGCCGTATAGTATGCAACACGGAGGTCTGCCATGCCCCTGATCGAAGGCGAATTCCTGCGCGGCGCCGGCCCGGTGGCCGTCCTCAAGCTGCTCGAGCGCGGCGAGATGTACGGCTACGAGATCGTCGAGGCGCTCGAGAAGCGCACCGACGGCGTCCTGGCCATGGGCCAGAGCACGCTCTACCCCATGCTCTACAACCTGGAGGCCAAGGGCTTCGTGGCGGCACGCTGGGACGAGAGCGGCCCGCGGTCGCGCAAGTACTACCGGCTCACCCCCGACGGTAAGAAGCGGCTTGCGGAGGACACGCGCACGTGGCGGCGGCTGACCGCGGCAATGGGCGCCCTCGGCCTCGCGCGCACGCCAGAGGCGGTGTACGCATGAGCGCGCTGCCTTCCGAGATAGCCGCGTTCGTTCACCGCGTGGCACGGAAGACCCGCCTGCGCCGCGCGGAGCGCGCGGACGTCGAGCGCGAGCTGAGCTCGCATTTCGAGGAGGCGCTCGCCGCCGGCCGTACGCCCGGGGATGCCATCGCGGCGTTCGGCGACCCGAAGGACGCGGCGCGCGCGCTTCGTTCCGCCGCGATCGCCAAGCGATCGCCGCTCGACCGCGCGCTTGGGCAGACCCTCGCGTGGACCGCACGCACCATCCTGGCGGTGTCGCTGGCCTACGCGGCGTTCGGCGTCTGGCTTGCATTCAAGCAGCCCGTGATCCGCTTCGATCCCGTGGCGCGACTCCGCGCGATGCTGCCACCGGTCACCGCGCCTGAACACAGCGCATGGCCCGGGATACGCGACGCCCTGCTGGCGATGGGCCTTGGCGCGGACGACCCGCTCCGGCAGTCAGCGCAGTCAGCGGGCTTCATGGCCGCGGACGCCGCGCCGTACCCGGGGCAGGAGCAATGGCCAGCCGCACGCGAATGGCTGCGCGAGCAACGGGCCCCGATTGCACGCATGCGCGAGGCGATGCGTGAGCCCGTCCTCGGATTCCCGCTGGGATTGCCGACGAGCGATGCGGACGCGCGGCTCTTCGGCCGCGATGCAGCTGCGGCGAAGAGCCCCGATGCACAGAAGCTCGGCGATTCCTTCCCGATGTTCGCGCTGCGGCTGCCCTACCTCACCACCCTGCGCACGGCGGCACGGATCCTTGCCGTCGACATGCTTGCCGCCGCAGAGGAAGGTGACGGCGAACGTGCCACGCGCGACGCGGAAGCCGCGATGGCGCTCTCGGTGCACGCTCAGGAGGGGCGCCTCCTGGTGGGTGACCTGGTCGGCGAGGCGATCCGCCAGATGGCGCTCCAGCGCATGACCGCCATGCTGGAGTGGAAGTCCGCGCTCTTCTCCGACGCACAGCTGGCACGCATGCAGGCCGCGGCGATGGGCGTTCCCGACGCGCTCCAGCACGTCAACCTCGACACGGAGCGACTCTACTTCGAGGACGTCGTGCAGCGCCTGTACACCGACGATGGCAACGGCGATGGCCTGTTCCGGCCCACGGCCTCGCAACTCGGTGCGCTCGGAGTCCTGAACGGTCCGCAGGCGGTCCGGCCCGATCATTCACGCGGCATGGATGACCGCCTGGTGAGCGCCGCGAGCCATGTCATCGCCCCGGCCGCGGCCATGTACGTCGCCGGGCGCCGCGAAATGCTCGAGCTTTACGAAACCATGATCTCGCGCTACGAGCAGGATGCTTCGCTGCCGCTGCGCGACATGGAGCACGCCAAGGGGATCATCTCCGACGCCGAGCTGGGAAGGATGATGATGCACCCATCGGAGCGAATCCGTTGGTACCTGGTGGCGTACATGACGCCCGCGCTCGGCCAAGTGTCGCACGCATTCGCCATCGATCGCGCCCAGTGCCTCGCCACCGCCACCGCGTTCGCCGCGGAGCGTTACCGTCGCGCGCATGGCGCGTGGCCGGTGGATGCCGCCTGCCTGGTGCCCGAGTTCATGCCGCGCGTTCCCGAGGATCCGTGGTCGGGGAAGCCCGTCCTCATGTCCACCGATGGCGACGGCTTCCGCATCTGGTCCGTGGGCCGCGACGGCGTGGATGATCGCGGCGACCTCACGCGGCACGTTCCGGAGTTCGTCGGGCAGCGGGAGCTGGCTTCCACCACCAATCCCAACGTGCAGATTCCGCCTGGGGCTGGCCCCACGGTCGACTGGGTGTGGTTCGCGCCGCGCGGCAACCTGGAGCGCTGGAAGGAACGCTGACGATCGCCGTTGCGTCACATCCATGCGCACCACGGTGGACGTGACCACTCCCGCTACCCTGCCGCCATGCCTGCCAGCACCCACGAACGCGCCGGGTTCTACCGTCGATTGATGACGGCTGTGCTGGTGCTCGCTGCATCGCTCGCTTCCACGGCCGCCCGAGCGCAGGACAACGCCGCCCCGCTCTGGCGCGCGGCGTTCAAGGCGGCCGGATACGGCACCGAGGCACCGCTCCTGGCGGCTGAGGACCAGGCATTCATCGCCGATCTCAACCCGCCGCTCGGCGAGGAGCAGCGCGCCCGCCTCGACGGGATCCTGCAGCGCACCGCCGAGGTTCGCCAGCAGTTCGAGGCCGCCGCACGCGTGAAGCGCTGCGACTGGGAGCTGGACAAGTCCAAGGGATTCGAGCTCCTCCTTCCGCACCTGAGCCAGGTGCGTGAGGCAGCGCGCCTCCTCCGCGCGCAGGCGATGGTGGAGATGGAGGACGGCAATTCGGCCGACGCCATCGCCACCATCCTCCTCCTCGGCAACGTGGGCACGCAGGCGGGGCAGGACTCGATCCTCATCAGCTCGCTCGTGGGCAATGCCGTCGGCGCGATGCAGATGACGGAGCTGGCGCAATCGGCCATCGACTGGGGCGCCATCGACGAGAAGTCGGCGCAGGGGATGCTGGACGCCATGGGCCCGCTGAAGGGCGACGATCCGTTCCGCTTCGCGGACGCGATCCAGGGCGAGGGGAAGATGATGATTTCCAGCATCAACGGCTGCAAGAGTGACGCCGAACTGCAGCGGTTGATCTCCACCGCAGGCGAGAGCGCGGGAAATCTCACGCTCGAGCAGGCCAAGGCGGACCTCGGCGGCATGCGGCAGATCTACGACCGCGCGGCGCGCGCCTTTGCGAATCCAGACCCGAACGCGGCGGTGGCCGAATTGCAGCGCCTGGAGCAACAGGCCGGATCAGGGCGCACGGGCGCGCTCGCCAAGATCTTCATGCCGTCACTCCTTTCCGCATACAAGTCGAAGCTGAAGGGCGCGCAGGAACTGGCGCTCCTGGTGGCACAGCTCCAGAAGATCGCCGAGGGCAAGGAGAAGCCGGTGGAGCTGCGCAACGCCGCGCTGCTCCTGGCGCGGGCGAGTGCCGGCGCGCGCTCGGTGCCCGACGACGCGCAGGACGCGATCGAGCTGATGCGCGTGGCGCCCGCCGCACTGCAGGAATCCGACGCCGCGCGCGCCGCGGACATCCTAGTGCGCTCCGACCGCAGCGTGATGCAGCCGCTTGCGCAGGCCATCGTCTGCAAGCGCTGCGATTTCGCGGTGCTGCGCCATCCCATCCCCACGTTCGATGTCCGGCTCCTCGGCGGGCTGCGCGGCGCCACGCGCATGGCGCTGACGGACGGTCTGCGCCACGTGCGCGAGCGCAAGGACGCCGGGGCGATCGTGCCGGCCGCGGTCACGGCGTATCGCGTGGCGGCGCTCCTGGCGATGGACCCATCGCTCCCGCGCGCGGCCGTCTCGCACAGCATCTGGCGCGAGGCCACGGCCGCGATCCGGGAGGCAGCGACGTTCGGCCCCATCGGCAAGGACGGCACGGACGAGCTCGAGCGCACGCTCGCCACCATGGGTTCCGCCGACCCGTTCGGCTTCCGCAAGGGCGCGGAGGAGGATGCCAAGCGACTGGTGGCGAACGCCACCGCGCGGCGGGATGCGAGCGCCAAGGAGGCCATCACCGAACGTGCGAAGGTGCTCAAGCAGCGAGGCCCCGGCGCGGTGTGGGCGTACATGGCGTTCACCGCCATCCGCCGAAACCAGGATCCGATGCCGAACGCCAAGGACGCCACGTTGGTGCGCCTGGCGGACATCTATCCGCAGGCATCCATCGACGCCATCGACGCCGCCATCGCGCAGGCACAGGGCACGGCGCTTGGCGAGGACATTCCCTTCGACCTGCCGGTGGAGGAGCAGAAGGCACGCCTGCGCCGGCTGGATCCCGTCCGCGGCGTGAAGTTCATCGACGCCAGCACGCTGATGGCGAACGCCGGCGCGGACTACATGGCGGCGTTCGATGCGGTGAAGGCGGCAGCGAATGCCACGGCTCCCGTGCCGGCACAGCCCGGCACGAAGTGAACTCTCTCAGCGGATGAACCGCAGCCGCCCGAAGTCCGGCACGAAGGGCAGCGGCGGGGCCACGACCGGCGCGGGGAAATACACCGCCCACGCCTTGCCCACGATCATCTCGCGCGGCACCACGCCCGGCTGCGAATCGCCGAAGGTGCGCAGGCCCAGCGCGTGGGCGCGACCCCAGAGGCGGGCATCGCGGCTGGCGGCGGAGTTGTCGCCGAGCATCACGTAGTCGCGGTCGCTCAGGCGCACCGGGTGCTCGTAGTCGGTGGCGAATCCCGGGCCGAACAGCGTGTCGCCGTTGACGGCGGACTGGTTCGGGCGGTCGTAGAGCACCGGGCGGTAGTAGAGGTCGCGTTCCACCTGCACGCGTCGCAGCTGGAACGGCGCGTCCGAACGGAAGCCCCAGGAGAGCTTCGGCGGCGTCGGGCCGCGCGGGTCCTCGTGGCGCTTCACGTACTGCTCCACGGTGCGGCCGAAGTTGCTCGCGGTGACGCGGTCGTCGAGCGACTTGAACTCGTAGGGCATCTGCAGCACGTTGCTGCCGTTCACGAACACCCAGAGCTGCTGGTCCACGTGCCAGCATTCGAAGCTCATGATGCCGTCCTGGCGCGGCGAGAACGTACCGGCGGCAGTGCCCTGCGCCTCGCCGCTCTCCACGCCGGTCCGCGTGACGGAAACCTTGCCAGCGCCCTCGATCTCGAAGCGGAACACCGAACGGCGCGCGGTGAGTTCGACCGTGGTGGCGAACGACGCGAGCTTCGCGCATTCCACGGTGGCGCACACGCGAAGGTCGCTCACCGGGAACATGGCCGAGTGCGTCTGCGGACCCATCCAGCGCAGCGCGTTGTAGGCGTTCCAGTCATCGATCGGCACGGCCGCGGAGTTCCATTCGAGCGTGGTGCTGCCGGTGCCCGAGAAGCTCCAGGTGCGCTCCGGCGCGGTCTTCCACGCGGAGGCATCGCCCACCGGCTTCCACGGCGCGCCGGCCCACGGCGCGTGCATGTTCTGCTCGAGCGTCTGCACGGGCACGATCGGCTGGTAGTCGCTGTCGTAGAGCGGCTGCCAGACGGCGCGCTGCACGAACTCCGGCTTGCGCGTGATCTTCAGGTCCTGCGTGCGCGCGTCGGGCGCGCCGGTGAAGACGTCGCCGTCCACCAGGAGGAACGTCTCGCCGGGCAGGCCAACCATCCGCTTGATGTAGTTCTGCCCATCGCCCACGGGGTCCGTGGGGTTCTTGAAGACCACCACGTCCCAGCGCTGCGGTGCGGAGAACGCGAAGAGCGGCTTCAACACCAGCACGCGGTCTCCGGAGCGCGCCTGGGCGGCCAACCTATCCGGGTCTTCGGTACCGATCGGAGTAATCGTCGAGATCATTGGGTCGAAGATGATGCTCCTCGGACCAGGTAGCACAATGACCTGGCCGATCTTCAACGCTCTGAAGTCCACGCCCCGGTTCAATTCCATTATCTCAAGCGACATTCGAACGTCACCGCATTTCGTTTGCGCAATGCTCTCGAGAGAATCACCAGGCCTGACGGTGTACTGCGGCTTGGGCGGTGGCGGTATGACCGGACCTGCGTCGAACGCGTACTCGTACGCCGTGGCCGGGCTCAGGAAGCGCACGTGCGCACCCATGAGCGTCGGGCCCATGGAGCCGGTGGGGATCACGAAGCCCTCGAGCACGAAGCCGCGGAACGCCATGGCCATGGTGAAGGCCACGGTGAGCGACATCAACGTGCCGACGACGTCGGTCTCCGGCTTCTCCTGCTTCAGGTTCTTGGGCGCTGGCATCCGATGCATCGTATCGGCCACGCCGGGCGTGCGGTCAGTCGTCCGCGTCGGAGTCGGTGCCGCCGGCATCGTTGCCATCCGCCCCGCGCGGCGAGTGGAGGTCGGTGTTCGGCGCGGCGTTCCCCGGGGTGCCGCCGTTGCCGCTGCCGCGACCCTTGCCACCACGGCCGCGACGGCGGCGCTTCTTGCCGCTGCCGGGTCCTCCGGGCGTGGCGGGCGCGGCGTCGCCGCCTGCTGCGGCGCCGGGCGCCTTCGGCTGCGCATCCGCCGCCTTCGACGCGTCCTTGAAGCCCTGCTGCTGCGCGTCCTTCGATCCGCGACCGTCGTTCGTGCGTCCCTGCGCGCCGGTACGGCGCGCCACGTCGCGGCGGCCCATGCCGCGGAACGGGTCGGGCTGCGCCGCGGGCTGCGGGCACGCATCCACCGGGAGGAGTTCCTCCACCGGCACGGCGATGTCCTCGCCGTTGTGGTCGAGGCGCACCAGCACCAGCTGCACCAGGATCTTCGAATCGATCACCGTGCCGGGGCCCTCGGTGGTGCCCACGCGGCTCTTGTTCTTGGGGAGGCGCTTCTTGAGCTCCTCGTAAGTTTCGTCCTCGTAACGCAGGCAGCACATGAGGCGACCACAGCGGCCGCTGATCTTCAGCGGGTCGAGCGACGCCTTCTGCGTCTTCGCGCTCTTCATGCTGACGGGCTTGAGCACCTTCAGGAAGTTCTTGCAGCAGCAGTGCTGGCCACACTTCTCGTAGTCGGCCGTGAGGCGGGCCTCGTCGCGCGCGCCGATCTGGTGCATCTCCACGCGCGCGCCGAAGCGGCGCGCGAGCGCGGGCACCAGCTCGCGGAAGTCCACGCGTTCCTCGCTCAGGTAGTGCACGGTGACGTGCTCGCCGCCGAGCACCGGCTCAACCTCCACGATCTTCATGGTGAAGCCCATGGACTTCGCCTCGGCGCGCACCGCGTCGAGCTCCTCGCGGCCGAAGCGCTCGCGCCTGGCGCTCCACGCGTTCAGGTCCTCGATGGTGGCCACGCGCAGCACGCGGCCGTTCGTGTGGAACGGGTACTCCTTGCCGCCCGAGTTCTCCACGTACTCCAGCATCTCGCGGCGGCTGATGCTCTTGGAGCAGCCGCTGTTGGGGCAGGTGGTGGTGAGCATCTCGGCCACTTCCGTGCCGCGGTGCGTCTTCACAACCAGGCGGCTGCCGCAGCCAGGCTTGGCGCTGCCGTCGTAGGGGTATTCGCCGATCAGCTTGATGGAGCCGAACTTCACCACGATGGACGTGGGCGCCTTGAGCCGGGCGTAGATCTCCGCGTCCGTCATCGCATCGCGATGGGCGGGGTCCTCGTCGCGCTCGAAGATGGGGAGGGGGAAGATCGACATAAATTGGTCCCGGTGCGCATGTTCCAATTTCTCCGAAATTGGAACATGCGCACCGGGACGACTTTCTCACTCACGCATATGCGCGCACGCTGTCGCACGAGCACACCAGGTTGCGGTCGCCGTACGGGTTGTCCACGCGGCCCACGGGCGGCCAGAACTTCCACGTGCGGAGCCACGGCGCCGGGTAGGCGGCCTGCTCGCGCGTGTAGGGGCGCGTCCACTCGCTCGCCGTCACCACGGCCGCGGTGTGCGGTGCGTGCTTCAGCGGGTTGTTGTCCTTCGGCCACGTGCCGTTCTCGATCTGCCGGATCTCCTCGCGGATGGCGATGAGCGCATCGCACAGGCGATCGCACTCCGCCTTGCTCTCGCTCTCGGTCGGCTCGATCATCAGCGAGCCCGGCAGCGGCCAGCTCATGGTGGGAGCGTGGAAGCCGAAATCCATCAGGCGCTTGGCGATGTCGTCGGTCTTGATGCCGGCGCTCGCGTCGAACTGCCGCACGTCGATGATGAACTCGTGCGCGCAGCGGCCGTTGCCGTTCGTGAACGCCACCGGGTAGTGCGCTTCCAGGCGCTTCGCCATGTAGTTGGCGTTGAGGATCGCCAGCTCCGTGGCGCGGCGCAGGCCCTCGGCGCCCATCATGGCGATGTACATCCAGCTGATGGTGAGGATGCTCGAGCTGCCGTACGGCGCCGCGCTCACCGGGCCGATGGCGTGCTTGCCGGCCGAGGCCGGGCGGAGCACCGGGTGCCCGGGCAGGAAGTCCGCCAGCCGCTGGACCACGCCGATCGGGCCCATGCCCGGGCCGCCGCCGCCGTGCGGGATGCAGAACGTCTTGTGCAGGTTCAGGTGGCAGACGTCGGCGCCGATGTCGCCGGGGCGCGTCAGGCCCACCTGCGCGTTCATGTTGGCGCCGTCCATGTAGACGAGGCCGCCGTTGGTGTGCACGATGTCGCAGAGCTCGCGGATGCGCTCCTCGAAGACGCCGTGCGTGCTCGGGTAGGTCACCATGCACGCGGCCAGGTCGTTCGAGTGGAGCTCGGCCTTCTTCTTGAGGTCGGCCATGTCCACGTTGCCCTCGGCATCGCTGTCGACGGGCACCACCGTCATGCCGGCCACGATGGCGGTGGCGGGGTTGGTGCCGTGCGCGCTGTCGGGAATCAGGCACACCGTGCGCTTGGTGTCGCCGCGGTGCTGGTGGTAGGCGCGGATCACCATCAGGCCCGCGTACTCGCCCTGCGAGCCGGCGTTCGGCTGCAGGCTGACGGCCGCGAAGCCGGTGACCTCGCAGAGCCACTGCTCGAGCGTGCTGAAGAGCATCGAATAGCCCTTCCACTGCTCGGCGGGCGCGAACGGGTGGATCTTGCCGAAGCCGGGCCACGTCACCGGGATCATCTCGCTGGTGGCGTTCAGCTTCATCGTGCACGAACCCAGCGGGATCATGCTGTGGACCAGGCTCAGGTCCTTGCCCTGCAGGCGCCACAGGTACCGGAGCATCTCGTGCTCGGTGTGGTAGTGGCTGAAGGCCGCCTGCTGCATGAAGGTGCCGGTGCGTGCGCAGGTGCCGAGGTTGGTCTCGGGTGCGGTACGCACCACGTCGGTGGCCTTCGGCGCGGGCTTGCCGGTGCCGGTGGCGAAGACCTCGAACAGGTCCTGCAGGTCGGCCGCAGTGACGGTCTCGTCGAGCGTCACGCCGACGGTGCCGTCGCCGTAGGTGCGGAGGTTGATCTTCTTGACGGCCGCCGCGGCGATCACGCCCTGCTGCGTCGCGCCGCCGCCGAGCTTCACGCGCAGCGTGTCGAACCACGCATGCGTGCCGCAGTCATGGCCGAGCGTCTTCAGGCCCGCGGCCAGCGTGTTGGTGGCGCGGTGGATGCGGCCGGCAATGGCCTTCAGGCCTTCCGGCCCGTGCCACGCGCCGTACATGCCGGCGATCACCGCCAGGAGCACCTGCGCGGTGCAGATGTTGCTGGTGGCGCGCTCGCGCTTGATGTGCTGCTCGCGCGTCTGGATCGCCATGCGCAGCGCGGGTTCACCGGCCGAGTCGCGGCTGATGCCGATGAGGCGGCCCGGCATCTTGCGCACGTGCTCGTTCTTCGTGGCGAAGAACGCGGCGTGCGGTCCGCCGAGGCCCATCGGCACGCCGAAGCGCTGCGCGCTGCCCACCACCACGTCCGCGCCCCACTGTCCGGGCGGCGTGAGGAGGCAGAGGGAAAGCGGGTCCGCCGCCACCACGAGCAGCGCTCCCGCGCCGTGCACCGTGGCCGCGAAGGCCTTGTAATCATGCACGCGGCCGCTGGTGCAGGGGTACTGCACCAGTGCGCCGCAGTAGGAGCCGTCGCCCAGCTTCGCATCCGCGGGCTTGCCGATGACAAGCTGGATCCCCAGGCCCGACGCGCGGGTCTCGACCACGGCGATGGTCTGCGGGTGGCAGTCCTCGGCGACGAAGAAGTGCTTCTTCTGCTGGCCGCTCGCGGCGTAGCAGAGGCTCATGGCCTCGGCAGCGGCGGTGCCTTCATCGAGCAGGGAGGCGTTGGCCACCTCCATGCCGGTGAGCTCCGTGATCATGGTCTGCCAGTTGAGGAGCGCCTCCATGCGACCCTGGGCGATCTCGGCCTGGTACGGCGAGTAGGCCGTGTACCAACCCGGGTTCTCCAGGATGTTGCGCAGGATCACGGCCGGCGTGATCGTGTCGTGGTAGCCCATGCCCAGGTAGCTGCGCCAGATCTGGTTCTGGTCAGCCAGGCGCTGCAGGGCGGCCAGCGTCTCCGCCTCGCCGCGCTGCGCGAACTTCTGGCCGTTGGTCGGGTCGGTGATGTCCAGCTCGCGGCGCAGGCGGATGCCGGCCGGGATGGCGGCATCGATGAGCTCGGCCATCGACGCGCAGCCGATGGTGGCAAGCATCCCCTTCTCCTCCTCGGCGGTCAGGCCCAGGTGCCGACGCGCGAACGTGTCGAGCGGGTCGAGCGGACCGGGGATGTTGGCGGCGGTGGTGGGGGCCTTGGAGGAGGTCTGCATCGAGGTCATCGTCGGATGGGGGTAGTGGCGCGGAGGGCGCGCCGCGCAACGGCGCGACACAGCCCGAAACCGCAAGTATAGGACCCCATGCAGCGTGGACCACGGTGATCGTCGACCATCTTCCGGTTGCCCCGGCCAACCCGGGATTTCAGCCTGGACGCAACCCGCCCCCACGGTTGTTTGGGCAGATTCGCGGACCCGGCCTGGACGCCTGCGGGGGCGAATCGTGCAGGGTCCAGGGGTTCGGACCGACGGAAAGCGCGCTTGATCTCGTCATGCTGCTTACTATCGCTCCCGGGGCTGAAGCAGTTGCTTCACCGTGCCGTGGCATGATTCCCGCCGTGATGCCGTTCCGGGGGGCATCGCCGAAATTCCGTTCCCGGTCCCGACACCACAGGCCATACTGAAGGAGATCGATGACCCCGAATCCACGCGCCAAGCTCTTCATGAACATCCGCTCGCACCTGCGCCGGGCGAACCTGCAGTTCTTCGAACGCGCGCGCGAGCGCCAGTTTCTGCTCATGATGCGCGGCGACGCGTTGACGGTCTCGCAGCTCATCACGGTGCGCCCGGACGGCGTTTCGTTCCGCGTGGAAACGCGGCTGCCTCTGGTGGTGCCGGTGCATCGCCGCGTGGCGGCCGCCGAGCTGGTGACGCGACTCAACCGGCTCACCGAGCGCGGGCACTACGACCTCGACATCGACACGGGCGACGTCTCGTTCCGCATCGATTGCCACGCGCTCACCAGCATGGTGATCGGCAAGGTGATGCTCGCGGTGCTCGGCATGGCGCTTCGCCCGCTGGCGCGCGACTGGCGCGTCTTCGAGGCAGTGCTGCTGCAGGACGCGGACCCCGCCACGGCCATCAAGCAGAATGCCGAGCGAATCGCCCGGGAAACCGAGGCGAAGCAGCGCGCCGACCGCGCCGCCGCCACGCCGCCGCTGCGCCGCAAGGACGGGCAATCGCCCATTGATGCGGAGAAGGACCTCCACGAGATGATCGACGAGCTCATGGCGCAGGAGCACGGCGCGGACCCGACGGCGGGTGCGCCGGAAGCGTTCTCCGCCGAGGAGCTCGAGGACATCCTGCCGGACGTCGAGGACGAGGCAGACGAGACCACCGGCGGCGACGACGCGGACGGCGACACGGACGGCGACGCGAAGTAACGCGCCATGCACCGGGGTACGATTCCCGAGTGGCAAAGACAACAAAGAAGCAACCGAAGGGCGAGCACGGTCGCGCCGATTCCGTGGAGATGATGGAACGCGTCCAGGACGTGATCCGGCGCGCTTCCGGCATCGATCAGCCGACACGCGCGGAGCTGGCGAAGGACTACGGCATCACGCCGCGGTCGGTCTCCAACCTCGTCGAGTACATGAAGAAGCTCGGCATCGAGGTGACAACGCAGGCGCGCCCGCGCGACGGCAAGAAGGGGTACGTGGTCAACGCCACCAACTTCATGCGCCAGGACCTCTCGGTGTCGGAGGCGGTGGCGTCCGTGCTGCTGACGCAGTCGGTGCTGGACACGCCGCTGGCCACGGACGCGGGATCCACGCAGTCGGGGCTGGATCGAATCCGCAAGGGCCTGGGCGAGTCGGTCCGCGGGAAGATGGAGCATCTCTCCGGGCGCTTCGCCGTGCGGCTCCTGCGTGCCGCGAAGCCGCCGCGCGCAAACACGTTCCGCGTGGTGCTTGACGGCATCCTCGAGAACCGCGTGCTCACCATGGAGTACGAGTCGCCCTATGCCAGTGCGAAGGGCGGCACGGCGAAGGCCGCTGCCGCCGCGGGCAAGGCGCGCAAGATCGAGACGGTGCTCATCGAGCCGTACGGCGTGTTCTTCGCACGCCGCAGCTGGTACCTGGTGGCGCGCAAGCGCTCGGCCGGCGAGATGCGGCTCTACAAGCTGGCGCGCATCAAGCGCGTCGAGGTGACATCCGACACCTTCTCCATGCCGCGCGGATGGACGCTCGACAAGTACCTGGAGAACGCGTGGGAGACCATCCACTCGCCGCAGCCGCCGGTGAAGGTGGTGGTGGATCTCAGCCCCAAGGTGGCGGGAAACATGGTGGAAACCATGTGGCATCCGTCGCAGACGTTCACCACGCTGGCCGACGGCAACGTGCGCTTCACTGCGCGCGTGGCAGGGCTGGACGAAATCACGTGGTGGGTGCTCGGCATCGGCAGCAACGCGCGCGTGGTGGAGCCGAAGGAACTGCGCGAGCGCGTGGCCGCCGAGATCCGCGCCATGCACCGGATGCTCGAGAAGGACGAAGCCGCCGCGCAATGACGCCGGACGAGCCGATCAACTTCGACTTTGCGCCGGAGCCGCCGGTGAATCCGGCGGCGCAGGGCGGCGCATCGGACGGTGTGCGTGAAGTCCACGATGCGGGGGCCGTGGGTGGAGCGATCGAAGGCGCGACCCGTCCGGACCAGGTAGATGCGGGGGCCGGCGCGGTCACGAATGCGGGACTCCCGACATCCACGAACCCCGCTGTGCGCGCGGGCGCTTCGGCTCCGCTCCCGCCGATCCCGGATTTCCGTGCCGCGTCGTATCCATTTGCAATGACCTCGCGCTTCCAGGCGCAGGCCGTGATCCCCGCGCCGAAGGCGTCGCCGCGACAGCGATTGCTCTACGGAATCCTGGCGGCGCTGGTGTCGGTGATCGTGGCCATCGGCATCGTGGCGGTGTTCCGGATGACGGACCACGGCGCGGGGCACTGACGCACACGTCGACGAATCTGCACTGAAAAAGGGCCGTGATTCGGTGCTGCGTCGCACCACGCCCCTACCTTCCGCACGTCCATCCTGAAACGCAAGGAACAACCGCGGCGAACCCGCACGGAGGCGATGCCATGTCCGAACATCCCGAATCAGTCACCGCACGCGCGGCTGCGCGCGTGCCCGGCGATCCCTCGCACCTCATGGACGTGGCTGCGCTGCGGCAGTTCGTCGGAGCTTCGTGCGCGGTGGCCGTCCTGGAGGACGCCGCCGACCGCGCCGTGACCGCCGGGCGCGTCCTCGAGGACACGCTCATCGTGGGCCCCGACGACTGCGGCAAGCAGGTGCTCGCACGCGCGCTCGCGCGCGATACGGCGCAGCGCGCGGTGGAGGTGGACGCGGCGTGGGTCCGCAGCGCCAAGCACATGGCACGCGTGCTGCGGTCGCTCGAGGACCGCGACGCGCTTCTGTTGCGGCGCGTCGAGGAGCTGCGCCCCGCCACGCTCCGCATGCTGGTCTCGCTGATGGGCATGCGCACCCTGCCGCGCGAGGCCGACCGTGGTGAGCCCATGGCCGACTGCACGGTGATCGCCACCGCCGTTGCCCTGCCCCGGCGCATGCACGTGTTGCGCAGGATGTTCCCGCTCCAGGTGGAGCTGCCGGCGGCCGGCGCGGAGGCGCGCGCGGCGGCCGCGTTCCGGGCGGTCCAGGCGCTCGGGGTGGAGGGAACGCCGCGGCTGCGGGACGCGGTGGCGGGGCGGGTGCTGGAGGGGGCCGGGAACCTCGCAATCCCAATGAATGCCGGACAGATTGCGCGGATCGTGGCAGCGAAGGGTTGACTGTACCTCTATCAAGGAGTATAGGTATGGACGATGCCGAGAGGCCCATCCGTTTCCCGGTCGAGCTGGAACAGGCGTTGGAGCACATCCGGCTCCTCGCGCATCGGCGCCATGGCTATCTGGTCGATCGACGCAGCACGCGCCGTGCCATGCGGAAGGCGGCGGCCACGCCCGACCTGGTCTGGAACGTGGTCGCCCGGCTTTCGCCTCTGGACTTCCACGAAGGGCCGCGGCGGGATCACCATTGCCTGCACCGCGAAGTCTGGATCTTCTGCCCCATGGTCAACGGCAGGGTCATGTACCTGAAGATCGCGTTCCGGCGCGCACCGGAGGGTCCGGAGTCGGCGCTCGTGATCTGGTCCTTTCACCAACCCCGATTCCCGCTGCAGCCAGGTGACTCATGAGCAAGGCTCAACGATCCAATCTCAGTCTCTTCTGCCCAATCTGCTCAGCAATGCGGGATGCGAAGTTCATCGAGTACGACGAGCACTGCGAGATCCACGGCGTCGAGCTGGCGTACCACGTCACCGCCTACGAGTGCACGACCTGCGGCGACGAGCTGGCAGACCCAGCCGACCCCGACCTCATGCGACCTGTGTACGACGCGTATCGCGCAGTATCGGGCACACTGCCCCCTGAGGAAGTGAAGGCCATCCGCGAGCGCAGCGGTCTGAGCCAGGTGGCGTTCGCGACGATCCTGGGCATGAGCCCGGCCACCATCAACCGCTACGAAATGGGCTCGCCGCTTGCGGTGAAGGAGGACAACCTGATCCGCATGGCAGGGATCCCCAGCGCCATGCGCATGCTGATGCAGCAGCGCGGGCACCTCCTGAAGCCCGGGCAGCGACCGGCGTGATTACGCGCCCCTACATCGGGTGATAGGTGCGCCAGGACCCGACATCCCGTCGTCCACGGTTCGGAATTCCGGAATTTTGCACCCTGATGCCGGAATCTCGCGATCCAGCGTGGTGAGGAATGCATATCTGCCGTACTACTTTGCAAGTCGCGGGCGTACCTGAACGAACACCCGCCGCCACTTGACTCCCCGGAGGAATCCAGCCATGCCAACCAGATCTGCCCGAACCAGGCTTCAAGCAGGCTTCACGCTGACCGAGGCGATCACGGCCACCGCCACGGTGCTCATCGTCGTGGCGCTCCTGATTCCGATGTTCGGTAACGGACTCTCCAGGTCCGGGGTGTACATCTCGGCCAACAACCTCCGCCGCATCTCGATGGGTTGCGCGGCCTACGAGGCATCATGGGGTGGCAGGCAATGGTCGAAGCTTGATCCTGCCATGGGCCTGTACAACGGATGCACCCCGTACGCCGCCTCCACCTGTCCGCCTGTGCTGACGCTCGGACGGGACAACAGCGGCGGACTCTGGGGCTACTGGATCCGCGGCACGCAGAGCCAGTGCACCGGCTACCCAGGCACCTGCAGCAACTGGCCGTTAATCATGCCCATGCCAATCGGTGGGACCACGGGCAACGCAACGAGCGGAGCGGGCACGTGGAGTCTCATCAATGCCCGAGGAGTGCGCGAATACATCACGTCACGGTTCTACGACCCGGTCTTCTACTCGCCGAACGACGTGCTGCCGTACCAACAGTTGCAGGCAACGCACTTCTCATCCCCGGACGAGTTCACGTACGGCGGGAGCTTGGGGGTCTTCTGGGAGTCGAGCTACAAGCTCAGCCCGGCCGCCCTGTGGGGCGTCGGGGTCTTCCGCCGCCCAAGCGAAGGCGGGTTCCAGGCGCCGGATGATTTCCCTGGCGCCTACCAGACGCCGACGGCATCGGCGGCGACCTATCCATCACTCAAGACGCGGCTGATGGAAGGCCGTTGGTGCCAGAATCCACCGGCGATCACGCATCCTGGCGGCGCCGATCCAACACCCTACCTCTCCAATTGCGGGCCGGGATCGACGCCGGTGACGGCATTCTTCGACGGCCACGTCTCGCTCGTTTCCATGTCCACGTTCGCAGCCGACGATGCCGCCGTGTCGAAGCAGACCGGCGAAGGCCTGTGGAGCCGCGACACGCCGGTCGGGGCTGGCGGCTTGTACTCACAGTGGGCAATCGGCGACTTCCGGAACTCGTCGCACATCCTCACCACCGGCGGAATCACCGGACGTGATCTCCTCGAATCCCGCTGATCAATCGAGTCTCCTCCACATGCAATCCAAGATTCCAGTCCAAGGTGTCGTGCTCCACGGCGTGTCGGCCGGAGTGATCGCTTCGATCTCCACCCTTGCCTCCGCAGACTGGCTGCGCACGGACATTGTGCCGACCAACGTGCAGTCGCAGGGGCTCGTCGGCGCAGCGGTCGCGGTGACCCAGTCGGCGGATGCGGTGTCTGGGCCCAACAACGCGGTCGGCGCAGCGCTGTGGGCGGGTGCGCCGCTCGCCACGGCCACTGCCCGTGCCAGCGGCGCCATCGATGCATGGACGTTCAGTGCGTACACCCTCCAGTGGTTCCACGCCGGCCAACTGATCAGCGGCACGCCCCAGTCAGGCGCAATGTTCGGCGCGGCATTGGCCTCGACCGGGCCGAAGCTCGTGGTGGGATCGCCGCGATACAGGTTGCCGGGCGCTGTCAATGCATTCACATACAAGGAGCTGGGCGGTACGGCGGAGCTCTTCAGCATCGCGTTGCCGTACTACTCGCCGGCGACCGCCACCTCGGTTGCGCTCACACCGCCCGGTCTGCGCAAGGCCGGCGAGCTCTACGGGTATTCCGTCGCAGCCGCAGACACGGCTTCCAATGGATTCATCGCCCTCGTCGGTTCTCCCGGGTTTGACCTGACAGGCGCGACGGATGCGGGCAAGATCCACGCGTTCCGTCAGTCCGGCACGAGCGCGCCGGAGTACCTCCAGGAGCTCGTGCTCCCCGAGCCCGCCCCCAGCGACCACCTTGGTGCGTCGATTGCGTTCAACGGAACCACGGCATTCGCAGGAGTCGATCGCGCCGGCGGCCAGGTGGCTGCGTTCCCGATCGTCGATGCTTCGTTCGGCGCCCCGACCATGATCGCCGCGCCGGAAGGCATGCAGCACGTTGCCGGCTTCGGACGCGCGCTTGCCGCCGACGGCGGCTTCATTGCAGTGAGCGCGCCGGGCGACTCGGATTACGCGTGGGAAGAGGGGCGCGTCCTCATCTTCGACGCCGCGCCGCCGTACACGTTGCGCAGCGAGGTTGCCTCGCCGTTTCCCGGCGAGTGCGCCGGATTCGGCACCACGGTCTCGCTTCGTCGGGGCACGCTGGTGGTGGGCACGGCGAACGGAACCGAACTCCTGGCAGACGGAGCGGTCGCGGTGTATTCGATCGACTCCGGCACCGGGGCCGCCGTGCAGCAGGCGATCGTGATGGGGCCACCCACGAGCGGGTTCGGCTCGGCAGTCGCCACCAGCGGTGCACACATTGCGCTGGGCGCGCCGACGACGGGCGCTTCGCTCTCGGGGAGTGTCATCGCGCTTTCCAGCGGACCGGCAAGCCGCTCCCCCGACCTGAACGGCGACGGCGTCGTGAACGGCGCGGATCTTGGCCTGATGCTGTCGAACTTCCGGGCGTCCGTGGGCAGCAATTCGGCCCCGGACCTGAATTACGACGGATCCATCAACGGGGCCGATCTTGCAATCCTGTTGGGCGCCTGGGGAACGAGCGGCTGAAATCCGTAAG
>Ga0209400_1000515_pt1 | contig 33786 bp, 37 predicted proteins | sample M_130807_EF_Meta_FD_187313 | JGI IMG/M metagenome (GOLD analysis project Ga0209400, IMG submission 187313) | Freshwater microbial communities from Lake Montjoie, Canada to study carbon cycling - M_130807_EF_MetaG (SPAdes) (version 2) | ecosystem: Environmental > Aquatic > Freshwater > Lake... | reverse complement strand
TTGTAAAAATATTTGATCCTAAAACCAAAGAGACATTTGTGGAGAAACGAGCATGATTCAACCAGGCCTGGCCAAAATTGAAGGTTTTGTCAAAATAACTGACCCTAACTCAGGCGAGGTTCTTGTAGATAAAAAGAACGCAATTCATTATGAGAATATCAGTATTGCAATGGCTCAAACCCTGAGCAATCGCACCAGCGCACAAGGCGGTGGCTGGATTTATGAAATGGCCTTCGGCAACGGTGGGTCCAGCGTGGACCCAACTGGTGTTATTACATACCTACCGCCCAACATAACTGGCCAAAATGCAGACTTATACAATGAAACTTATGCCAAAGTTGTGGACGACAACAGTGCAGCAGATGTGGACCCTGCAAACAATTACATGACAGTAATTCATACCACTGGCATGCCTTATACAGATATTTTAGTGACTTGTTTGTTAGATTATGGCGAACCCGCTGGACAACAGGCCTTTGACAACAGTACCAATTTTAACGGTGAATATGTATTTGATGAACTAGGACTCAAAAGCTGGGCTGGTAGTGCAACAGATTTAATGTTAATTACCCATGTGATTTTTCATCCTGTGCAAAAGAGTTTAAATCGCCAGATTCAAATTGAATATACCCTACGTATTCAGACACTTACTAACCTGAGTGCAGCATAAATATGAGTATATTAAGGTCGCATAAATAAGAATAGGACGGAGTGAACAAGAATGTCATACATAATTAACTTAACGAATGGATCGGTATTAACTACTATCGCAGATGGTACCCTTAATACTACCGCTTGTAGCATGGCTTTGCCAGGCAAAAACTATGCCGGTTATGGTATATATTTAGATGACAATTTTGTTCATCTACTTGAAAACAGTTCCAACAGCACAGCACCAACAACACCATTGATTGGTCAGATGTGGTGGAATTCCTCAACTAAAATAATGAGTGTATGGAACGGCACAGTTTGGAAAACAATCAGTTCAGCAACATCCAGTGCTTCTGCACCTACTTCAAACGTTCAAGGCGACTTGTGGTACGATACTACAAACCAACAATTAAATGTTTATTCTGGCACAACTTGGATTTTAGTTGGCCCGGCGTTTACTAATGCACAAGGTACCACCGGTGCTATTCCGGCCACAGTAACAGATAACAGTGCTGTTGCACATACTATTTTACAACTTTATGTTGGCGGTGTTTTAATGGGCATCATGAGTAAAGATACCACAGCATTTACTCCTAGTCCTGCTATTGCTGGATTTGCCACTATTAAACCTGGCCTACAACTCAGCACAGTCAGCGCAGCCTACGTATTCCAAGGCTCGATCACCAATGCCGATACCCTGGGTGCTAATAGTTTATCAGCTACTCAGTTCATGCGGTCAGATGCCGCAGCAACTACTACAGGAATACTAACCACTACCAACAATGGCGGATTATCAGTGGGATCAAACGGCGACTTTACTGTCGCAGTCGCAGGGTCTGACATAAACATTAGAAATAATGACACCAATGGCAACATTAATTTTGGTGCAAATATTGCTGGAACACCTACCACAGTATTAACTATTAACGGTAGCACCGGAATTGTTAGCAGTGCCACTGGAATCAATGCCAACTATGCTGACTTGGCCGAACGTTTTGAAGCCGATACAGAATTAAGTCCAGGTACAGTGGTTGAACTGGGTGGCTCAGCAGAAATTACACAAGTCAACTCAGATCTAAGCGAAAATGTGTTTGGAGTCATAAGTACGAGAGCGGCATACATGATGAACGGTGCTGCTGGAACAAATGCCACACATCCACCTGTTGCAATGACCGGACGGGTTCCGGTTAGAACCATTGGCCTGGTGCGTAAAGGCGATAGACTAGTGAGTGCAGGCATGGGACTGGCCAGAGCAGCAAAAGCCGGTGAAGCCACTGCATTCAATGTGCTCGGTCGTGCATTGCGAGACAAAGTGGACGAGTTTGAAGGCACTGTCGAAGCTATTGTTACAATTAAATAAATATGCACGACAGGATTAAAATCACCCAGCGATTATTGACAATAATTGCGTTGAGCTTGATCAACTAATACAAAGGGAAACAAAATAAAATGACTTATACAGTAGGTGGATTAATACAGGCAACAGACTACAACGGGTTTGTTAGCACAACAGTGGGCGCCAACGTCAACGCAGTATGGAACTCAACATATGGGCAGCCAGCACTGACAACAGCAAACGTTGGAGCAACAGTGACAGCCACACAATGGTCTTCGTTGAACAATACACTAACGTCGGTTGGTAATCATCAGGCCACTACTCTTACCAGTCGTACCAGTCCTGTGGCCGGCAACACCATTGCTATATTGGCCAATGTTAACACCGATCTTACCACAGTTAATTCCAACAAATATTATGCTTATGCCAGTGGTTCACAGTTTACAGGTTGGACTGGAACAGCCAGTCAAACAGCCGTCACTGGACACACCAATATTGCTTGGACCATTACATTTACTGATACTGTGACTTTTGCCAATGCCACTGCAGCTACCAACTTCTGGGGTGCTGGCGGTTATATGAAAATACAGTTTAGCAAATCCAGCACAGGTAAAGATGCCGATCCAGACTGGAACAACTTTATTACCAACGTATGTGGCACAGTATACTTTACATCTGACGCTAGTAGCAAAGTCATTGCCAACGTTACATATTTGGGCACCAAAGTTGTTGGTGGCTCTGGCACACCAACCACAGTGGCCACAGGCACAGGTTGGAATCAATTAACTGCCAGTCCAGCAATCATTTACAAACAGTTTGATACCGGTTACACTTACACCAGCGACTATGTTCAAGTTACTGCCACCGCTACCTCATCAACTGTTTTGACCCTGGTCACCACTTGGTTCTCGGCTGCTAGAGCAACTTCTGGGTCTAGTCGTACTATTTCAGGCGGAACAGCCACCACAGGTATCACATTCGGAACAGCACCAACCACAGTGGTCACATACTTCCCACCAGAATCAACATATCTGACCAATACCTGGGGTACGCCCAGTGTGGCCAGTACGGTAAGCGCACCTGTGTATTAATCAGTAACCCTCAGTCTTACCGAAAGGGGCTAAGGCCCCTTTACCTTATTGTCTTTTTATAGTATAATAAATCTATGGATACCAACGAACTTATCTCCCACAGCCGCGCCCGTTTTGACCATCATCAAGCACGTATTGTGCTCAAAGAAAAATATCAAGCCAAATTGACTTTTGCTTATAGTGGAGGCATGTGGCGTGCCGGCCCAGAATTACAAAATACATTATTGACCTGTCCTGGCACAGAAGCAGTATTGCTAGACTTATATGAAACCCCTATTAAAGTTGATACTAAGGAACTAATGACATTAAGTCAACAACGCTGGCAAGAACAAATGAATGCCTGGCTAGTAGAATACGAAGAATTGAATCGTAATCGATGACCAAAGGCGTAGTAATATTTGCGTTTAACAATGAGCGAATTGATTATCTGGCCATGGCCGCTTGGTCAGCTAGAAATATTCGCAGGCATTTAGATTTGCCAACGTGTGTCGTTACTGATGTAACAGATACCGCCCGCACAGCTGAATTTGATCAAGTAGTATTAACTGAACCGCAACTGACACAACAACATAGATATTTTCATGATTACAAAGCCAGTGCTGTTTGGCATAATACAAATCGATCTAGTGTGCATGACTTAACGCCCTGGGATCATACCTTGGTATTAGATGCTGACTTTGTTGTAGCCTCTAACCAGTTAAACAGTTTATTTGACATTGATCAAGATTTTATTGCACATCGAACAGCGTATGATGTTACTGGGTTCTCAGCATTTCAAGACAACAACTGGTTTGGCACATACAAGATGCCAATGAGTTGGGCCACGGTCATGTGCTTTCGTCAAAGTAAAAAGGCCCAACTAATATTTGATACCATGCAAATGATTAGAGACAATTGGACACACTATAGACAATTGTATAGTGTAAGTGAAAATACCTTCCGCAATGATTTTGCATTAAGTATTGCTATGAATGTGGTTGATGGTCACACACTAAGCACTCCAACAATACCTTGGGATCTAGCCAGCATCACAGCCAATACCAAACTAACACAACTTGAACCGGACACGTATAAAATAGAATATGTTACCAGTGATGATAAACCCAGATGGATAATATTGAAACAACAAGACTTTCATGCCATGGGTAAACAAGCATTAGGAGCAATAGTTGCCAATCCTCGCTGAACGCGGTTATCTAATACCGGCCATTGACACAGAATCAGTGGACTACCTAAGTTGTGCAATTCAACTTGCTAGATCAATTCGCCAATGGCACCCAGATGCCAACATTTCTACAATTACAGTTAAACGATGTGACGATCCAGTGTTTGATCATGTTGTTCCTTTGCCGTTTGGTGACTTAGGTGGGTTTGCAAACGACTGGCAATGTTTTGCTGCCAGCCCATATCGGCAAACTATTAAATTAGAAGCAGACATGTTTGTAGCCACGCCTATAGATCATTGGTGGACCTTGTTTGAAAAACGAGATGTTGTGATTAGTCAAGGGTGTAAAGATTTAACAAATCAAACCAGTGATAATAGAACCTATCGTAAACTATTTGATGTCAATGCTTTACCAGACGTATACAACGCTGTTACATATTGGCGCCTAAGTGCCCAAGCCAAAGAGTTTTTTGATTTGGTAAGAAACATATTTGAGAATTGGGATCGATTTAAAACCTTACTTAAATTTCCAGATGAACTGGCAACAACAGATGTAGTCTATGCCATGGCCGCAACAATCATGGGCGTAGAAACGGTTACGCTACCCAAAGGAATGGGCCCTATGATTACTCATATGAAAAGATATATTATACCCACACTGACAGAAGATTGGACTCAAGAACTAGTTTGGGAAGCAACTGACCCAGGGCTCAGGATACATACTGTAGCACAATCAGGATTTGTCCATTATCACATTAAGGATTGGAGGATTGCATGAGCAAAGACGAAGACAAAATCAAACACAGCAAACGGTTATTAAAAGATGAAAACGCTATAAAAAAACAAATTAAAATTGCCAAGGCACACGGACTTACAAAAAACGATCCTATAGTAGCAGAACCGCATAGATTGGCCAAACATCACGCAATGGATTGTGGTAATCCTGAATGTTATCTATGTGGGAACCCTCGTAAAACACATAAAGATAAGTTAACTATTCAAGAAAAACGCAACAATCAAAAGGTTGACGATGACAATACCAATGACTGAAGAAGAATTTTTCAGTATATGGCAAAACCAAGCGTCTGCGGTCCACGGTGATCCGGAGTATCGGTTATACTATGACGAGAACGGATTTCCTTTATTTTTCAGCATGGAGTCGTTGCCTGGTAATTACATAGTTGTTGATCAAGAAACATACCTCAATAGTCCCAAACATATCAGAGTATTCGATGGAAAATTGGTAGTATATCAAACTAATTTTGCCAAAAAAATAGTGCCTGTGGGTTACGGCCAGGCCTGCGATCCTAGGAATGTTTGTGTAGTTGTAGACATTGATCAACCGCACACCAAATGGAGTTTAAAACATCAGGACCCACCACATGACCAAACAAATTGACATAGCAGATTTAGATTGCATTTACTTGACCTACGACGAACCACAAAAAGAAGAATTTTGGGTAAAGATACGCAATATGATTCCATGGGCTAAACGGGTCGACGGAGTCAAAGGTTCAGATGCTGCCCACAAAGCTGCAGCTGCGGCCAGTGACACTGAACGCTTTGTCCTAATTGATGGTGACAACATGCCCGACGCCAAGTTCTTCAACTTAACAATGACGTTTCCTGATGGCGAATGGGAAAATGCTGTATTCCGTTGGCGAGCACGAAATCACATCAATGGCTTGATGTATGGCAACGGAGGACTGAGCTCATGGACCAGGGCATTTGTTAACAATATGAAAACACACGAAGCTACCACAGGCACAGCAGAAACCGAAGTTGAGTTTTGCTTTGATCCACTATATTGGCCCATGTATGATTGCTATTCAACTACATTCCCTAATGGGTCAGCATTTCATGCATGGCGTGCCGGTTTCCGTGAAGGCGTTAAGATGTGTTTAAATCGCGGCACTAGACCCACTGTGTCAGAATTTCGAGACCGGGTGCATCAACGCAATCTAGATCACTTGACCATATGGCACAATGTTGGTCGCGATGTTGAGCACGGCATCTGGGCCATAGCCGGTAGCCGTATGGGCACCTACATGACTATGATTACTCCCCAGTGGGATCATCGCGTAGTGCAAGACTTTGCTGAATTAGAAAAACTTTGGAACACAGTAAAAGATTCAGATCCAGAGTTATTGGCCGGCCGCGTTGCCGAAGACTTGGTTGCACAATTAGACCTGCCCGTCAACATGATGCAGGAAAACGAAAGTGCATTCTTTAAACAGCATTACCGTAGCAACTGGCATAACCGTGGAGTCATGACCCGCGAAATGGATGTAATTAGGAGTCAAGAGGGATGGTAGCGGTAATAGGCAGCGGTGCCTTGGCAACTGCTATATCAAAAAAAATAACGTCTACTATATATGATCGAAGTTACTATGACTTTTTACAACCAATGACTGATGAATTTATTAAAGAATTAATGAGTCACGACGTGATTGTAAACTGCGTTGCAGTTAATCAAGGCTCTACCGCTGATATTTTGCATATAAACTATATCCAACCAGTAAATTTAATAGAAAAATTAATTAAGTTTAATTATCAAGGTCGATTGATATTAATAGGTAGTCACGGAGCCAGTTGGATTAGTTGGCCAGGTATACCGTACATTAGACTAGTATATAACAATAGTAAAAAGAATCTTCGAGATTTTGTAAAATCAGTAGTTCAAAGTTCTATAACTAATATGAAATTAACTATAATCGAGCCAACAAAATTTAAATCGTCAATGAATGACTATCAAGGGTATGATGCATCTCAAGTGGCTGACACTGTAATTAAACTGCTAACTTTAGATTCTATTGATCTATTACACGTAGAAATGTATTAATGATAAAACAACTAGAATTGGAAATTACAACTGCTTGTAATGCAGCATGCCCTCAATGTAGCAGGAATTTCTACGGTGGCCCACAGTGGCCCACAGTTCCAAATTTGTCAATTAGTTTAACATGGCTACAAGAAAAAGTCCCATTGGAATTACTAAAAAATCTTGAATTAATAAGATTTTGCGGAACATACGGGGACCCTTGTATGCATCCAGATTTAATTGATATGATTTTTTGGTTAAAGTCTGTTTCTACAGCCAAGATTGTTATCAGCACCAATGGCGGAATGAGATCTACCAAGTGGTGGAAAAATTTAGCAAAAGTAATGGACCAAAACGACCGTGTAATTTTTGGTATAGACGGATTGCATGATACTAACCATATCTATCGTCGAAATGTTGATTTTGACAAAGTAATAGATCATGCACGTGAATTTATAAACAATGGTGGACAAGCAGTTTGGCAATTTTTAGTTTTTGAACACAATCAACATCAGACTGATCAGGCACAAAAATTAAGCCAAGAATTAAGATTTGTTGATTTTATTATTAAACAGACGACCCGATTTGTTGACAAGCAACATCAATTTGTGGATCATGTTCCAATACTTGATAATAAAAAAATATTTTTTCTTAAATTACCTAGCAATCAAAACTTAGTAAATCAAGGTTATGAAAAATATCGCACTAGTAAGCCAGATTACACAAGTGTAAAAATAGATTGTATAGCCAAACGTTTGGAACTATTATATATTGGAGCCGATGGTTACGTATTTCCTTGCGGATTTTTAGCCGATCGTTTGTATGGATTCGAAGCGGAAAATCATCTTGACTACAATCGTATGCAAGAGTTGTTTAAAGAAGCTGGCGGCGCACATATGGCCAACTTAAATTACACCTCTTTGGCCAACATTATCAATGGGCCGTGGTTTAATGCCATTCATGCAAGCTGGAGTAATAACAACAGATTGGAGAGATGCGCTCATCAATGTGGAGTAGATAATACTCTAGTAACACAGATATACAGTTATATGAGAGGGGTAACAAATTGAAAAAAATTATAGTATTGACCACAGACGGCATAATTTGGAATAAAGAAAAATTTCTAATAGATTTAACTGTAGCTATGGCACAATCAGAAAAAATCCAAATTGATTTTAACACCGAAGGTCCAGATCTTAGATCATTAAATATCTATGACTACATCGAAGATATAGCAGGGCAAACTGGTTATGATCTATCACAACTTACCATTATAACTGGGAATGTATGTGAACACCACCCGACTATTAAACTAAACAAACGGTTTCCGTGGATGTATACAAATTGGGGAAAAGAAAATTGTTTGCAATTGCCTCAACCTAAAGTATTCGATCATAATTTTAAAACTGCTGCTTTGTTTGTGTCAAGAAGTAACTGGAATAGATTAAAATTGTCTAGTTATTTTTTTAAAAACCACCCTTCCAAAATCCTACAAAGTTATCATTACGACCATACCAGTACGTATCATAATGATAATATTGGAGTTGAAAATCTTATTAAAAATAATTATATAAATCGACTGGAGGACGTAACTAACTTATGGAATCATTGCCCGTTGACATTGGATGAAATATATCAATATCCTATTGTTAATCCCACCGGGTATTCATTAATTGATAACTATCAACATTTTTTTGTTGAAATAGTAATGGAAACTTATAGTATGGGAGATACATTTTTTCCTACTGAAAAAATTTGGAGACCCATCTCTCAATTAACACCATTTATGGTGCAAGGCCCCCAGTGGTATATTGTCAGACTGAGAAAATTAGGATTTAAAACATTTGAGAATTGGTGGGATGAAGGCTATAGTGAAGACCATTATGCTAGTCAATCAGATCAAATTGAAAAAAATATTGATCACCTAACAACACTAACACCAGCGGAGCTTGAACAACTGTATAAAGATATGATGCCAACTCTTGAACACAATCGTAACAGATTAATGACACTGACTCTGCAGGAAATTGAACAAGCACTTACACTATGAATCGTTTAGATTATATGGAGTTTTATATTACCAACGTATGCAATCTAACCTGCACCGGATGTAATCGATTTAATAACTACAAATTTAAAGGATTTCAACGCTGGGCCGATTATAAAGAAGAATATACACAGTGGTCTAAAGAATTACAAGTTAATACCATAAGCATTTTAGGTGGAGAACCGTTGCTTAATGTAGACTTTATGCTATGGCTACAAGGCATTAGAGAATTGTGGCCTACAACAAATATTAGAGTTGTAACCAATGGTTTTTACCTTAATAAAATCGTAGGGCTGTATGATTATATAAATTCTCAAAAGTTAACTGAATTATGGATTGGCATTCATAATAAAATGCACAAAGAAAAAATATTAAAAAACATAGAAAATTTTTTAGTAGGCCCACTAACATATGAATTTAATAAAGATAATATATATCAGCAATACATGTGGATCACTGACAGCAACGGTGTCCGTTTAAAAGTAGAATACAATTGGTGGTTCCACCAAGGGGCAATAGTAAAAACAGAAACAGGAAAAACATTACACAACAGTGATATTACCAAAGCACATAATATATGCCATAGTAAAACTTGTCATCATTTAATGAATGGTAAGATATATAAGTGCGGCGCAGTAGCATTGTTCCCAGAGTTTGATAAACAACATAGTTTAGAATTATCCTCCGAAGATCGAGAATTAATGAACAGTTATCGCCCGTTATCCGTTACAGATTCAGAAGAAACAAAAGTAAATTTTATTAACAATTTAAAAAATTCTATACCGCAATGTAAATTTTGTCCAGAAGAATATCATGGCGACCAAATATTTGCATTAGAGAAAAAAATGATAGACAGTTAAGAAAAATCAAATGAAAAATATTTTTATATCGGGCGCCCACGGAAGTGCATGTAGTTTGGTTAAATCATTAACAACAGGCATTAAAATCATTGATCAACGGATTGGGACCTGCCACGAATCATGGACTAGAAATCAGACATTAAATAATGATTTTATTATTTTTTCTCATTGTTATAGCTATCAATCAATTAAGAAAAATTGGAATCCTGATGTAATAATTTGGATCCATATAAATGAAAAAAACATTACACAAATTTGTCGTCGTGTTGTAATATTAGATTTTTTATATGCCGAAGATCCAGAATGGCTTTTAAAAGATTGGTGCTGGACCGAAGATAAACACAACAGATTACAGGGCCCAAGTTGGCCTCCTTATAGCAGAGTGATTACTGATTATCCACAATGGTGTCTTGACGAAATGTGTCAAGTTGCATACGATCGTAGCAAAGCCTGGACAAAAATAAGTAAATATGCCACTTATTCAATCGACACCGACGAATTATTTGGATCGTCAGACCCTCATACCTTATCTGATACCTTGGAGTCGTTAAATTGTAGTGTTGATAAAGATTTTCTGAGTCAATGGAAAATTAAAAACAACAAAATTTATGAAGAATATAAAAATTTATTTTCTTGGACTCCAAATTGGTGCCCACCTGACGGCTGGCCAACAGTTGATATAACAGAGAATATCTATGAATAATAAAGGCGATGAAGTTGCAACTGACTTCAAATCAAAGTTTTTAGGTGACGCAGAGTTTATGAAGGCGAACTTAGGTCCTGCACTGTGCTTGGCCAAATGGAAACAAGTTAGCCTACACTTGCCCACAGGGTTAAACAACAGTTGTTATCACCCGCCATTACACCCTATTTCTGCTGAACTACTAGCAGATAATCCTAGTGCATTACATAATACTCCCTACAAAAAAGAACAGCGGAAGATTATGTTAAAAAATGAACGTCCTAGCGAGTGTAGTTACTGCTGGACCATGGAGGACAACAATAAGTTAAGCGATCGTCATTATCGATCCGGCGAGACTTGGGCCGCCAAAGATTTTGACGTTGTAGTGAACTCAAATGGAGATGAAGATGTTGTCCCTAGTTACGTTGAAGTTAATTTTAATCATGTTTGTAATCTTGCATGTAGCTATTGCAGTCCGCAGTTTTCGAGCACCTGGCAGCAAGAAGTTGAAACCCACGGTGGATATCCTACTTCAACTGTCCACAATGATCCTAGTCATTTTGTTGGCCGCAACCGTCCCATTCCAGTAAGAGAATCAAATCCTTACGTAGATGCGTTCTGGGAGTGGTGGCCTACACTGTATCCAGAACTAGAACACTTTCGCATGACCGGTGGCGAACCTATACTAGACAAGAATACCTACCGTGTGTTTGATTATGTATTGGCCAATCCTAAACCTGATCTGCATCTTAATGTAACGTCGAACTTTAGTGTAGATGAAAAGTCATGGCAGAAATACAAAGGCTATGTCAAAGAGCTGTGTGAAGGCGAACGGATCGAACACTTTATGCAATTTGTCAGTTTAGATTCGTGGATGGACCAGGCTGAATATATTAGGCACGGATTAGATTTTGATCTTCTTTGGGATCGCGTAAATCAATTCCTTACAGATATACCAGGACGCAATAGTATTACCTTTATTGTGACCATGAACAATCTCAGTGTAACAGGACTGGGCAAATTATTTTCTGGTATTCTTGGACTTAGAAAAATTTATAGCACGACATATCAACGCATATGGTTTGATACTCCAGTGTTGCGTCAACCCACATGGCAAAGCCTACAACTGTTACCAGAAAGTTATGTAGACCAACTTGAACTGGTCTGGGCGTTTATGATGAAAAATATTGAAACAGAAGCGACAAGGTTTCAAGGATTCAAAGACTATGAGATAGCCAGACTGGACCGTGACATTGCCTGGATGCGTGACGGACAGAAATTAGATTCTGCATATCTTAATCGTAACAAAGCAGACTTTTATCGCTTCTTTACGGAAGCAGATAGTCGACACGGCACTGATTTTTTAAAAGTATTTCCAGAAATGAGTGCCTGGTGGGCAGAATGTGAGTATCATGCTCGGCAATCATAAACTTATCTTAGACACACACAGCGAAGTGTATAGAGAATTATTGCCCTGGGCCGACGGCGAGTTTTGGGACATCAGACAACACAAAATAGTGCCAGGTGCTGTATACATCATGTGCCGCGAACAGGTCAATAACTACAATTACGAAATACAAGAACTGGCTCGCAGCGGCCAAGTGACTGTGATATTAGACAATGCCGCAGAAGGAAGTGAAACACTGGTCACTTGGTGTTTTGTTAAAGGACTAATCGATCTAATAGAGAAAGGCCGGATACTATTAATTGGTGGCGGCGATATGGATCCTGATCGTTGGCCCTACATGAGTTATGAATATTTTTTACCCAAGATATTTGATTTTGACGAGAATGTCGCTGCAGGCGGCCGCATAGATGAATATTTTGCCGTTGCCAATAAGCCATACAAGTTCTTGTTTTTAAATGGGCGTATGCGTAGCCATAGAAAATACTTGTTGGAAAGATTTCAAGCAAACAAATTATTGGATCAAAGCCTATGGACAAATCTTGATACTGATCTTAGACTAGTAACAACTTTGCCGCAGGCACGTTGGCAAAATTTTAACAATATGAACGTGATCAAATTACAGTTTGAACACGATGGCACAGATGTGATGGAACGCCCAATTGATCTGCATTTCCTGCTCAAGGAATATGAAACACCTGCATTCAGAAACAACATAGATCATTTGCCCGCCGCTGGCACTGTAAAATTTGATTTGTTTAACAACACCTGGGGCGATGCTGTGGTAGACGGCTCTGCATATAGAGACACTTACTTTAGTCTAGTAACCGAAACAGTGTTTAATTACCCATACAGTTTTAGAACAGAAAAGATTTGGAAACCTGTTGCGGTAGGGCATCCGTTTATAGCTGTAGCCAATCGTGGATTTTATAGAGATATGCATAAACTAGGATTCAAAACATTTGGACATGTTGTAGACGAATCATTTGATCTAATAGACAACAGTCAAGACCGTATTGAACGTATAGCTGACGTGGTTGAAGATTTGTGTCAACAAGACCTTGCAAGTTTCTACAAAGAGTGTTATAATGTATGTAAATACAACCAAGAGTTGTATACTGAAATGCGACATCGAGTACCTAGAGAATTACCCAATCAGTTCCACCAATTTATCAATCAACACGTCAAATGAATGATTTAGAATTCAAACGCAAAATCCTTGACACTAAAAGTGCCAGCTTCTGCGCGGCCAAGTGGTACAATGCAACCATATGGTTAGGTTCGGGCCAAAGCACCAGTTGCCATCACCCGCCAGCACACGCAATTGATCGTGAAGCATTAAAAACAAATCCTCGTGCCATACACAACACTCCAACTAAAAAATTGGATCGTGCTATGATGCAGGCCGGTAATCGTCCCGCAGGTTGTGAATACTGTTGGAAGATTGAAGACATGGGCGTAGATGCCGTCAGCGACCGTGTATACAAAAGTAAAATTTACCCATTGGAGTCATTAAATGAAGCATACAACACACCCAGTCAAGCGGACGTCAATCTTCGCACACTTGAAATCGCATTCGATCGCACTTGCCAATTTGCTTGTAGCTATTGTAACCCTGCTTTCAGTAGCACATGGGTTAACGATATCAAACGCAACGGCCCTTATGAGCGCCTGGTGTCTGACGGGCGTAATCACTTTACTCACAGTCACGATAGTGCTCAACTATACCGGTTTGGCGAAACTAATCCATACACTGAAGCGTTCTTTGAGTGGTGGGAAACAGATCTTCACCGGACTCTTCAAGAATTAAGAATAACCGGTGGTGAGCCGTTAATGTCAGGCGAGACTTGGAAATTACTGGATTGGTTTAAAAACAATCAAGGCAAGAGTTCTACACGTTTGGCCATCAACAGCAACTTGGGCGTGGAAGTAGATGTAGACCGTTTGTTAGATAGTGTCGATGGACTTGAAGTAGACATCTATACATCCATGGAAGCTGTTGACGATCAGGCAGAATATATTCGCGACGGGCTTGATTACTCTGCCTGGTTACAGAACGTAGAGAAATTGCTCAAATCCGACCGTATTCGTGCAGTGCATTGTATGTGTACCATCAATGCTCTTTGTTTAAATAGTTTAGATACGCTGTTGGATAAATTGGTTGAACTAAAGAAAGTTTACGGCCGCGAGCGGGTAAGTTTTACACTTAACATATTACGTTTTCCCAGTTTCCAAAGCCCATTGGTCCTGCCAGAACACCTGTTGCTGTATTATCGCAATAGATTGATCATGTGGGTAACTCGACACCAAGATCAAGAATACATGCACGAACATGAAATTAATCATTTGAGTAGATTGATTGAATATTTAGATCGTGTTAAAACTCCGCATAGTGACACATTTGAGATGCCTAAACTACACAACGACTTTCGACAATTTCACCAACAATACGATCAACGTCGTGGTAAAGATTTTGTTGCGACATTTCCAGTATTAAAAGATTGGTACAATGCGATATGACCGATAAAATCATAGGAAAATATAATTGGAAAGATCGTATACCCAACTATATTAAATTAGAAGATTTAACTGAAGATCAACGCTACAAGTTGATGGAATCAGATACGTTCTGTATGCTACCTTGGATACACTTGCATGCCTGGCCAGACGGTAGAGCTTATCCGTGTTGTTTGGGCAAAGCCGCACATCCAGTAGGCAACTTTAAAGAAAAAAGTATGCGTGAAATATGGAACGATGCACCCATGAGAGATATGCGTGGTAACATGCTCAATGACCGACCATGTTTGGAGTGTGGCGATTGTTATGAACAAGAAGCCGCCGGATTTACCAGTATGCGTAACAACAGCAACAAGAGTTTTGGGCATCACGTTGCGGAAATTGATAACACTTTACCCGATGGTAGTCTACCAGATATGCGGTTGCACTATTGGGATGTGCGCTTCAGTAATATATGTAATCTTAAATGTCGTAGTTGCGGAAGTATATTCAGTAGCCGTTGGTACGATGACGATGTCAAATTATGGGGTCGAGAACTACGCCCACGTGTGCAATTTGCCGGCCGACATGAAGAAGATGTTTGGGAACAAATGCAAGAACACGTGGAACATCTAGATCAAATATACTTTGCAGGCGGCGAACCGTTGATCATGGAAGAACACAATCGTATACTTAAATTGCTGATTGAAAAAGGCAACACTCGTGTACGCCTGGTGTATAACACTAACTTGACTGAACTTAAATTTAAAAAAGAAAGTGTGTTGGAGTTGTGGAAACATTTTCCCACTATCTGCGTCGCAGCCAGTTTAGATGATATGGGTGACCGTGCAGCTATCATACGCAGTGGAACTGATTGGGCACAAGTAGAACAAAACATAAGAGATCTTAAAAGAGAATGTCCGCATATTGATTTTATGATCAGCCCTACACTTAGTATAATGAACATATGGAATTTTACACGATTCCATCGTTATATGGTAGAGTCTGGTTTTATCGAGGCTAAAGACTTTAATTTAAATATATTGCAAGGGCCAGACAATTATAGAATTGACATGTTGCCCATGCCAATCAAATTACAATTTAAACAAGAGTTTGAGCAACACATTGCTTGGTTGCAAGACAAGGACACTATACACAGAGCCATCGGTGGATTTGAAGGTGCAATTGCCTTTATGATGGCCACCGATAATAGTCATCTATTACCAAACTTTTGGAAAACTGTCAACGATTTAGATTGGAGCCGTAGTGAAAGTTTGCTAAGTGTAGTGCCAGAACTGGCGGCTATTGTAGAATATCGACCTGAAGACAAGAGGATACCTCTTAAATGAAAATCCCCCACGATCGATTTTGCGTATTGCCTTGGGTCAGTGTAGAAGCCAGCCCTATTGGCACAGTAAGACCTTGCTGTTTGGCCGACGATGAAATTGTAGACGATGCCGGCAACAAGTTTAACTTGGCCACTGCTGATTTTAATGCAATACAAAACAGTGCCAGCATGAGAGCGTTGCGTCAAGAATTTGTTGATGGTCTGCAACCTAAAACATGTCGCAAGTGCTGGCGAGAAGAACGTGCAGGCCGTACCAGCAAGCGTATGCACACACTGGATCGCCTTAAACACATGTTACCTGACCAAGACTGGACTGCGGATGCAAAACCCTTGATGTTTGTTGATCTTAAGTTGGGTAACATTTGTAATCTTAAGTGTCGTATCTGCGGCTCATGGAGTAGCAGTACCTTTGCCGCAGAAGAACTACAACACCTGATGCGTAATGAAGATAGAAAAGATAATCATCACTACCATATGCTACGCCAAGGTGCCTGGCCCAGAGAAAATCAACAGTTCTGGTCGGAGATAGCCAACATATCTGATCAGATTCAGTATATAGAGTTCACTGGTGGTGAGCCCTTTATGATTCAAGAGCATTTTAACATGTTACAAGGCCTAGTTGATCGTGGCTTGGCTGGTAATATAGAAATACACTACAACACCAACGGGACTCAGTGGCCCGAAACGGCCGAAGCTATATGGAAACATTTTAAGATAGTAGAAATAGCATTCAGTATCGATGACGTAGGCGAACGTTTTGAATACCAAAGATCAAATGCTGTATGGACAGAAGTAATTAATAACATTGCTCGGTTCCGTGAACTGCGTAGCCGACACAAGAATATTCGTTTACAAATTTGTTGCACTATAAATGTGTTTAACGTTTACTATTTAGAAACTGTGGCCCAGTGGATTTTAGAACAACGGATGGATTTTATCTATTGGAACATGATGCACGATGCATATTTCTTTAGTATTAGTTCACTACCTGAACGAGCTAAACAAGTGATCACTGAGCGACTATTAACAGCACAAGTACCAATACCGGTTCAAGAAGAATTTGCTCGTGTGGCAGATTTTATGAACCGTGGAGTCAGTCTCGACGGTGAGCAGTTGCGTAGAGAGATTGGAAACTTAGATCGCAGACGAGGACAAAATTTGGTTATGGTCCAACCCGAACTTGCTGAGCTAGTTGGTTATATAAGCCCAGACTACCCGCATGGACAATAACAATGGCTGGTATAAAGTTAATTGCTCATGCCAAGTCTCGTCGTTTATTATGGCCAAACTACATGAATGATTTGTTTGAAACACATTTTCAACTGAGTCGTTCTGACAGCACACAACAGCCCGACAGCATTTATGTAATTGATGTTGTGGATTTAAATGACAAGCAAAATACCACTATTGCAGAATGGGCGCAACAGTTGGGTGAATCAGGACACCGGATAATAATCAACAATCTTTGGGAACGTGTAACAACCAATTATAGCTGGGCCTATTACCTGTCAAACACCAATTGGTTCTGGTACAACGAGTCAATGTGGTATGATCAACTGGGGCATTCAAATTATCAACCCAATAAAACATATCAACACTTGGCATTTATGCCTATAAACAGACCTAGCGACAGTAGAGATCGTGCAGTAGAACAGTTGGCACCAGATCTTGACAGTATTCTCTACAGTTACCGAGATAAAACTTTACCTAATGATCTTCCACGCGATCATGTGCATTGGCAAAGATATTTTCATCCCGACTGGTACGACTCAACTTATTTTAGCCTAGTGGTCGAAACCGCAGAACAGTTACCATCCAACGGCATACCATTTGTGACAGAAAAATCATTTAAGCCAATGGCATTTCAGCATCCGTTCCAAATACACAGTGCACCAGGCACCCTACAATATATACAAGCGCAAGGATTTGTGACCTACGATAATCTTTTTGATGAATCATATGATCTGTTGTCGGGTGCTGATCGTTTACAAAAGATACAACAAAACCTGCGAGAGTTTCAGCAAGAACCTTATACCGCAGAAACACTCAAACGTATAGAGCATAATCGCGCCAGATTCTTTGACCACAAGTTAGTTTGCCAGCGTATACAAGAAGAAATCATCAACCCTTTGTTAGAATATGCAGAAACCTGATACACTATGTATGGCGCCTTGGACGCACACATACCTGAGCCCACAAACTGAGCGTAGGATGTGTTGTGCCAGTCGCGAGCCTGCGCAGAGCTTTGAACAGTATATAGATACCAGTTCTGGCACCGGCAAGTATAACCCAGTGTCATTGGAAGAACACTGGAATAGTGAACACATGAAATCGGTGCGTCGCAGAATGATGGCCGGGGAGACTCTGTCGGAATGTGAAGTATGCAATGACAAACTATTAAACACAGATGTTTACCGTAGTTATTTCAATAGGCTATTTGCACACAAGTATGACGATGCAATGGCCAATACCCAAGCAGATGGATCAACCACAATTAAACCAGTTAGCTGGGATTATCGCTTCAGTAATTTGTGTAACTTTAAATGTCGCACTTGCGGGGATATGCTCAGTAGCAGTTGGGAAAGTGAGCAACGTGCCAACAACATGATTGATTGGGCCAATCCTAAAAACAACTGGATGATACCTGTGGTTAGAGAAGAAATAAGTCAATTTCAAGACACACAGATTGAAGCAGAATTTGCTCAAGCAGTGGCAGAGCATCGTGTAGAAGAAGTATACTGGGTAGGTGGCGAGCCATTGATGTTTGAACAACATTGGCGTTATATGAAACAGATAGTAGATCAAGGAGATGGTCGTCGTGTATATGCAAGATACAATACTAATCTTAGCAGGGTTGATTATAGGGGCGTTAACCTTTATCGTGACATACTTGTGCATTTGCGAGATTGGCAAGTTTGTGCAAGTCTAGACGGTACAGGTCCAATCGGCGAATATATTCGAACCGGGCTTGACTATCAACAATGGTTAGATAACTTCCGTCAAGGTGTAGCCGTTGCTACCAATCGTAGACAAATGCGTATAGACTTTACACTCACATTGCCTGGTTTATTTGAAGTTAAACGCATCCAAGACTTGGCACAAGAGTTTAAGGTAGATATATTGGCCAAGGTAATATTCAGTTTTACCCCAGATATCATAATGAGTCCGTTAGCGTTACCGCGTAGGTTGTTACACCCCTGGATTGATGAATTATTAACGTATGGACTACCTAATGCAATGCACGACATATTGGTTCAACTTAAAAATCGTCCAACGTTTGATGAGCAATGGCCCGATCAATACCAAGCAGGACTTGTGCAAGGCAAACGTCGCGTGTTACAATTAGAAACGATTAGAACTGCTGGAACCAATATGTCTGACATATTATCAGCTAGACCAGAAATAGGAGAATGGTATGAATCAATCGGTAATTGATGTTGTAGAATTAGATCTCGATGATTTAACTGTATACATCAATGTGTATGATAACAGTTTAAGTCGCAAGTGGTTAACAGCATTAAACCAATTAATCGCAAATCAATATCATCTGGAAAAGAACTATTGTTTTTTTGGGTTTGCCGAAGGCGACCGTAATGGCCCGTATTTAATTGAGCAAATTAATAATACTATTGCAACCATAAATGCCAGCGGTATTGGATACACCATTGACAATGTGTTCACTATGGCCAATTGTGTGGGCTCAAATGGTGATGTTAACCATGCACAATTTAATTTACTACACACTTACTTTGAAGCGTTACAAGGTGTCAGTGGTAATATAAGTCCTTACTATATAAAAGCTGACCCTACAATACGTTGGCATATTAGACAGTTAAATTTGCTGTGTCACGAATTTGAGTCGTGGCAATTGAGTTGGCGTAAGTTGCACACAGCGCCAGAGTGGCAACGTCCAAGTCAGCTTATGTGTTGGTTGCATGCTCCACGTTTTGTATTAGATGAAGAAGATTACGAGTTATTTGGCATTGAAACTATCAACCGTAGTCTTGGTGGCGTTTATGTTGGTGTAAACAAAGCAGTAGGTAAACATCATTGGGAAGTGTTCAACGATGAAGGACGTGATAGTCGTGTGGGTGAACTGGTAACTACTACGCTAAAGACACAAACAGAAGCTGCAGGTGATTTTGATATAGAGTGGGCAAACAATCCTGGCGCATACCATTGGCAACAGAAAAATTTAGAAAACTTTAGAATTTGGTTAGAACGCAACGGATTTGACCCAGAAGATAAAACACTAACTATAGGGCATCCACAAGTGGGTCAAGTTGATCTGCTACGCAGTTTTGGCACAGAAGATTATCGTGACATCTGGGCCCGGTTAAATACTAGACTCAATGTTTCAGCTATCCGTACCAGTACAGCAAACGTTGAGTATCCATACCTTTGGTCAGACCCTGACTATATGGAACGACAAATATCAATTATCGAAAGAGCATAATATGAACTGGATTAAAAACTTATACAATCGAATTCGACTAGAAATTCGATACAGAAAAAAATTAAAAGAACTGCGTAAACGAGATCCATTTATCTATAAATGAAATTGCAAAATATATTAGGTATCAGTGCAGGCTATCATGATGCGGCCGCTACTGTTATAAACAACCGTGGTGATATCTTATTTGCTGGACACGCAGAACGCTACAGTAAACGGAAAAATGACGCTGACTTCTGTCAGGGTTTGCTAGACGAAGTTGCGGAATATGGTCCCGAAACAGTGGCGTATTATGAACGACCTTGGGCAAAACAAGCAAGACAATGGTATGCAGGCCAAGGTGTTGAATGGGACAAGTTAACAACCAAGCAAATATTACGTAAACAATTGGGTGGTCAAATTGAACCCGAGCGTGTGCTCAGTTTTAATCATCATTTGAGTCATGCTGCAGCCGGCTTTCAAACAAGTCCATACGATCGTGCCACTGTTGTGGTCATTGATGCCATCGGTGAATGGGATACTATAAGCATATGGGGAGCAGAATACAATCGAGCAGGTGTAGCAAAATACAAACGACTTTGGCGACAAAGATACCCAAAATCAATTGGCCTGTTTTATAGTGCAGTCACCGGTCGAATTGGCCTACGCCCACTGGACGAAGAATACATCACCATGGGCATGGCCGCGTGGGGACAACCTAGATATGTAGATACCATGCGAATTTTATCTGAAGAAAATTTACACATAGGTATAGACCCAACATTTTTAAATCACGCTTCAGATGTAGATCTAGCAGCCAGTGCTCAAGCAGTATGTGAAGAGTTGATATACAGCGTGATGCAACAAGCCAAAGCGTTTGGCTGGAGCAAAAATTTAGTGTATATGGGTGGAGTTGCACTCAACTGTCTTGCTAATAGAAATTTAGGCGATTACTTTGAACAAATATGGATTATGCCTTGCCCTGGCGACGCTGGCAGCAGCCTTGGAGCTGCCGCACTGGCATACGGTAGAAGAATTACGTGGAATAACGCATACCTTGGTACTAATATCAGCGGCGAATACCCTGTTGATTCCATCATCGATCACTTACTTCGTGATCGAATTGTTGGTGTCGCCAGTGGCAGAGCCGAATTTGGTCCAAGAGCTCTTGGAAATAGAAGCCTACTTGCAGACCCAAGAGGAACGGATATAAAAGATCGTGTCAACGAAATCAAACGTAGACAACAGTTTAGGCCGTTTGCTCCAGTGATATTAGAAGAATATGCTGATCTTTATTTTGAAATACCCAAGGGTTGGGTAGACAGCCGATATATGCAGATTGTTGGACGTTGCAAGTTTCCTGACTTATATCCTGCTATTGTTCACGTTGACGGGACTAGCCGTATACAAACTGTGCCGCAAGACGGATCAGGAATCAGAGCGTTACTTGACAAATGGTATGCGTTAACTGGTTGCCCAATGTTACTTAATACAAGCCTTAATATACGTGGTGAGCCCATGGTCAATGACCGTGCAGATGCTGATCGCTTTGAACAGTTGTACGGTATTCGAGTTTGTAGTTAAACAAACCAAGGAGCCCATTCAGGAACCACTTTGCAAAGTGGTTTTTTACTGGCTGTATCTTCAAGTCTGACATGCTCGATGAACTTGGTTAACGCTGCAGGTTTGAACTCAACACCTTCTACCGTGCTAATTAATCGATCTATAGTCTGCACATATTGCACTTTTTCATGATTACTGTATTCCGGCATTGCCCAATGTTCATAGCGTTTCCTGCCGGCATATAATCTTTCTAGTGCTACGGCTTTTAATTCAGGTGGTACAGCCGCTATGCCTAAATGCTCTTGGAAAACATGACTTATGCTGATATACTTTAAATTGTTGCTATAGCACCAATCAACAAAGTCCATGGCACCAAGTATATTGACAGCAGTGACTACATGATTAACCACCTCGTGAACAGGACTTGCTTGTATCTTTGCTACATTCTCCACAATAGTTGCCCACCGTGCGCCACGTCGTTGATACTCTATTACGTCGCCTACACCATCAATGCTTACAGTATACAATACTCGCTTGAATTGTCGAAACTTTTCAACTAATGCATCCGGAAAGTCTGACGCATTTGTTAAAATTGTTATAATCATATCTGTGGCTAATCCTTGCTCAATCACATAATCAATCAAGCGATTGACTTCGGGCTGTAGTATAGTTTCGCCGCCGGTAAATCCCAGTATCTTTACATCCTTAACGACATCAAAGAAATCACCGTCGACTGAGTTAATTTCGTATTTTATTTGTCTTCCTTGCCGGATGTCAAAGGTATATCGTTGACTACTGGCACCCGAATAACACATCACACAGGCATAATTACAAAAATTGCTGGGCATATAGTCCAATGCGTATATGTTGTCGGCTATTAGGTCAGCATCAACAATTCGTTTGACTTCTGCTAATATGTCTATAGCTAAATGCTCAAATAGATAGGTGTTATTGAGTTGTCTAGGACTACTTGCACCTACACGTTCTGCGTTGATACAAGTGCCACATGACATAGGCATTTTGCCATCTAAAAAGGATTGACGTAGATCCTGCCATACTTTATTGTTTCTTGTAGCAGTGATGTTTGAGTTTTGTATATCCCACTCAGGACCAGCTTGTATAACACTACAAGGGCGCACAAAATTCACAACAGTTTGATCTGGGTCAACTACTCCGCAGGTAGAATAAAAGCTATTGACAAATGGAGCAAGACACATCTTTTTGCCATATGTCGCATATAACTTGTCAACTGTCATAGATAAGTTTCTAAACCGCCCCGACGTCGTAGATCTTGTGTGCAACAACTGATACCGCCGTCCCAAAAATAACTATGTCGTAGTTCACTGATGATGGGATTGATTCGGTGCTTTTTACAAAAATCAAATACTGGTTTGTTATAAGCACTGAAGATAACATTTTCTTCATCCAGTACCAAACAGTTGACATCAAATACTGTTTCGGCCACAAAACCAGTCCACTTGTTTAAGTAAGTGTCTACAAAACTAGTAAACTCTGCGGTAGGTGTTTGTCCTTGTACATACCAAGCACCTGGATTGGCAGTATACTTAAATTTGCCCACTTCCATTGCGGCCCAGATGCTCGAGTCCCAAACTTTGCATACTTCCCATCCAGGAAAGTCTTGGGCCAAGTGCAAGTGCATGTCGTGTTTGCTCGATAATATAACCCCAGGTTTGAGAATAGCAAACACAGCATCGCCGTGTCCGTCAGTAATTGCTTCATGTATACGATAGTCTGGGCCCAGCACATTATCTACTATCCAACGTGTTTGCTCGGGCTTTAGATAATCACTGTTGTCAAAGAATACATCACGGCCCACACGCACAATACAGCTGGCACTGGCACCATTGAGTACGCAGTCGGGATCCCAAATTGATTTGTGTGGATTGATTACTTGGTCCCCAAATCTGTCACAAATATCATTTAGTTCTGCAATAGGCAACACACGTAGCAATTTATCTCCGAGACTGATTTGCCAGTCTCTAGGAGTCAATGGCGGAAGCGGAGCACCTTGTCCTGAAGTCTGGCGCCATTGAAAACTGTCTTTACTTTGCAGTGTGGGACGTAAAACTTTTGAGCCAAATGTTTCAATTGTTTGTTGAAGGTTATCTAAATCTTCTTCAGTTTCTGCTAGTATTTGTTGTAGTTGATTACGCACTTGTGCATTGTCAATGAAATCAAAATACTCTGGTGGATAAGCTCGCCCTACTACAACTTCTTCAAGTGGTTGCCAACTGGTATAACTGCTGATCATTGCGGTCCTTTTGTGGTAAATTCATTTAACATTTGATTTAATTCCGTCCATAATCGATCGGCAAATGCGCCCGAATAAAAATGGCGATAATTATGCTCGACTATGGGTAAACAGGCTTGATGTATTTGTTGTCGTTCTGCTACAGATAAATTATTTAAGTCTTTTAGTACCTGGGTGACTTTTTCTATTCTGCGTATGTCGTCTGTTTCGGTATCATAGCTTTCATCAAATACGTTGGCAAATGTTTGAAAACCGTATTCTCTAAGATAACTTAAACTACCCGCAGCGGCAACCAACACAAAAGGCATTTCTAATGCTATGGCTTTGAAAGTCTTTTCGGTTATATGAGTTCTACGTCCAAAGTAAACAGTTTCAGTAGGCACATATACTAAACTATCTTGCGCTTCTACAAAGTTACCCAATTGATAACTATGCATTGCTAGTTGATCTTCTCCGGCAAAAAATCTAGGCAGGGTGGCTTGTGTAAACACATCGGTTATATCCTGGTATACACGGGTATATTTTTGTGCTATACTAGCTATATCTACACCTTCATATTGACACACTCTGGGTGCTGAAATATGATTGTTTTCTAAACCATGTTTAAAGACGTTGTATAAAAATAACACACGATGATCGCGCTGACCACCCACAATACGATTAGGACTCATAAAAGTTCGAGTAGGACTACGATCACGTGCTCTAGCGATTAAAAATGCTCTATCATACCCCCGAAACCAATCTAAACAAGCCCAACCATGATAAAAGTAATAGTGACTTTGCCATCCGTATTTTTCACACAATTTTTCAACACATTCGCCGCGTTCCGAAACGATAACATGTCCAATTTTAAACAAAAATTCATTGTGTTTTTTAAATTCATGATAGTGACCGGCGTTATTTCTAAAAAACTCCAGTTGCGTTGCATTGCGAGCTGTACGAATCCAGTTATCCTTGAAGGTACTGTTTGTCCAATTAACTCTATTATCTGTGGTCATATCAATTATGTTGCGCGACCCTAAATCAGTATTTCTAAACATCACTTCATTAAATAATGGTTCAAATGTATCTAAATGCACTGGTTCTTGATCATGCATAAACACAAAATCATTTTCTACTATGCTGTCCACGCCCATGTTAAATAAAGCATCTGGGCCAGTATTGCCAGGCGGATCGCAAAAGAACACTCGGGTTCCGGGCCGGTTGTCTCTAAACCAAGGCCAAAACGTATGGTTGTAAATTTCATCTATTCTAATCATGTTTGACGTATTTTATTCTGGTACAAAACCCAATCGATTTGCTCACGAGCAACAGGCGGATACGATTGATCATGCCAGGCAGTTGAGTCGCACTAGGTATTTCTGGTGGATAAACTATTTAACTGACTACACAGGGTTTGATTTTTTATATGAGCCTGTGCCCTGGGAAAAAGATCAATGCCATGCGTGGCCTAGCCAATGGCAAAAGGATGCAGAAACTTATCTAGTTCCTAAATCGGACTACACAGAAACCAACTACAGAAAAAGTCCGATACTGACACGATTGCCTAGTCAAGACAATTGGATTGTTCCGCAGACATTTGATCCAGACTCGTTTGATTTTAGTTGGCATCCTGATACCACAGAGCCCGGCTACATATATCAATTTGGCACACAACATCAACGCACCGGAGGCCCGCAATATCGTGTTGAAGGCGCTACTGATTTAAAGTTTTGCGATCAAGTTCGCGGTAGTGTTAAGTCAGGCGCAACTCCCATAGTGGAAATCAATCACATGGACGGCAATGCTGGTCAGGTTCCAGGCACCATATCTACTGTTCGTTACTTTGACAACTATAAAGATATCTTAACTAGAATTGCCAACACCAGTGAACACGAGTATATTTGGATTGTTAGCAGTTGTTGCGACTATACCAACTTTGACTTTAGTTGGCATCCTGAATTATGGCAAAATACCATGTTACATGTATTTGCCAGCTCGGGTGAAAAGTTTGGCGACACATTCTTTATGCATGTGCCTAGTTTCAAGCGGCGCATAGGACAGTTTGAATTGCTTGATTGGTATGATGTAAACTTTGTTGGTCCAGGTGTGCCACGTAGACCATTACCTGTTATACAACATACGTATGATACTCACGTAGAAGCAATTAAAACAATTGATTGGTCTGGCCCATTGGCAGTGTTTAGCACAGACAATCAAGTAGGAGAGATACCCACTGTTCCGCTATGGCGAGAAAAGACCAAGACCATTGTGCCTTTAAGCGCCGGTGCCAGTCGAGTTGTTGTGCCCAAGACCGCAGTTCCTTATATAAAAACACAGGCCTACGACTATCCCTACATAGATCGCACACAGCGTCACATGTCAACAGACGAGCCTTTAGATATTGTGTTTATCGACAACGGAGAACCCAATGCTGAAATTAACTACCAACACATGACACAAGTGCTCAAGCAGAATACTTGGCGGCCCAATCCGATACATCGCAGTAGTGGAGTCAACGGCCGTATCGCTGCGTACCAAGCAGCCGCAGAATTAAGTCAAACACCTTGGTTCTTTGCTGTATTTGCCAAGCTACGAGTAAATCCAATGTTTGATTGGGCATGGCAACCAGATCGACTCCAAGAACCCAAGCATTATATATTCCACGCATTTAATCCTACCAATGGTCTAATATACGGTCACCAGGCAATGATTGCGTATAACAAGGAATTAGTATTGAACAATACTGGTGTAGGCTTAGACTTTACATTGGATAGCGCACACGAAGTAGTTCCTGTGTTAAGCGGCACAGCAGAATACGCTAATACACCATGGATGGCGTGGCGCACAGCTTTCCGTGAAGTGTTAAAGTTAAAAGGTAGCGATGATGTTGAAAGTCAATACCGTCTCAATCGTTGGTGTACCAATGGCGAAGGAGCCAATGCTCAGTGGAGCAGTATAGGAGCCCAAGATGCCATTGAGTATTACGATGCAGTTGCAGGGGATTTTGCTGAGCTTAAGAAAAGCTACGACTGGGCTTGGCTGGCTAGTTATGCTTTGTTGAAGCGCAATCTAACAACGAGTCAATGACGTACTCGACCTCTAGGTCACTAAGTTCAGGATAGATAGGTAAACTCAATACCCTACGTGCCAATGCACTGGCTGTGCTTAATATATTTGGTCCTACATAATCTGCGTAAGCAGGCAATTCGTGTAAGGGTTCCTTATAATGAACGCGAGTCTCGATACCTTTAATTGCCAAGTTACGTGCTACGATGTCTCGATTGTCTACGTCAATTACAAACTTGTGAAAACAATGCGTTTCAAAGTTACTGTTATCAATCAAACATCTAATACCGGATTTTTTTAAACGTTCTAGCCAATAAGACGCAATGGTCTTACGACGCAGTTGCCACGCATCTATATACTGTGTTTTAACCAACATTTGTGCTGATTCTGTTTCACTCATTCTACTATTGGTTCCAATATGTGAATGGTTAGGTTTACCATTGTTGGTCCACTCTCGGGCAAACCACGCCAGTTCTTGATCATCAGTTACCACAGCACCACCATTGCCATAGGCATTGAGATTTTTCATTGGATCAAAACTTATAGCAGTGGCATTGCCAATTCGAGCACACTTGTTGCTTAGCCAATGTTGAGCACCATCTTCGATGATTAAGTCTGTTGCCCAGAAGTTGTCAGCATTGACTGCTGCGCCATATAGTCCGACCAACACAGTGGCCTGAATACTCAGGTCCGGTGGAATCTTTGATTTATCTAACAAGCCGTGAACATCGGTATCAGCAATGTATAAGTCCCAACCAGCACGAACAAATGCATTGGCTGTGGCCACATAGGTCATCGACGGAACAACTACTCTGGGTGGGTTCACACTGGATTGTGTGCGATAAAACTCAGCAATTATTTCCAATGCTTGACTGCCACTATGACAGGTTACAGCATAACTGCTGTGATTTTTTTTGGCCAACCAGTTTTCAAATTCAGCAGTATAGTTACCCTGCATGAGTTGACCACTACGTAACACAGCATCGGTTACATCTAAGATTTCTGTACGTAGCGTATTATACTGCTTTTTGAGACCAGTAAACGGAATTTTTAATCCATTCAATTTATTCTCCAAAATACACCATTCTCTCCTCTGTTGGGGAATAAATCTTTAGGAGTATCTTCTCGGTGTATGTCTAACGTAAAGCAATGCCAACCTCCGTCCCAGAAACTTCTGGTTCGTAGATCAAAAAAGTGAACAGTAATACCACGTTCGTCTAACCACTGAGTCAATGGAGGATAATCTTTCATAGCAACAACATTCTGTTCATCAAGCACCAGCATATTAACTTCGAATACTGTTTCTCTAAAGTTACCTACCCAATCTTGTGCTATTGTTTGTAAATGTCGATCAAATGCGTTATTTCCGTCTATTGATATGTCATTGGCCATCCAGTTTTTTGTATGTCGAAAATTATGTAAATTATTAGGAATTTTAAATACTTCCCACCCTGGAAAACTTTGACTATAATCAGTTTTATAATGAGTTGATACAATCAGACCAGGCGACACCGGACAAAAAACACCATCACTGTGTCCGTCGGTGTTGGATATGTTAACTCTATATTTACGTCCAAGTTGGTCAACCAAACACTCACAAACAAAACCCCAAACATGTTTGTGACTTTCGATATCTATAATTATATCATGACCTAGTCGCACCAGTGCCGGGGGGTTTAAACAATTTATAGGTTGATCTTTGGGTGTCAGTACCTCTAACCCCTGTTGTTGATAATACTCTAACCAATGATTCCATGGATCAATTTTTAAATTATTATGTAAACTGTATAGAGTTTTATCTAACACCAAGTAATCATCTCTTGGTGTCACCGGAGGTTTGGCCAATGTACCATTATCATTAATATGATTATCAATGCTTGTAAACACAGGTCGTCTGACTACAATTCCTCTTGACTCTAAGAATGTTTGTAACCGCCCGGTGTCTTCTCGAGTCCACGCAGTTATCTGCCTAAATGGATCAGCAATCTCGTTGGGTAAATGATCGTAATACGACTCTGGATAGCAGTCACCAAGCCACACTTCTCGAAGTGGTGTGAATCCAAAGTTTGAATTAATCATTCACTAGCCCAGTAAACGGAATTACGAAGCCAATTGTAATAGATTTGAAATCCTTCATCTATATCAACTTGAGGATTGAATCCCAAGTCTTGTCGTGCCGCGTTGATGTTTAATGCTCCGCGGCTAGGAAAGTCTGCATCCTTGTCGCGAACTTCGATGGTGCCTTTACCTACAATCGCCACAGCTAGTTTGGCGGCTTCTAACAGGGTCTTGGAATGGCTCTTTGTAATATTATATGTTTTGTTCTTATGCTCACTGAGTGTGGCCGCTACAATACCATCCGCAGCATCATCAACATAGGTAAAGTCTAATGTTTCATTTGCACCGTTTACTCGGATCACGCCGCCACGCATGGCAGTAAGAATAAATTTACTAATAACACGATCTTCCACATCAAGTGGGCCGTATACAGCACTGGGTCGAATGATCATGTAGCTCATGTCGGTTCTACGAGCATAGTCTTTGACCAGCCATTCTCCGGCCAGTTTCATAATGCCATATTGTCCAATCGGATAGCAAGGTGTATCCTCGGTGACATCATTGTCAAAGTCACCATAAACCATACTACTACTGATGTAGACAAATTTGCCTACTGCGTGTTTCTTCGCGGCTTCAAGTAGGTTAAGTAGACCTTCGCTCATTGTTCTACTGCCTACTTGCGGATTCACGTTGACTACCTTTTGTCTAGGAAAGCTGGCTAGATGCAATATAATATCTGGCTTGTAGTGATTGACTAACCAATCAATGCCGTCCTTATCTGCAATGTCAACTGCGTGTATACGATCTGTTTGAATTTTTTTACGTCGTTCTGCTAACAGGTAATCTAGTTCCTCTTGTGGAACCAGTCCGTAGTTAGTACGAATGTCTGTTATAGCGACTTCGTGTCCTTGCGCTTCGAGACGTTGAACAATGTTATGTCCAATAAGGCCTAAGCCTCCAGTTACTAAGATTTTTGCCATTTTAATGCCCAATAAGTTTGATCTTGCTCCTGTAGTCGAGCAATGATATAATACTTGTATCCGTAAGTATACGGATCAGTGTGTCTATGCCAAAATGGCGGTTCAGCTGCATGTTCCATTATCCATTTACCCTGCTCGCTTTGTTGCCATTCATATAAGGGTTGCGCTGCATACAAGTCTGGATCTTCTACATCTCCCATATTGAATTCGTGAACTTTTACGTCGGTAAATTTAACCACTTTGTCGTTGACAATTTTATATTCTGTTGGTTTAAATAACTTTTCAGCTTCGGCAGAACGAGTCGAACTCATGCTATTGTTTAAGAGCTTTAAATGTTTCTGCTTCCACTACACGTTTACGTAGACTGCTAGAACTGAAACTATGATCGCGCCCATTGAACACTAATTCGATCCCGCGCATTCCACATTCCTCATAGCCAGAGAAGTTTTTGTGTTGATATTCCACACCAAGTATTCGAAAATCTAAAGGAAGTATCAACAACAAGTCTACTAGATCTTGTTCTGTTTGGTAAACTACTACTTCATCTACATAACGGCAAGCAGCCAACTGTATTTGTCGTTCCACAATACTTTGAACAGGTTTGTTCTTGGTGTCTGGTCGATCAATAGTAGGATCTGTTTGTAAGCCGCAAATTAAATAATCGCAATGATTCTTGGCTTCAGCCAGCATGGCAATATGACCGGCATGTAGCATATCAAATGTGCTAAATGTAATGCCAATCTTTTTGCCATCTTCTTTGAGTTTACGAATATGGTTGAATATCATACTAGTAGTATAACAGATTTGTCAACTGTTTGCAACGAATTCTTTAACCATTGGGAAGATGGGTTCCAATGCGGCTGCGCAGGCTTGAGCTACCAGTCTATGTTCTTTTTGGGTTTCTGGCCCAGATCTTAGTTCGATATAGTGTAGCCAACTGCGTAGTGTACCTTGCATATAAAGCCTGCTGGTAGTGATACCTTCGGGTAAGATAGCTCTAGCTTGTTCTTTGGCAATGCCCAGCTCAATGGCTTTGTTGTATATCATATTTATATGAGTGCTAACAAACCCTTGTTGTGCTTGCCACCACGTATCCAACTCTGGATCATCTGTGGCCAGGCTGTTTTGTCTGTTCTTGGTATCTTGTAGTCGGGTTTCTTTGAACTCGAATCCGAGATCAGCTACAGCATAACGTTGGCTGAATTCTTGAAAACTGAAACTGCGATGACGCAGGATTTGTCTAGCAATATCTCTCGTGGTTTCAATTTCCAAACAGGCTGACACCATTTCAAGTGGGCTCCAATGCTGATGTTTAATAAGATAACGTATCAGCTTTTCGCTGGTGTCTGTGTTGGTTTGATTGCCAGGATTGCTAACCCTAGCGCAGTAAGCAACCAGCTCTTGAGCATTTACAATGCCTTGGGCTACTAATTCTGCGCTAGGTTGGCTCGACGAAACTAAAGTGATTTTCATAATTGGTACTCGTTACACTGTGCTGTTAATAACTGTTCAAACTCATCGCTATACAATCGATCTATATTAGCTTGCCTTCTTGCTAATGTGGCTTGATATATTGGTGTTAAATCTGTTGACATAATATGATCTAATAATTTATGTATCTGATCTATTCTTTGATTTAAATCGGGCTCGCTGTCATAAGCATGACCTGCAAATACATCATCAAACACATCCAATCCAATGGCTCTTAAAAATGCCATATGTCCTGGGTTTGACAACCAAATTCCAAACTGTCCAGCCATAAAAGTTTTCCATGTTTTTTCACTGCAAAAAATCTCACTAGTTCTAATAGATGTTTCTGTTACATAATTAACATAGCTATCGGTATATGCTGGATGAGCAGTTGAGTGGTCTTGATACAGTTCTTGTTTCAATTCTTCTGTTAATAACAATGATTGAAATTTTTTAATAATATCGTCGTTCCAGAATTCTACTTGTGTTTCTAGTCGGCATTGTTCCGGATCAAAATTGTCGTGCATAGTAAATAGCATTTTATCGAAATATGGTTTTTCTCTTAACTTAATAAAATTTTCAATACGATGATATTTAGATTTACCATTTAACGAGGATATTGTATAAGTCCTTGGACTGCCTGTTGCTGGTATAGAATCGTACCCTATCCTTTGTATTAAATACCAATAGGGCATGTAACAAATGTGTTTTTTTGGATTTAAAAAATACCTAGCATTTCCTGATAACACTACAAAGTCATTGGTTATTTTAGACAATTGATCAACAGTATCCGCTTCGTGATCGTTAAACGGATCCTGCGCCATTAGCACAACCAATGGGCCTTTTTTTAATTCTGCGTTAACTGACTCAACATTGACGGGCCAATTCCATTTGGTCTTGTCAAAAATTCGATCTTGTCCTACTGATCTAACATAGAGTTGAGCCCATTTTTTATCAATATGTGCACCAACTTGATTGTGTAATGCCTGCTCGGCTACAGCTAACTGATTAGAGTTTTCCAAGTAATTTATCGGTTTCGGGTTGAACAAGATTAGCTACAGCAGCTATATCTATTACAAAATCCACATCTCGAATTTGGTTGTCATTCTCACCAAAGTAGCGGGTGAGCATGCTTTCAACTTCTTCTAGATCCAAACCTTGTTTGAGTAAGGTATGAACGTTGATGGTTTTCTGCTTGCCGCCAGCCAGCTTGATCACAACTTTTTTGATGCACTCTAGTGGTACATCAGTTTTGTTTACGTCGGCAAGAATCAGTTCCCATTGGCTTATGAAATCATCATGTTGTTGCATCTGCCGTCACAGTCTTTGGTTTGTTAGGACCACGGGTGCGGCGCTTGGGTGCTTCAAAAGACTCGGTTGCAGGAGCAGTTGCAGTGGCTCTGGCTGTAACAGTAGGATCCATACGTTCTGCATCCTTTTTCATTCTGGCTGCTTCGGCAACCATAGCACGGGCATTGACTTCCATGGCTTTGGCCTGTGCCAGCATGTTGGCTGCAATGTCTCGATCACTTAGGGCACCATCTTGTCCAGCTTTGAGTGCAGGAGGTGCAACATACGCGGCATCGGCCTTGGCCGCTTGTCCGGCTTTGTATTCAGCTTCGGCTTTGCGTTTGACCTCTGGAGCAACCATGCCACGGCTGGCATCATTCTCGGCCATTTTCTTGATAGCAGCCTCACCTTGTTTCATTTCATTTAACATCTTGTTGAGTTCATCCAGGCGAATTTTGGCTTCGTTGGTTGGAGTAACAATGACATCACTGGTACGAAGTTTCTTGATCATACGCTCTTGATGCAGTGTTTCCAACACTGGTCGGCCATCTGGCAGGAAACTGCGATGCAGTGCATCGGCTAATTCTTCACTCTGCTGTGCCACTTCACTTTCCAGTGCTCGTTGAATTGAGTCTTGCCAATGCGCTGGCAATACTTCTGGATAAATGCATAAGCACATGTGATCTTCGCCCGGTACCTGACGGAACAGGATGCAGACTTTGCGGTCTCCATGTTTTCCTACGTGTTTCATAAATGCCATTTTATTCTCCT
>Ga0209400_1000514_pt1 | contig 33804 bp, 29 predicted proteins | sample M_130807_EF_Meta_FD_187313 | JGI IMG/M metagenome (GOLD analysis project Ga0209400, IMG submission 187313) | Freshwater microbial communities from Lake Montjoie, Canada to study carbon cycling - M_130807_EF_MetaG (SPAdes) (version 2) | ecosystem: Environmental > Aquatic > Freshwater > Lake... | reverse complement strand
ACTCTGTTCGGCAATGGCGGCAACAGCGCGCGATACACCGATTCCGTAAGAGCCCATGGTGACAATTTGTGATTTGCCGTTTTGATCAAGGACCGTTAAGCCAAGTGAATCTGCGTATTTGCGACCTAATTGGAAGATGTGACCGATTTCGATCGCGCGATCAATCACAACTGCAGTTGCGCATTCAGGACATGAATCACCTTCGCGAATTTCGGCAGCTTCTACGTAAGCAAATGGTGTGAAATCTCGACCGTTAACCACGTTACGGGCATGGCGATCTTTCTTATTTGCACCAGTTACCCAAGATGTACCAGGTGCAACGCGTGGATCTGCATAAACGGTAATTCCAGATTTTGCAGCATCTTGCGGTCCGATATATCCCTTAATCAAAGTTGGGAATTTTGCAAAGTCAGCTTCTTCAAAAGTTCGTAGCTCTTCCACACCGGGTAGGCCAGCCTGTAAACGTTTTATATCCACTTCGCGATCTCCAGGCACAAGAACTGATATCGCCTTATTGTCTGCCATCAGCATCACATTCTTAAGGGTTGAAGCACCTGTATAGCCGCCACCAAATTTCTCATTTAGAACTGCAACGAGTGAATCAATGGTTGGGGTATTTGGAGTATCTATCTCTTCAATTGTCGGTACCTTGCTGGAATCGCTGGCTGCAACTTTGGTAACCATCGCTTCCACATTTGCCGCAAAGCCACACTTTGGACAAAGTACGTAAGTATCTTCACCGGTTGCACAAGGCGCTAAAAATTCTTCAGACTTTGAACCGCCCATCGCACCCGATACTGCTTTTACAATGTTGTATCTCAGGTGCAAACGATCAAAGGTTGTGACATAGGCATCGCGATGCTTTTGATAGGAAATTTCTAAGCCCTCATCCGTTAAGTCAAAAGAGTATGAATCCTTCATCACGAATTCGCGCCCGCGGATGATTCCGCTACGTGGACGAGCTTCGTCGCGGAATTTATTTTGAATCTGATAGATCGTAAGCGGTAAGTCTTTATATGATGAATATTCCCCCTTAACCATCAGGGTGAACATCTCCTCGTGGGTTGGGCCTAGTAAGTAATCTCCACCTTTGCGGTCCTGCAAACGAAATAGCGATGGACCATATTCTTCCCAACGATTGGTTGCTTCATAGGCTTCACGTGGCAAGAGCGCAGGAAAGTGAACCTCCTGGAATCCAGCGGCATCCATCTCTTCACGAATTATGCGTTCCACATTGCGTAGCGTGATTACACCAAGCGGTAGCCACGAGTAAATACCTGCTGCGATTCGGCGAATATAGCCAGCGCGAACTAAGAGGCGATGGCTGGGAACTTCAGCATCGGCTGGATCATCACGCAGGGTGCGAAGAAATAAAGTGGACATGCGCAACATAGGCGCAACCTTATCGCCTTATTACTTGACTGTGACGGAAGGTTCGCCTGAAGTAATGCCTGCGGCTTCCATTTCTTCAGCAAGGCGCATCGCTTCTTCGATTAGGGTTTCAACGATCATCGCTTCGGGCACAGTTTTAATTACTTGACCCTTAACAAATATCTGACCTTTTCCATTTCCGGATGCGACACCGAGGTCTGCTTCACGAGCTTCTCCGGGACCATTTACTACACAACCCATAACTGCCACGCGAAGTGGAACGGTCATTCCTTCAAGGCCTGCTTGAACTTTTTCAGCCAAGGTATAAACATCTACCTGCGCGCGGCCACATGAAGGGCAAGAGACAATTTCAAGTTTACGTTGGCGCAGATTTAGTGATTCAAGGATCGAGATACCGACTTTTACTTCTTCAACGGGAGGTGCTGACATTGAAACGCGAATTGTGTCGCCGATTCCTTCTGCCAATAAAATTCCAAATGCAGTAGCTGATTTAATAGTTGCTTGGAAGGCAGGACCGGCTTCAGTTACACCGAGGTGCAGTGGGTAATCGCATTTAGCAGCCAAGATGCGATAAGCGTTTACCATTGTTACCGGATCGTGGTGCTTGACTGAGATCTTTAAGTTAGAGAAGCCATGTTCTTCAAATAGCGATGCTTCCCAGAGAGCGGATTCAGCAAGCGCTTCAGGGGTTGCTTTGCCGTACTTAGCTAGCAAACGAGGATCAAGTGAGCCGGCATTAACGCCAATTCGAATTGGAATACCTGCATCGCCAGCGGCTTTTGCCACCTCTTTAACTTTGTCATCAAATTGCTTAATGTTGCCGGGATTTACACGGACTGCAGCACAACCAGCATCAATAGCTGCGAAGATATATTTTGGCTGAAAGTGAATATCTGCAATTACTGGGATCTGCGATTTCTTTGCGATCTGTGCCAGCGCATCGGCATCATCTTGGCTGGGAACGGCAACGCGAACGATCTGGCAACCCGAGGCGGTAAGTTCAGCAATCTGTTGCAGAGTTGCATTTACATCTGCAGTAAGAGTTGTGCACATGGATTGCACGCTTACTGGTGAATCACTACCCACGCCGACGCTGCCAACTTTTAGCTGCTTCGTTTTACGTCGTGGATGCAGCGGTGCTGGTGGGGCGCTAGGAATACCGAGATCAACCATGGCGCTATTCTGCCTTAAAAATCATTACAGGGCGATTCATAGTTAAAGGTTGAGTGAAATTGGATTGAAAATATCTGCAATCAGTAGCAGCACAGTGAGCGCAGCTAGCACCACAAAGACAACTGCAGTGATGGGAGTTAGCACTTTCACATCTATCGCTGCCGGGCGAGGCTTTCTGCGCACACGCGCAAAGAGAGCGCGGATCTCATCTGCGATTGCCACTGCCATGTGACCTCCGTCCAGAGGAAGGATTGGCAGAAGATTAAAGAGGCCCACGAAAATATTGAGGCTCGCTACGATCAAGATAAAGGTACCTAAACGCTCGGATGGAGTGAGCTCCCCGCTTGCAGCTGCCTGACCCGATACCCGCGCAACGCCCACAACGCCAACTAAACCGTTTTGATCGCGCTTTTCACCACCAAAAGTCTGACCCCAAAGCGCTGGAATTTTCGTTGGAAGCTGCACCAAAGATTTTGCTGATGTAGTTGTGAGGTTCCAGGTTAGTTGTGCAGACGAAGTTATAGATTTCAACAAACCAATTCGTTTCGTTCCAAATTCATTAACAATGCCGAGAACATATCTAGATGTTCCATCGTCAATATTTGTCATCCGAGGGGCGGCTGTAATTTCTATTTCAGATCCACCACGATTAATGGTGAAGGTGAGATCGCGGCCCTTAGAGTTGCGGATCTTATTTAACTGGCCCTGCCAATCGGTATTGCGATCACCATTTATCGCAACTATTTCATCTCCTTTTTGAAATCCCGCAGCAGCTGCCGCAGAATTTGGGGAAACGGTGTTTATTACAGGAAGTACTTGATTTACGCCGACGCCAGATAACAGTATGAAGAGCAGTAAGTAACCAAGAGCAAAATGTAGGAAAGAACCAGCGCCAAGAACAATTAACTTCTTTCCTGATGAGGCGCGATAAAAAGCGCGGCCTTCTTCACCCGCAGGCATCTCATCGTCTGGCGTCATTCCTTCGATACGGCAATAACCGCCAGCCGGGATCGCCTTAAGGCCAAATTCAGTCTCACCACGTTGGCGCGACCAGATGCGAGTACCAAATCCGAGGAAAAATTCTGAAACTCTCATTCCGAATCTACGTGCTGTTAAATAATGGCCAAATTCATGAACCATCACAGAAAATAACAGTGCGAAGATAAAAGCGAGGATTCCGAGCAGTTGCATCAGCGGGCTACTTTCACGAGAAGTTCTTGGGCGATCTTGCGCGCATCATTCTCGATCGCACTGACATCGGCTAAATCTCGCGGTGCGCCCGCAGATTTTGTACCTAACGCTTGAACAACTTCTTCCACGGTTTCGATAATAGAGGCAAATCCGATCTTGCCGTCGATAAAAGCTGCCACACAAACTTCATTAGCCGCGTTGAAGATGGCAGGCAAAGCTCCCCCTAACGTTCCGCAGCGCCTGGCTAAATCAATTGCCGGAAATCTCTCGTTATCTACTGGGCTAAAACTCCAGGTATGAGAGTTACTCCAATCAACTGCTGCTGTTGCAGCATTTATGCGATCTGGAAAATTGATTGCAAAGGAAATTGGCCCCTTCATATTTGGAGGCGACGCTTGCGCAAGGGTTGAGCCATCAACATATTGCACCATCGAATGCACGACAGATTGTGGGTGAATAACGGCTTCAATTTGTGAGTAAGGAATATCAAATAGGTAATGCGCCTCAATAATTTCTAGGCCCTTATTAACTAAAGTTGCAGAGTTAATGGTGACGACCGGCCCCATCGCCCATGTCGGATGATTTAACGCTTCCTGTACCGTGATATCAGTTAAGTCCTTGCGCTCGCGAAATGGGCCACCACTTGCTGTTAAAACTAACTTTGCGACCTCAGATTTCTGTCCGCCCATTAGGCATTGCCACAGCGCAGAGTGCTCTGAGTCAACTGGTAACAATTGATCTGGTTTAGCGATCGACATAACCAGATCGCCACCTGCGACCAAAGATTCCTTATTTGCTAACGCGAGGCGATTACCAACTTTTAGCGCAGCAAGCGTCGGCCCCAGGCCGATTGACCCAGTGATGGCATTTAATACAACATCGCACGTGATTGCCGCTATCTCGGTGGAAGCACCGGTGCCATCAATAACCGTGGCACCGGGCAGAGCAGACTTTATTAAATCAGCTCCTTTAGTAACTCCTACCACTGGAACTTTAAACTTTTTGGCTTGTTCAATAATTAAATCAGGGCTATTTCCGGCAGATGTAATTGCAACAACCCGAAATAGTGAAGGATTGGCTTCGACAATTTCTAAAGCTTGGATACCAATTGACCCCGTTGATCCAAGTATTACTAAATCTTTCATTAATTGATCCGCAGGCTATCTATCTAGCAGATTCTGTGTCGGAGAATATTGCGTGCCACTGCGGCGCTTAGCGATTGCAGATAAGGCCTCTAACACCACGCGGTTAGCCAAGATAGCGGTGATATCTGCAGAATCAAAAGGTGGTGCAACTTCAACTACATTAATTCCGACAACTGGAAGTTCAAGACAGATACGACGAACTGCTTCAAGAAGTTCGCGGCTGGTCATTCCGCCAGGTTCAGGAGTTCCGGTACCTGGCGCCATACCTGGATCTACAACATCGATATCTACAGAGAGAAAGACTCCATCGCATCCATCGATAAGAGTTGCAAAAGATTCATCAAGCACAGTATTTAGCCCGCGATGATGGATCTCAGTCATCTCATACGAGCGCATACCTTGATCGCGCATCCAATCTAAAGTCTTGTTATCTGGCCAATATCCGCGCAAGCCCAATTGCAAGAAGCGATCTCCGCGCACCGAACCACTTTCGATTAAACGCCGCATAGGCGTTCCGTGTCCAACAAGTGCACCAAATTGATCTTCACCGGTATCAGCGTGAGCATCGAAGTGGATCATTGAAATCTTGCCTTGCCCGCGATGGTTTGCAATACCTGCAACATCGGCAGATGCGATCGAGTGGTCTCCCCCAAGAATTACTGCAATCTTGCCCGCGCGCGAAATCTTTTCAGTGGCGGCTTCTAAAACTTTTAAAGAGCTAATTAAATCTCCTGGTGGCATCAGCAAGTCACCTGCATCATAAATTTTTAGCGCTTGGAAAGCATCGATTCGAAGCGCCAAATGAGGACGTTCTGCATCGTGTGGCAGGTAATCACCACCACGAATTGCTTGCGGACCAAACTTGGCACCAGATCGATGAGATGTTCCAGAATCGATCGGTGCGCCAACAATAATTACATCAGCATCTGCGTAGGTAGCGGGATCGTCGAGATCGCACTGTGGGATCCCAAGAAAGGTGAAGCTTGGCCCGTACATATTGCCGTGGTTGACCATTGTTAAAGGATAGGCGTTATCGGTTAAGAATCGAACCCAAGGCCCAGTGAATCCAAGAGTTTTAGCCAGAGATTGCGCTTACCTTTGTTCTGATCAGCCTGATTGATCGACCACTGTGTAAGGCGAATAAAGATGAAGCGGAATGGCTCAGGTGGGAATGGGAAAGGCTTCTTACGAACCATCTTTAGATTAGTTCTTTCATTCTTAACGCCATCTAAAAGATCCAACATTACTTGCGCGCCAAATCGCGTTGACCCGACGCCCAGGCCTGTAAAGCCCAGAACATATGCAACGCGGCCACGATGTGCCATCCCCCAGAAAGGTGAGAAGCGCGAACATGTATCAATCGCACCACCCCAACCATGGGTAAATTTAATTCCATGTAACTGCGGGAAAGTCTCTAGAAAGGCTTGCGCCAAATGAGCATAAGTTTGCGCATCTGATTCGTACTCTTGTCTAACTTTGCCCTGGAAGTTATAAATTGCATCGTAGCCACCCCATAAAATTTCATTATCTTTTGTCATGCGGTAATAATGAAATTGATTTCCAGCATCAGATAAACCTTCACGATCTTTCCAACCAATTGATTCCAATTGTTCTGGCGTCAAAGGCTCGGTAACTAGTTGGAAGTCATAGACGGGAACTACATATTTATGTGCACGTTTGATCAAGGATTTAAAGACATTTGTTGCAAGAGCAACTTTATTTGCGTAGATACTTCCGTAAGGTGTGTAAACGATCATGCCGTTCTTAGTGCGCTCTAAGCGATCAACCTGCGAGTTCTCGAATATCTTTACACCCAATCGGATGCAAACTCGCTCTAAACCCCAAACTAACCGCGCCGGATCAACCAGCGCTGTGCCATCTGGATCCCATAACGCACCTTTATAAATCGGCGATTTAATCCGTTTTTGAATTTCATCTTGGTTTAAGAGCTCGACGTTGTCACCGAATGAGTTACGCAAACGAGCTTCTTCCTCAAGGCCCGCCATCTGCCAATCTTCAACGGCGACGCGATATTCGCCGTTCCATTCGAAATCGCAGTCAATTCCATAGTTAGCAATCGTTGCCTCGATGGCATCCAAATTTTCACGCCCCAAGCGTTCGATAATCTGCATCTCATCTTTAAAGCGGTTATAACCATTCATAAATCCATGTGTAAGCGAGTAGCTGCAGAAACCACCGTTACGTCCCGATGCCCCAGCGCCCGTTTCACGTCGTTCCAGCAATACGACTTCGCGCTCGGGGTTTGCCTCCTTAGCCAAGATGGCAGTCCATAGCCCGGTATAGCCGGCGCCGACGATGCAAAGATCAGCCGTTACATCACCAATCAGAGTTGGGTGTGGCTTTGGTTCGAGTGGGTCTTCATCCAGCCAATAAAGTTGCGGCTGCATTAGAGAAAGATGTTCAAGAATCGATGGATCGATGTTCGCCATCACGCTTTCCGGTTATACCGGAAATCACCTCTGCAATTACTACTAGTAGTTGGGGTTATATTAGCGCGACTTGCGGCGGTTGACGACTTGACCCGCTATAACAATGGCAAGAGCTAAGAAAAACATGCCCGAGCCAATCACATTGGCTTGGGCTGGGATGCCGCGAGCTGCGGCAGTGTAGACAAATTTAGGGAATGTAATAACAGTTCCTGAGTTAAAATTAGTAATAATAAAATCATCGAAAGATAAGCTAAAGGCAAGTAGCGCAGCACCTGCGATACCTGGTGCAACTAACGGAAGCGTGACGCGACGGAAAGTTTCAAATTCATTTGCATATAGGTCCATTGCCGCTTGCTCCAAACGTGGATCAAGACTTGCAATACGGGCTTTGACGGTAACTACCACAAATGAGATACAAAACATCACGTGTGCAATAACGGTAGGCCAGAAACCAGGATTGATTTTAAATACTAAGAAGAGCGATAGAAGTGAAGCTCCTAAGACAATTTCTGGAGTTGCCATCGGTAAGAAGATCAAGAGATTTGAAGTCGAACGTCCTTTAAATTGATGGCGGCCAATTGCAAATGCGATCATCGTTCCCAAAATAGTTGCAAATAACGTCGCTAGGAATCCAATTTTTATTGAATTAGATAGTGCGGTACATACCTCTGGAGCTCCGCAAGGATTCTTCCAGTTATTGAGAGTGAATCCCTTCCAGATCAAGTTGCTCTTGCCAGCATCATTAAAGGAGAAGGCAAAGGTGTAGGCAACTGGAATGAAGAGGTAAGTGAATGCGACAACCATGTAGACGCGAATTAAGTTACGGCCAAACAAACGTTGGAACCTCGCCAGGGCTGGAATTTTAGGAATAGTCGGATCGGCAAGCTTATTGCTCATACCAACTCCTCGGTTCCGGCTTTGCGAATATAGATAGTTACCAGAATCAAGATTGCAGCCATCAAAGTAAATGACAGCGCTGCAGCTGTTGGGTAATCCACGATCTTGAAGAATCTAGATTCAATGACATTGCCGATCATCTTGGTATTCGGGCTCCCCAGAATTGAGGCGTTTACATAGTCACCTGCAGCCGGGATAAAGGTAAGTAAGGTGCCAGCAACTACGCCTGGCATAGAAAGTGGCAGGGTTACTTTGCGGAAAGTTGTAAATGCATTGGCATATAGATCACCTGATGCTTCTAGGGTCCGTGGATCAATGCGATCGATAGATGCGTATAGCGGCAAGGTCATGAAGGGTAGAAAGTTATAAGTCATACCCATGACTACTGCAAAGGAAGTTGAGGTAAGCGTTGTGTTCTGTCCAATTATTCCAATGCTTCGCAGGGTTGGAACCACAAACCCTTCTTCTCCAAGAATCTGCTTCCAGGCCACGGTGCGAAGCAAGAATGAGGTAAAAAATGGTGCGACTACTAGCACGAGAAAAAAGTTCTTATATTTGCCAGATTTAAATGCGATGGCATAAGCCAGAGGATAGGAAATTGCTAGAGCTAGAACAGTGGCAATAATCGCATAGATAAATGAGCGAGCGAATTGTTCTCTATTTTCCACAAAGGAATCGATGTAATTTTGGAAACGAAATGTTTGTTCGTATTGACCGGTATCTCCCCCACCAACAGGGGTTTGAGTAGACGTTTGCGCTAAGTTCAGGATCGGCAGAATGAAAAAGGTAAAGAGGAAACCAAAACCTGGTATCAAGAGCAGGTACGGCGTGCGAATCTTTCCCATCAGCGTTTTTTACTTACTCTTCGTCTAGAACTTCAGGGTTAACTTCGGAACCAGCCTTGGCATCCTCATCGCCACGTAGCGCAAAGGTAAAGATTGGTTCCCATGAGATATTCACCGCATCACCTTTTTTAAATGGCGCAACTCCATCGTCATTTTGCTCAAAGACGATTAGCTCTTGTCCCCATGGCATCAGCACTTGATATTGGGTAGATACGCCGATGTATGACACATCTTCGATACGTCCACCGCTCAATACATTTCCTGAAACAGGGGTATTTAAAAGTGAGATTCGGAATTTTTCGGGGCGGATGCCCGCGTAAATTGAATTATCTGTTGCATGAGATCGGTTCTTAGGCAATGAAATTTTCTGCCCGAATAAATCTGCAACCAGTGCATCACCGTCATTGCCAGTGATGGTTCCCTTGATTAAGTTAGATTGACCGAGGAAGTTAGCAACAAAGGCGGTTTTTGGATTATCGTAAAGATCAGCCGGTGATCCCATTTGTTCAATCTGGCCTTCATTCATAACTGCGATTGTGTCTGCCATGGTCATGGCTTCTTCTTGATCGTGTGTTACGTGAACGAAGGTGAGGCCAACTTCTTTCTGGATCCACTTCAGCTCGATCTGCATCTGGCGACGTAGCTTTAGGTCAAGTGCCCCCAGCGGTTCATCAAGAAGTAATAAAGCCGGGCGATTAACAATGGCGCGGGCCAAGGCAATACGTTGTTGTTGACCGCCAGATAGCTGAGTTGGCTTACGTCCAGCAAGGTGCGGCAGTTCAACCAAGTTAAGAACCTTATTTACTTCTGCATCTACATCTTTTATGCCACGACGGCGCAAGCCGAAGGCGATATTTTCAAAGATAGTTAGATGCGGAAAGAGTGCGTAGTTCTGAAAGACCGTGTTGATGGGACGCTGATAAGGCTTGGTCGTGGTGATATCGGTTTGACCTAAGTGAATACTTCCAACAGTTGGTTCTTCCAAACCTGCGATCATGCGAAGAGTTGTGGTCTTGCCGCAACCCGATGGTCCGAGTAGCGCAAAGAATGATCCCTTAGGAATGGTTAACGAGAGATCATCAACTGCCTTGAAATCACCATACTCTTTTGTGATTCTCGTGAGAATCAAATCCCCACTTGCGGCGCTTGCGTCAAATGTCACTAGTTGCCAGAGGCCTTCTGGAAAGCTTCTGACCACGTTGTTTCTTCTGCAGGAGTCAGAGCGCGGAAGACGCTGAGATTCTTTAAGGTTGCAGCGCTTGGGAAGATGTATTCGCTCTTGGCAAGTTCTGGATTGATCTTCTCCATCTCAGCTTGTGCGCCCTTGACTGGAGTTAGGTAATTTACATAAGCAGCTACTTCTGCAGCAATTGCTGGGTCGTAGTACCAGTTTATGAGCTTTTCAGCATTTGCCTTGGCTTCGGCGGTTACAGTAGATGGAATCATCATATTGTCACCAGAAAGTGTTCCGCCTGATTCAGGGATTGCGAAATCAAATTTACCGGCATTTTCGCTGGCAAGAATAAACATATCGCCTGACCAGCCAATAACTGCTGTGGCATCGCCTGACGTTAAATCTTGTGCGTATTCATTTCCCTTAACGCCGCGGATCCAACCATCTGCGATCTTCTTGGCCATGAAATCAACAGCGTTCATAAATTGATCTTCAGTAACGGTTGCAAGATCAACGCCTTGAGAGCGAAGAATTATTCCGATAGTGTCGCGCATTTCAGAGAGAACAACGATCTTGCCCTTGTTCTGCGGAGCAAAGAGATCATCTAAGGTGCGAACGCCCTTTGGATTCTTGGCGGTGTTCCAACCAAAGCCACCCATGATTCCTTGCCAGGTAAGTGTTTGTTCACGATTTGGATCGTAAGACGGTGTTGCAAGGGCGTCGAGAATATTTACCTTATTTGGGATATTTGCCACATCGTATTTTTGTGAGTAACCCAAACGGATCCAACGCGCCGCCATCCAGTCTGTTGGGCAAACTACGTCATACCCAATATCTTGCTTTAACTTTAATTGTGCCTGTACTTTTCCAAAGAACTCATCGTTATCGTTGTAATCCTCTAAATACTTAACATCGATTCCAGTTGATGCTGTGAACTTATCAAGTGTTGGATAAGTCTTCTTATCTGAATCAAAATCTAGATATAGCGGCCAGTTTCCCCAGCGAATGGTGTTGGCACTTGTTGCTGAGTCACCACTTGAACCACATGCGGCGAGCGCACTAGCTGCGCCTACTCCACCGATTCCGGCTAGAACTGCACGACGTGAAACTCGTGAGTTGATAATTGAACGAGCTTCTGATGACAGTGGTGATTTCTTAGCCATTTAAATGGGCTCCTTTTGTTCCGGAACAAGGGACGGTTGTGCAGGGCTCATTATGTAACCGAATTGGCCTCTAAGCCAAATGATTCCAATGTGATTTAGCGGAAATTTTTTAAAACTTCAGCCGTTTAGGTTGGTCATCACGTGCTTGATACGGGTGTAATCCTCAAAGCCATAGCTAGATAGGTCCTTGCCATAACCCGAGCGCTTGAAGCCACCATGAGGCATCTCGGCAACGATAGGGATATGGGTATTTATCCAGACGCAACCGAAGTCAAAGGCCTTGGCCATTCTCATCGCAGTGCCATGGTCTTTGGTCCAGACTGATGATGCCAGACCATATTCGACGCCATTGGAAAGAGCGATCGCTTCGGCCTCATCTTTAAATTTCTGAATGGTGATTACGGGACCAAAGATCTCAGATTGGATATGTTCATCTTGCTGACGTAGGTCAGCAATAACAGTTGGAGCGATAAAGAAACCTGGGCGATCTAGCGCTGAACCACCTGCGACTACTCGTGCATGTGATGGAACGCGGTCAAGGAAGCCCTTTACTCGTTCAAATTGTGCTGCATTGTTTACTGGGCCAACCAAAACATCTTCATTTGGCATACCGACTGCAATTTCATTTGTGGCCTGATTAGCGAGAAGTTTGACCATCTCTTCATAGACGCCTTCTTGGACCAAGACACGAGTTGCTGCGGTGCAATCTTGACCTGAGTTAAAGAAGCCGGCCATTGCAATTCCGGCAGCAGCTGCTTCAAGATCTGCATCGTTAAAGACAACAACTGGTGCTTTGCCACCGAGTTCGAGGTGCACGCGCTTTAACTGCTTGGCCGCGCTTGCAGCGACTTCCATACCCGCACGAACTGAACCAGTAATTGAAACCATGGCAGGTGTTGCATGTTCTACAACGGCCTTTCCAGTTTCACGTTCACCGCAAATTACATTTATGACGCCATCAGGTAAAAATTCGCCCATTATCTGGGCCATAAATACAGTCGATGCCGGCGTTGTATCACTTGGCTTTAATACAACTGAGTTTCCTGCTGCAATTGCGGGAGCCCATTTCCAGACCGCCATCATCATCGGATAGTTCCAAGGAGTTACTTGGCCGCAAACACCAACTGGCTCACGGCGAACAAATGACGTCATTCCCTTCATATATTCACCCGCGGATTTTCCTTCTAGATTGCGAGCAGCGCCAGCAAAGAAGCGGATCTGATCAATCATCGGTGGCACTTCTTCTGAGGCAGTTAACCCAATTGGCTTGCCGCAGTTTTCAGATTCAATTGCGATGATCTCATCAGCGCGCGATTCGATGCCATCGGCGATCTTAAGTAGCGCACGTTGGCGCTCAGATGGAGTTGAATCGCGCCATTGTGGGAAAGCGCTGGCTGCCGCAGACATAGCCTTATCGACATCGGCGGCGTTGGATTTTGGGGCAGTTGCAAAAGCTTGGCCAGTTGCTGGGTTAATTAGCGTTGTTGTCTCGCCAGAAGTTGAATCAACTAATTTGCCATTAACAAAGTTCTGCAACTTCTTCATCTTTAAATCTGACCTTTCACTGCGCGAACCAATTGATCACCGTGATCCTTGGGATGATTTGTATAACCTGCCAGCCACATTCCGATTGTGAATCGGCCAGATTCGGTGTGCTCGCCCGCCTTTTCTAAATCTGATTCATTCAGTCTTTTAATAACATCTAGCGAACCGGCGCGAACTGCAGCAAAGACTGCGATTGAATTTTCAACTGGCGCGCTTTCATATCCCAGTTGCGGCGCAATCGCCCATAAATTTTCATCGTAGCCTTGAATGATTGAACCTTCTGGTTCGGCAACTAAGCGACGCAAACGCGCATATGACTGCGCTTCTGAATCTGCTAAATGGTGAATGATCTGACGAGCAGACCAACCTTCAGGATCTTTAACATCCAATTGATCTTTACCAACGCCTCGCGCCAGATTTAAAAAGAACTGGGTGGCTGATTCGTAGGCTGCTACAGACTCTTGGATGCTCATACGGTTGAGTCTATTTACTCTTTTCCGCTGCTGCCAACTGTCCGCATGCGCCATCGATCTCGCGACCGCGGGTATCGCGTACCGTCACAGGAACGCCATAGCCCTCGAGGATTCGCACAAACTCTTCTTCATCTTCGCGGCGTGAGGCGGTCCACTTTGAACCTGGGGTTGGATTTAAAGGAATCAGGTTGACGTGGGCGTTACGGCTCTTTAGTAAACGCCCCAGCAAATCAGCGCGCCATGATTGATCGTTAATATCGCGAATCAACGCATATTCAATGGAATAACGACGCCCGGTCTTCTTCTCGTACGCATCGGCGGCGGCTAGCACTTCGCGCACCTTAAATCTTGAGTTGATTGGAACCAGCGAATCACGTAGCTCATCATCTGGAGTATGTAATGAAACCGCCAAAGTACAATTAATTCCTTCATCCATCAATTTTTCAATGCCATTGACCAAGCCAACTGTTGAAACCGTGACTGACCGTGCGCTAATACCAAGACCATCTGGATTTGGATCGGTGATGTTATGCAACGTGCGAACAACGGCGCTGTAATTTGCTAGCGGTTCGCCCATTCCCATAAAGACAATATTGGAAAGTCGGGCTTCTCCCCCAGGTAGTTCGCCGCTGGCACATGCGCGAGCGGCAGCGACGATTTGTTCAGTGATTTCACCCGCGGTTAAATTTCGAGTAAGTCCTGCTTGGCCAGTTGCGCAGAATGGACAGTTCATGCCGCATCCTGCTTGAGATGAGATACAAACGGTAACGCGGTCTGTGTAACGCATCAACACTGATTCGACCAAGACTCCGTCGTGCAACTTCCACAAATCCTTGCGGGTCATTCCATTATCGGTTGTGCGAGTCGTCACCAATTCAATTAACTTAGGAGTCAGCGCCTGCGCAATAGTTTCTCGCTCAGCAGCGGGAATGTCAGTCCACTCATCTGGATTTGTAGATAAGTGTGAGAAGTAATGCGTTGCAACTTGTGAGGCGCGAAAAGGCGCAAAGCCAAGCTCCTTGGCCCATGCTTTGCGATCTGCAGGTGAGAGATCTGCTAAATGTTTGGGCGCCTTCTTCTTTTGAACTGGTTCATCAAAGACCAGTTTTATCTCATTCATAGGTAACGCTTAACGAGCTCGAGTGCGAGCCAAAGAGCTGGAGCGGAGAGCAGAACTGAATCTAAACGGTCGAGGATTCCACCATGGCCAGGGAGAAGATTGCCCATATCTTTAAGAGATAAATCACGCTTTATCGCGCTTTCAATCAAATCTCCCGATGTCGCAGTGAAAACTGTCATCAAACCTGCGATTACCCCGATATGCCAATCAAGATGCAAAACATAATGGAAAGTCAGCGCACCGCCTATTGGCGTGAAAATTATTGATCCGGCTAGCCCTTCCCAGGATTTCTTCGGGCTAATTTTTGGAGCCAACGGGTGCTTGCCAATCAAAACTCCGACCAGGTATCCAAAGGTGTCGTTGCTTCCAACTAAGACTACGAAGGTCATTACCTGAGCCAGTCCGTTTGTTGGGCGCGCTAATAGAATTATAAATCCTGCTAAAAATGGCAGATAAATTAATACCAAAGATGTTGCGGTTGCCTTGGCAACAAATTGTTCGGGTCCTGCGCGTAGCAACCAGATGAGCAGGCAAGGAAATGCGATTGCAGTTGCGATTGCGAGTCCCGCTACGCCTCCTACCCAACTAGCGTAACTAAGGCCTAATGTAGCCAAAGTCAGGGCTTTAAATGAGATTGCGATATTGCTTGTCGATAGCGCCGTGCGCATTTCTCGAAGACCAAGAATTACGGCGACAATGACGACAACTGCAAAAATTACCCGCTGGTAAGCCAGTGCAAACCAGATTAGCGCAACTAATGAAAGTGAGACGCCAATAGAAGGCAGTAACTTTCGCCCTGCCTTCTTATTTATCGCTTCATTAATCGAATGTAGGTCTGACACTTAGATTTTGAAATCCTAGACCTCTAGGAGTTCAGCCTCCTTATGCTTAAGGAGATCATCAATTTTTAGAACATGCTCAGAAGTCACCTTTTCAAGTTCTTTTTCACCGCGCGCTAAATCATCTTTACCGATATCGCCATCTTTTTCTAACTTCTCCATAAGTTCTTTGGTAGCGCGACGAATATTGCGGATGGATACCTTTGAATCTTCCGCCTTGCCCTTTGCTACCTTTATGTAATCCTTACGGCGTTCTTCAGATAGTTGAGGCAGGGCTACGCGAATAACAACGCCATCATTGCCCGGATTTACACCTAAATCTGATTCGCGAATCGCCTTTTCAATACCTGCCATTGCTCCTTTATCGAAAGGAGCAACTATCGCCAATCGCGCTTCTGGAACTTGGATCGAAGCTAGCTGCGAAAGTGGAGTGTAAGTACCGTAGTAATCAACCATGATCTTGTTAAAGAGAGCTGGGTGAGCACGGCCTGTGCGGATAGTTGCGAAGTCATCTTTGGCAACTTCAACAGCCTTATCCATCTTGCTCTGTGCATCAGCTAGTGCACTTGCTACATCTGCCATTTCTTTAACTCCTCTTAGTTGTAAATCTCTTTAAATTGCCAGGTGGCAAGTTATGAAACCAATGTGCCGATCTTTTCTCCGCGGACTGCGCGGCCGATATTTCCGGAAGTCATTAAGTCAAAGACGATGATCGGCAGATCATTTTCGCGGCAGAGGCTAAAGGCTGCCGCATCTGCGACAGCAAGTGACTTTGATAGAACTTCGTTATATGAGATCTCATCAAACTTGGTGGCGGTGGGATCTTTCTTTGGGTCTGCGTTATAGACGCCATCGACCCCGCTCTTGGCCAACAAGAGAGCTTCTGATCCAATTTCAAGTGCGCGCTGTGCGGCAACGGTGTCGGTTGTAAAGAATGGCATTCCGGCACCTGCACCAAATATAACTACGCGACCTTTTTCTAAGTGACGAATTGCGCGGCGCGGAATATATGGCTCGGCCACTTGTCCCATAGTGATTGCAGTTTGTACCCGGGTATCAACGCCTTCTTTTTCAAGAAAATCTTGTAGCGCTAAGCAGTTCATAACTGTTCCGAGCATTCCCATGTAGTCAGCGCGGGCGCGATCCATACCTACTTGTTGTAGTTCTGCACCGCGGAAGTAATTACCACCGCCGACTACGACTGCGAGTTGAACTCCGCCTTTGACAACATCTTTGATCTGCTTTGCAACATCGCGCATCACATTGATATCTACACCGATGCCTTTTTCGCCGCCGAAAACTTCGCCGGAAAGTTTAAGGAGCACCCGCCGATACGTTCCTCTTGTACCGGGCATGGGTGCTCCTTTTCTACAACGTTATGGTTCTAAGTAGTTCTGCCTAGTTTACTGACCTACGCGGAAACGGTGGAATGCCTTGACGGCGGTTCCTGCTTCATCGAGGATCTGCTTGACCGACTTCTTCGCATCTTTAGCAAAAGCCTGCTCGAGCAAGGAGACTTCCTTGACGAAACCGGTGACGCGACCTTCCACGATCTTTGAAAGGGAAGCCTCTGGCTTACCTTCTTCGCGAGCAGTCTCTTCTGCAATACGACGTTCGTTTTCAATTAGATCTGCCGGAACATCATCGCGATGGACGAACTTTGGCGCAAATGCTGCGATGTGCTGAGCAACATCTTTACCGATTTCAGCTGCCGCTGAGGCAAGTGAAACAAGAACGCCAACTTGTGGTGGCAGATCCGGTGAAGTCTTATGTAGATATAGCCCAACTGGACCATCTACTACTGCAACGTTACGGATTTCAATCTTCTCGCCCAAAGTTGCATTGCCTTCATCAATAACTGATTGCACAGTCTTGCCATTGGCCATAGTTGATGCCAAGAAAGCTTCAACTGTTGCCGTCTTGGATGCTAGTAAGTGATCAACTAGCTCATCACCGAGTGCGATAAATCGCTCACCTTTGGCAACGAAATCAGTCTCACAGTTAAGTTCGAGCATTACGCCGATATCGCCTGAAACCTTTGCGACAACCAAACCGTTTGAGGTCAAGCGACCTTCACGCTTTGTAACGCCCTTAAGTCCCTTAACGCGAATCAGATCAATGGCCTTGTCGTAATCGCCATCTGCTTCATCAAGTGCCTTTTTGCAATCTAGCATTCCTGCTGCAGTTGCTTCGCGAAGGCGTTTTACATCATCTGCTGAATAGTTAGCCAATTTACTTATGCCTCCGGAGTAGTTGGTGTTGCTTCTAAAATTTCTGCTGCCAGCGCCTCAGTTGCAGCAGCCTCAGCAGCTTGTGGTGTCGGTGCAGCTGCTGTGCGAGCCTTCATGCCCTCAACAATTGCATCAGTGATTACGCGAGTTAGAAGTCCGATTGAGCGGATCGCATCGTCGTTACCCGGAATCTTGTAATCAACTTCATCTGGATCACAGTTGGTATCAAGGATTGCGATTACTGGAATACCTAGCTTCTTAGCTTCCTGAACTGCTAGGTGCTCTTTCTTGGTATCGACAACCCAGATTGCTGAAGGCAACTTGGTCATGTGGCGGATACCGTCAAGGTTCTTAAATAGTTTTTCACGCTCGCGACGAAGAACTAGAAGTTCCTTCTTGGTAAGCAAAAGATCGTTTGCGTTCTCGAGAGCTTCTAGCTCCTTGAGACGCTGAATGCGCTTGTAAACAGTTGGGAAGTTAGTGAGCATTCCACCTAACCAGCGCTCAGTAACGGTTGGCATTCCAACGCGCGCTGCCTGCTGCATGATCGGTTCGTGTGCTTGCTTCTTAGTTCCAACGAATAGAACGTGTCCGCCCTTTGCGACGGTGTCCTTTACGAATTCATATGCTTGATCGATAAGAGCAAGTGATTGCTGAATATCGATGATGTAGATGCCGTTGCGCTCTGTAAAAATAAAACGCTTCATCTTTGGGTTCCAGCGACGTGTCTGATGTCCGAAGTGGACTCCACTGTCGAGGAGTTCTCGCATTGTTACAACTGCCATGGCAGCGCTCTCTTTCTTAGGTTTTTGCGCACAGCGCAATAAACCTGATCGGTTAGTGGCTTAACTATTTGTTAGGCCCGTCGCACCTACAACGCCGACCGCAATCAAGATTGCGGACCGAAGTGGCTTGTATTCCCTGTAAACAGTTCATACATAAGTGCTGAGATGTCACCAGATCTCTCTGATGCAGGCCAAATCCTACCTGTCTCCAAGGGGTGCAAAATCCACCCCCCTTCCCCTAGTTACGCGCGGGGATGTGCTTGTTTAAAGGCCTTTTGTAATCGTTCGGTAGAGACATGGGTGTAAATCTGAGTTGTCGCCAAAGATGCATGGCCCAAGATTTCTTGGACAGTTCGCAAATCTGCGCCGCCTTCCAACAAATGTGTTGCCGCTGAATGGCGTAGCGCATGTGGTCCCATCTTTTCCACGCCTTCCAGCGCTGCAAGTGCGTGATAAACCATGGTTCGCACAGTGCGCTGATCAATTCTTTTGCCGCGTGCCCCGAGAAAAACTGCGCGTTCTGATTTTGTACCGGCCAAAGTTTCTCGCCCATCTTTTAACCAAAATTCCAGAGCGCGCATTGCGGGATTTCCAATTGGAATCGTGCGCTCTTTATTTCCTTTTCCTAATACCCGAATTGTCTGGCGTGCATAATCAATATCTTCTAGGTCTAACCCACACAGCTCTGACACACGTGCACCTGATGCATACAAGATTTCCAGCATTGCCGCATCCCGTTTTGAGATAGGACCATCTTCTTCACCAACTCGAGCTGCCATGGCATCCATCGCAAGCGACGCATCTGCAACTGTTAATACATCTGGCAAAGTGCGCGCGCCTTTGGGCGTTGCAAGCGTTGCGCCAACATCCTTTGATAAGTATCCCTTTTTTGTCGCCCACTTTGTAAACAATCGAATGGAAGTTGCCCGACGCGAAAGCGTTGTGCGCGCTCCCCCTTTGACTTGTTGATTAGCTAGCCATGAGCGAATATGGGCAAGCTCTAACGTTGCAAAATCAGTGAGATCAAGTCTTTCCAAATGGTCGAAGAAGGAATCTAGATCGCCCAAATAGGCGCGGATGGTGTGGACAGATAGGTTGCGTTCTGCTTCGAGATATCTTTCAAAGGTTGTGCGCACTTCATCAAATGCTGCGCTGCTCATAAATTAAAGGTTACTCGGGTTTGCGACCTTGGCGCAGTAAGCCGAAGGTAACTGCATCTTCAAGTGCCATGGCGGATGCTGCGATCACGTTTTCGTGAACGCCAACAGTGTTCCATTCGCCCTTACCGTCAGATGTTTCAACAAGCACGCGAGTAACAGCGCCAGTACCGAGGCGGCCTTCCAAAATACGTACTTTGTAATCGGTAAGTTCTAGAACTTCGAGTTCTGGGTAAAGTTGTTTTAGGCCAGAACGCAGCGCGTTATCGAAAGCGTTAACTGGACCATTTCCAGAACCAGTACAAGATATTTTCTTACCTTGTGCGGTAACAGTTACTTCAGCCTTGGTAATAATTGTTTGATCTTGGGCGCGTTCAACCGTTGTTAACCAGTGATCGATCTTAAAGAACGAAGGACGCTTGCCTGAGATTTCTTCGTGGAGCAAGAGTTCAAATGAAGCATCGGCTGCTTCAAAGGTAAAGCCGCGCGCTTCCATCTCTTTCACGCGATCGACGATGCGGCCTACTAGTTCGCGATCGCCGCCTAGATCAACGCCGAGTTCTTGTGATTTAAGTTCGATTGATGCCCGGCCTGCCATATCTGAAACGAGCATCCGCATATCGTTTCCGACAGATGATGGATCTTCATGTTGGTACAAGAATGGATCTACTTTTATGGCTGATGCGTGCAGACCGGCCTTATGTGCAAAGGCTGATACGCCAACGTAAGGCTGACGCCCTGATGGTGAAATATTTGTAACTTCGGCAACTGCATGAGAAATACGGAATGATTCACGTAGCGCATTTGGTGGAAGAACTAACTGCTTCTTCTTAAGTTCTAAGTTAGCGATGATTGTGACCAGGTCGGCGTTACCAGTGCGTTCGCCGTAACCATTAAGCGTGCCTTGTACGTGCGTTGCACCTGCAGCTACCGCTGCCATCGAGTTAGCGACGGCGCAACCAGTGTCGTTGTGGCAATGAATACCGATACGAGCAGAAGTTGCAGTTAAGACATCGTGAACAACATCGGCAATTTCATCGGGCAACATTCCGCCGTTGGTATCGCACAAGGCGGCAACGTCAGCGCCGGCTTCCATCGCAACTCGGATTACTTCTAGCGCGTAATCGCGATTGGCACGGTAGCCATCAAAGAAATGTTCGGCATCTAGAAATACGCGTTGGCCCTCGCTGCGTAGGTGCGCAACTGAATCTCGGACCATCGCCAAGTTCTCTTCCAACGATGTCTTAAGCGCTAAATCCACGTGGCGATCAAATGCTTTGGCAACCAAGGTAACTGAAGGTGCGCCACTATCGCGCAGGGCGCCTAGTAACACATCATCGGCAGCTTTTACATTTGGGCGACGAGTTGCACCAAATGCCACAAAGGTTGCGTTCTTTAGCTTTAACTCTTTTTTAGCAAGTGCAAAGAACTCAGTATCTTTGGGATTAGCGCCCGGCCAGCCACCTTCGATAAATCCAACGCCAAGATCATCTAAATGGCGTGCGATCGTTAGCTTGTCATGAACTGAAAGGTTTAAGCCTTCTTGCTGTGCACCATCGCGCAAAGTGGTGTCATAGATATGAAATGCATCTGATACTGGCATTAGATAACTCGCTTAACCCAGCCGTGCTTATCAGCAGTTTTTCCGTGCTGAATGGCAAGTAAGTGGTTACGAATCTGCATGGTGATAACACCTGGCTGTCCATCACCGGTCACCCAAGTACCCATGGCGCTCTTGGCTTGACCTACAGGAGAAACAACTGCTGCTGTACCGCAGGCAAATATTTCAGTTATTTCACCGGATGAAACACCATCACGCCAATCATCGATAGAAAGCATTACTTCATCCGTCTTGTAACCAAGATCCTTTGCAGCAGACAAAATTGAATCGCGCGTAATACCTGGTAATAAAGTGCCAGTGAGCTTTGGTGTGACAACGGTTGCATCAGCGCCTTTACCTTTAACGAAGTAAAGGTTCATGCCGCCCATTTCTTCGATCCATTTACGTTCTTTGGCATCGATCCAAACAACTTGATCGCAACCTTCTTTAGCGGCAGCTTTTTGTGCGACGAGGGATGCTGCGTAGTTTCCACCGCACTTTGCTTCACCAGTACCACCAAGGGCTGCGCGAACATATTCAGTTGAGATCCAAACTGAAACAGCCTTCGATGGATCAAAGTAAGCACCAGCTGGTGTTGCGATAAGTAAGTAAGTTGCCTTATTTGACGGCCGAACTCCTAAACCAACTTCGGTCGCGATCATAAATGGGCGAATATAAAGAGATTCTCCGACTTTATTTGGCACCCAAGCAGCATCTTGTTTAACAAGTGTTTCCACAGTTTCTAAAAAGAGCGCTTCAGGCATTTCCGGCAAGGCAATTCGGGCGGCTGATTTTGCAAAGCGCCGTGCATTCGCTTCTGGGCGAAATAGCGCAATGCCACCATCTGGTTGGCGATAGGCCTTCATGCCTTCGAAGATTTCTTGTCCGTAATGAAAGACTGCAGTTGCTGGATCAAGTGAGATTGGACCGTAAGGAATTAACTCAGGTTCTGCCCAACCATCTTTTTCGGTCCATTCACAAATAACCATGTGATCGGTGTAGTACTTACCAAAACCGCCCTCAGCAACCAAAGCATCGCGGGTTGCCGCATCTTTCGCGTTTGGGTTAAGGGTTATCTTCATTTTAAAGTTGCGCTAGTAGCGCATCTCCGATTTCAGTAGTACTACGCTTCTTATCACCGCGTACATGAAGATCAGCATTTACCGCTGCTTCGATTTCACGTGCGGCATCAACAAATCCCAAGTGCTCCAGCAACATCGCAACTGACATAACTGTTGCAGTTGGGTCAGCTAAATTCTTGCCAGCGATATCAGGCGCAGATCCGTGTACTGGCTCAAACATTGAAGGAAATGCACCGGTTGGATTGATATTGCCAGAAGCGGCAAGTCCGATTCCGCCGCAGATTGCTGCTGCGATATCAGTCAAGATATCGCCAAATAGGTTATCTGTTACAACAACATCAAAGCGTTCTGGATTAGTAACGAAGAACATTGATGCCGCATCTACGTGCAGGTAATCAGTTGTAACGTTTGGAAATTCCTTAGCAACTTCATTGAAGGTGCGCGTCCAAAGGCTTCCGGCGCGAGTAAGAACGTTGTTCTTATGAACCAGAGTTAACTTCTTGCGATCGCGCTTTGCTGCACGAGCAAAGGCATCGCGGATAACGCGTTCTGCACCACGACGAGTATTTAAAGATTCTTCGGTTGCGATCTCAGCAGCAGTGCCTTCGGCAAGTACGCCGCCGGCCCCAACATATGGACCTTCAGTTCCTTCGCGTACAACGATGAAATCAATCGGCGCCTTTGTGGCAAGCGGGCCGGTTACACCCGCACGCAATACGGCAGGGCGCAGGTTTATGTAGTGATCAAAGGCGAAGCGAAGTTTGAGAAGAAGTCCACGTTCCAGAACGCCACTTGGAACAGTTGGATCTCCAACTGCACCGAGCAAAATGACATCGGCTTTAGCGAGTTCAGCAAGAACTGAATCAGGAAGTACTTCACCAGTGCGATGCCAATAGCCTGCACCCAAGTCATATTCGGTCTTATCGAAAGTTACGCCATGTTTTGCGGCAACTTTATCTAGAACGCGGATTCCTTGAGCAACAACTTCTGGTCCAATTCCATCGCCACCGATGACTGCGAGTTTTATCTGTTTCATAATTTCCCCGCTATCAATTCACTAAAGTCACAGAGCGAACAAGTTCGGCTCCGGTCTCTTTGGCTACGGCCGCAACAATGGAATCGGAAACGGTTGAGTCAACGGTGATCGCCATAAGCGCATCTCCCCCGACGCTAGCGCGGGCAACCTGCATTCCGGCAATGTTGATATTTGCTTTACCCAATGCATTACCGACTGAACCGACAACGCCAGGACGATCTGAGTAACGCAGGAACAATAAGTTATCGGCAGGTGGCAGATCTAAATCAAAACCATCGATTGCAATGATCTTCTCAACTTTACGGATTCCCATCAAAGTTCCATCGACAGTTATTGACTTACCGTTGCTGAGTGCGCAATGTAGCGAAATCATGCTGCGGTATTCCGGGCTGACTGCATCAGTATCTGAAGTTGAAGTCAGGTTACGTTCTACCGCAAGTCCAGGTGCATTTACATATGTAACGTCCTCAGCACCGGTTGCAAGAAGTGCACCCTTAAGTGCGCTGATCGCAAGGATTGAAGAATCATGTTCAGAGATATCCCCGCGCACATGGACATCAAGATTTGTAGGAAGTTCGCCAGCGATCGCAGTTGCGATCTGTGCCATTTTTTCCACGAGTGGAAGTGATGGGCGAATTTCTTCGTGGATTGCTCCACCTTTTACGTTAACCGCATCAGGGACGAGTTCTCCAGCAAGGGCCTTACGAACTGAAACTGCAACTGCAATTCCGGCGCGCTCTTGGGCCTCATCAGTTGATGCACCTAAGTGAGGTGTGGCAACAACTTGATCGAGCTGGAAAAGTGGTGAATCCGTGCAGGGCTCAGTGACATAAACATCAAGTCCAGCACCTGCCACGCGACCTTCAACGATTGCGTCGTAAAGAGCAGCCTCATCAAGAACGCCACCGCGAGCGGCGTTAATGATGCGGACTTCTTTCTTTACCTTCTTCAACGCTTCAACCCCAATTAAATTGGCAGTCTCTTTTGTCTTTGGTAAGTGAATTGTTATGAAATCACTTTTTGACAACAAAGTATCGAGATCAACTAACTCAACGCCCAACTGTGCAGCGCGTGCGGGCTGTAGGTATGGATCGTAGGCAACTACGTTCATACCAAATGCCTGCATGCGATGGGCGACTAACTGACCGATACGTCCAAAGCCAACGATTCCTAGAGTTTTCTCAAATAGCTCTGCACCGGTGTATTTAGAACGTGCCCATTTACCATTGCGAAGAGCGGCATGAGCAGGTGAGATAAAGCGAGCGGAAGCTAGCAATAGCGAGATCGCAAGTTCTGCCGCAGAGACAATATTTGAAGTTGGCGCATTAACGACCATTACACCAGCAGTTGTTGCTGCTGGAATATCGACGTTATCTAAACCAACTCCGGCACGTGCAATTACCTTTAAACCTTTTGCTGCAGCGATTGCTTCGGCATCCATCTTTGTTGCAGAACGAATTAGAACTGCATCTACTCCTTTGCCAAGAGCGGCAAGTAGCTCAGCGCGGTTTGCACCATCACAGTTGCGTACTTCAAAATCCGGACCCAACGCCTCAAGCGTTGCCGGACTTAGCTCTTCAGCAATCAATACAACAGGTTTACCCACGTGATGCGCTGCCTTCTCGGTAATCATCCTTATTTGAGCTCTTGATCCAACTAAACATCTTGCGAAGTTCACGTCCAACGCCTTCGATTGGGTGAGATTCACCTTTAGCGCGAAGCGCCTTGAACTCTGGAGCTCCTGCTTCTTGGTCATCGATGAAGCGCTTCGCGAATGCGCCAGATTGGATGTCGGCAAGAACTGCCTTCATATTCTCTTTAACACTTGGGTCGATAACGCGTGGGCCTGAAACGTAATCGCCGTATTCAGCTGTGTCTGAAACTGACCAACGCTGCTTGGCGATTCCGCCTTCAAACATCAAGTCAACAATTAACTTTAGTTCGTGTAAGCACTCGAAGTACGCAACTTCTGGTTGGTAACCAGCTTCTGTAAGAGTTTCAAAACCGTACATGACTAGCTGTGATGCTCCACCGCAAAGAACTGACTGCTCACCAAAGAGATCTGTTTCAGTCTCTTCAGTAAATGTAGTCAAGATGCCGCCGGCGCGAAGTCCACCGATCGCCTTGGCGTAAGAAAGAGTTAGCGGCCATGCGTTGCCAGTTGAATCTTGCTCAACTGCAACGATTACCGGAACGCCGCGACCTCCGGCATATTCACGACGGACCAAGTGTCCTGGACCCTTTGGTGCAACCATGCAAACATCAACATTTGTTGATGGCTTGATGTAACCAAAGCGAATATTAAAACCATGTCCGAAGAACAAGGCATCGCCATCTTTTAGGTTAGGCAAAATTGAATCTGTGTATACGTGGCGCTGTAAGTGATCAGGTACCAAGATCATGATGACAGTTGCTTCTTTAACCGCTTCTGCAACTGTTACAACACGCAGACCTTCGGCTTCTGCCTTGGCGCGCGAAGCTGATCCCTCTTTAAGTCCGACGCGTACATCTACGCCAGAGTCACGCAAGTTAAGTGCGTGCGCATGGCCTTGTGAGCCGTAACCGATGATCGCGACCTTGCGACCCTGGATGATTGATAGATCTGCATCCTCTTCGTGATACATCGTTGCCACGGTATTTCTCCTTAGTTTTGGTAATCGGGTTGGGTGTCGTGAATTTCTTGGCCTTTGCCTGTCACATCAATGATCGATATGACGCTGACCAGCTTGTCGAGCTGAGCAATTACTTGCTCGAGAGAGTGGCCTTCTACAGCTACTCCAATAACCATCTTTGAAACCGATACATCTTCGGTTGGTCCAACGTTAAGAGTTTCGATATTAAATGCCCGGCGTGAAAATAAACCTGAGACACGTGCCAGGACGCCTGGTTCATTTTCAACTAGAACTTCAAGAGTATGTTGACGGCGGCTAGTAGTCATTAGAGCTCCTGTGAATCCCAGTCAGGCGCAGTAGCGCGAGCGATCATGATCTCATCGTTAGATGTACCGGCGGCAACCATCGGCCAGACCATGGCATCGCGATGTACGCGGAAGTCGACCACAACTGGTTGGTCATTAATCGACATCGCTTTCTCGATTGTCTTATCCAAATCTTCTGGACGTTCACAAGATAGGCCAATGCAACCCATGCTTTCGGCAAGCATTGGAAAGTTCGGAATGCGCTTTGATTCTAGGTTGGTATTTGAGTAACGACCTTCGTAGAACAAGGTTTGCCACTGGCGGACCATGCCAAGTGATTCGTTATTGATAATTGCAACTTTGATCGGAATATTATTTAGCGCACAGGTAACAAGTTCCTGATTTGTCATCTGGAAACAACCATCACCATCGATTGCCCAAACGGTTGCATCCGGTGCGCCAACTTTTGCACCCATTGCAGCAGGTACTCCGTAACCCATAGTGCCTGCACCGCCTGAGTTAAGCCAAGTGCGTGGGTGCTCATATGAAATAAATTGTGATGCCCACATTTGATGCTGACCCACGCCTGAAGTAAAGATTGTGTCTGTGCCAGAAATCTTGCCGATACGTTCGATTACTTGTTGTGGTGAAAGAGAGCCATCTTCAGGTAGGTCATAACCCAATGGATATGTGGCTTTAAGCGAATTCATCTGGCGCAACCAAGTGGAAAGATCCGGTTGGCTCTTTGCAAGAGCAGCTTTCAGCGCTGGAATTAGCGCAGATATCGTCTCTCTTACATCTCCTATGACTGCCACATCTGCATGGCGGTTCTTACCGATTTCTGCAGGATCGATATCTGCATGAAGAATCTTGGCGTTCGGTGCAAATGTAGAAAGCTTTCCGGTTACGCGGTCATCGAAACGAGCGCCTAAAGTAATTAATAAATCCGCCTTTTGTAGCGCAGTAACTGCGGCAACAGTTCCGTGCATACCTGGCATACCCATATGCAATGGATGCGAATCAGGAAATGCTCCGCGCGCCATGAGCGTTGTTACAACTGGCGCACCAAGTAGCTCAACTAATTGACGAAGTTCTTTATGCGCATTGGCCTTGATTACCCCGCCGCCGACATAAAAGACTGGCTTTGATGATTGGGCAATTAACGCTGCTGCATCGGTAATCGCCTGTGCATCAGGGGTTACCTTCGGGTTGTAACCGGCAAGTTTGATGGAAGTTGGCCAATTAAAGGTAGTCATCTTCTGCAACGCATCTTTAGCAACGTCTACAAGCACAGGGCCAGGACGACCTGTGGTTGCGATATGGAAAGCCTCAGCGATAACACCTGGGATCTGATCTGGATCAGTTACCAAGTAATTGTGCTTGGTAAATGGCATTGTGATGCCGCGAATATCTGCTTCCTGAAATGCATCAGTACCAATCGCAGCAGATGGCACTTGCCCAGTAATTGCAATCAGTGGAACTGAATCCATTGCAGCATCCATCAAAGGTGTAACCAGGTTTGTCGCACCAGGGCCTGATGTTGCGATACAAACACCAGCGCGACCAGTTACTTGCGCATAGCCAGTTGCAGCATGGCCTGCGCCTTGTTCGTGGCGGACCAAGATATGGCGAATTGATGAATCAAAGATCGGATCGTAAGCAGGAAGAATTGCGCCACCTGGAAGTCCAAACATCACATCTACATTTGCTGCTTCAAGGCTTTTGACCAATGAAGTAGCTCCTGTCATTGCTGTGCCGTTGGCCGTTGGTACGTGTGCCATCTTCTTACTCCTTTCCTTAGATCTCTAGGTTTAACTTTCTTTCTGAAATAAAAAAACCCTCAGGTATCTGAGGGCGCGTGCTTTAAAAAGGCACGCGCTATCGAATCACCACCACAATTACTGATGACGAGATAAGCGCGAGCTGCTTTTGCATGGGCTTATTCTCCATCGCCGAAGGCATATGCGTCAAGGTTTGAGATGTAAGTCTCAAATTGTGAAACTAGCCGCAGACCGCGCCCTTTGAGGCCGAGCCAACGGTCTTGGAATACTTGGCTAAGACCCCGCGAGTGAATTTATGAGGAAGCGGTTTCCAACCAACTTTGCGAGCTTCTAGTTCTGCTGGTTCAACTAAGAGATCCAAGTTGCGAGCCTTGATATCAATACGAACGCGATCGCCATCTTTGATGAAGGCGATTGGTCCACCATCGACTGCTTCAGGTGCAACGTGTCCGACACAAAGTCCGGTTGATCCACCAGAAAAGCGACCATCAGTTAAAAGAAGAGTTGATTTACCAAGACCGGCGCCTTTTATCGCACCAGTAATCATTAACATCTCGCGCATTCCTGGCCCGCCCTTAGGACCTTCGTAACGAATTACGACAACGTCACCAGCTTGGATAGTTCCATTCTCAAGTGCTTCCATCGCAGCTTGTTCGCGTTCGAAGACCCGCGCTGGTCCTTCAAAAGTTTCAATTCCGATTCCAGCGGTCTTGCAAACTGCACCATCACTTGCGAGAGATCCTCCCAGAATTGTGATTCCGACATCGGTGGACATCGGCTTATCTACTGGGAATAGAACGCTGCCATCGGCAAGCGGTGGATTAATATCTGCCAAGTTTTCCGCCATAGTTTTACCAGTGACAGTTAAGCAGTCACCGTGCAGATAACCAGCATCAAGCAAGATGCGAAGAACAACTGGAATTCCGCCAACGCGATCGATATCTGTCATTACATATTTACCGAATGGTTTTAGGTCACCTAGTAGCGGAACCTTTGATCCAATGCGGTGAAAATCTTCCATAGTTAGATCAACTTCAGCTTCATGCGCAATCGCCAAGAGGTGCAGCACGGCGTTGGTAGATCCGCCTAAGGCCATCAAAATTGTGATTGCGTTTTCAAAGGCCTTCTTTGTCAGAATATCGCGAGTTGTAATGCCCTTGCGGATTAACTCAACAACAGCAGCGCCAGATTGGATTGCATAAGTATCACGACGGCGATCAACTGCAGGAGGAGCGGCAGATCCCGGAAGAGATAGTCCAATTGCTTCGGCGATACTTGCCATGGTGTTTGCGGTGTACATACCCCCGCAAGCTCCTTCTCCGGGACAGATAGCGCGTTCAATTTGATCAACGCGTTCTTGCGTAATCAAGCCACGTGCACATGCGCCTACTGCTTCAAAAGCGTCAATGATTGTTACATCTTTGCCATCGACTTGGCCGGGCAGAGTTGATCCTGCATAAACAAAGACTGATGCCACATCGATACGTGCCGCCGCCATCATCATTCCGGGAAGTGATTTATCGCAACCAGCAAAGGTGACCATTCCGTCAAGGCGTTCTGCTTGCATGACTGTTTCAACGGAATCGGCAATTACCTCGCGAGATACCAGCGAGAAGTGCATTCCCTCATGCCCCATGGAGATTCCGTCTGAAACTGAGATAGTTCCGAACTGCATAGGGAAGCCGCCGGCATCGATCACGCCTTGCTTGGATGCTTTAGCTAAACGATCTAACGATAAATTACACGGGGTGATTTCATTCCAAGATGAGGCGATACCAATCTGAGGTTTCACCCAATCTTCATCTGTCATTCCAACAGCGCGCAACATTCCGCGGGCAGGAGCTCGTTCTAAACCATCTGTCACTAATCCGGAACGTGGCTTCATGTTAGACATTTGCTAATCCTATCCTTGACCCAAATGCTTTAGTAGTAATTCACGCACCCGAGCGGCATCTGCTTGACCCTTTGTCTCTTTCATAACTGCGCCAATTAACGCACCTGCTGCAGGCACATGTCCGGCCCGCACCTTATCTGCAGTCTCTGCTTGTTCTGCACAAACCTTCTCAATGGCCGCCATAAGAGCGCCATCATCGTTTACAACCTTTATTCCGCGCTTGGCCACGACTTCACTTGGAGTTCCCTCACCTGCGATTACGCCTTCGACAACTTGGCGGGCTAACTTATCTGTGAGTTCACCAGCTGCAACGAGCGCAACAATTTCAGCAACATCTTTTGGTGCAATAGAAAGATCGGCGATAGCAAGATTCTTCTCATTTGCTAGACGAGAAATTTCACCGAGCCACCAAGTACGTGCCTTAGTTGGTTCGGCACCAAGTAGAACTGTCTCTTCCACGATATCTAAAACATCGGCGTTAATCATCGCCGCCATTTCTTTATCCGGAACTGCCCATTGTTCTTTTAGGCGCTTGCGACGAAGGGAAGGACGTTCAGGTTGCTGCGCGCGAAGTTCTTCAATCCAAGCAGCAGCTGGTGCAACTGGTACCAAATCTGGTTCTGGGAAGTAACGGTAATCCTCGGCTTGTTCTTTCGAACGGCCAGAGCGAGTAAGGCCGGTGTCTTCCTGGAAGTGGCGAGTCTCTTGTTTCACTTTCTTGCCGTCATTTAGAAGTTCAGCATGGCGGATCATTTCACCGCGGATGGCCCGCTCTACCGAACGAAGTGAGTTCACATTCTTAGTTTCAGAGCGAGTACCCAATACATCAGAGCCGATCAGACGCAGCGATACGTTGGCATCGCAACGTAGTGATCCTTGCTCCATCTTTACATCAGAGACCTTTAGCCCGCGCAAGATATCGCGCAGTTCGGCAACGTAGGCCTTAGCAACTTCGGGAGCGTATTTGCCAGTGCCCGGAACAATCTTGGTAACGATTTCAACCAATGGAATACCAGCGCGGTTGTAATCAAGGAGCGAATATTCAGCCCCGTGGATGCGACCGGTAGCGCCACCGACGTGAAGTGACTTGCCAGTGTCTTCTTCCATATGAACGCGCTCGATTTCAATACGGAATTGCTTAGGACCTACTTCAGTTTCAATCTCAACATCGACAAAGCCGTCAAAACAAATTGGTTCGTCGTACTGTGAAATCTGAAAGTTCTTTGGCATATCTGGGTAGAAATAGTTTTTACGAGCAAAGCGACTATGGGGTGCAATCTGACAATTTAGCGCCAGGCCAATTTTGATCGTCGATTCAATTGCCTTGGCATTTACAACCGGCAGGGCGCCAGGAAGTGCCAAACAGACCGGACAGGTTTGAGTATTTGGTTCTCCCCCAAATGTTGTGCTGCAAGAACAGAACATCTTGGATTCGGTATTTAACTCAACGTGAACTTCTAAACCTAATACTGGTTCGTATTTAGCAATTACATCATCGTATGAAAGCGCCATTATTTGGCACCTCCTAAAGCAGGTGCTTTCGAAATCAAATGGCCGCCCCATTTAGAGACCAGTGCTGCTTCAAGCGCTGCACCAACTTGGTAAAGTCTTTGATCTTGCATGGCAGGGGCCATTATTTGAAAACCAGTTGGCAGGTTATCTTCATCAGCTAGGCCAGCCGGCAAGCTCATTCCGCAAATTCCAGCCAGGTTTACTGGGATGGTTGCCACATCAGCTAAATACATTGCGATTGGGTCTTCGGATTTTTCGCCAATTTTAAAGGCGGTAATTGGCGATGTTGGAGAAACTAAGACATCTGCTTGAGTAAATGCCTTTTTGTAATCTTCAATAATCAAGGTGCGGATCTTTTGGGCACTACCGTAATAAGCATCGTAGTAACCGGAGGAAAGTGCGTAAGTACCCAAAATAATGCGGCGCTTAACTTCGCGACCAAAACCTGCTTCACGAGTTGCGTTCATAACAGCTTCTGCTGATGCGCCATCTTTTTCGCCTGTACGTAGGCCATAGCGCATCGCATCAAAGCGAGCTAAGTTTGAAGAACACTCAGATGGTGCGATCAAGTAATAAGCAGCTAAGGCATATTCAAAACTTGGGCAATCAACTTGCACAATTTCAGCGCCAAGGGAAGCCAAGATCTCTAACGATTCATTAAAGCGAGCCTGGACACCGTTTTGATAACCATCGCCTTGTAGTTGCTTGATAACTCCAATCTTTAAACCTTTTACATCGCCAGATCTTGCTGCAGCAACTACTGCTGGCACTGGTGCATTGATGCTGGTGGCATCTCTTGGATCGTGTCCGGCAATTACCTCGTGCAACATTGCGGTATCTAAAACTGTGCGACCAAAAGGTCCTGCTTGATCCAAACTTGATGAGTAAGCGATCAACCCATAACGTGACACGGCACCGTATGTGGGACGAACGCCAACAATTCCTGTCAGCGCAGCCGGTTGACGAATAGATCCACCAGTATCTGATCCAATGGCAAGTGGCGCTTCAAAAGCGCTAACCGCTGCTGCCGATCCACCGCTAGAGCCTCCTGGCGTGCGCGTTAAATCCCACGGGTTAAAAGTTGGACCGTAACCTGAATTTTCGGTTGATGAGCCCATTGCAAATTCATCCATATTGGTCTTACCCAAAATAACAACACCAGCTGTCTTTAACTTAGAAACCACTGTTGAGTCATACGGTGGTTTCCATCCCTGCAAGATCTTTGATCCAGCTGTTGTTGGTACGCCTTCTTGAGCTAAAACATCTTTTAGTGCAAGCGGGACGCCAGCAAGTGGACCAAGTTTCTTACCGTTAGCGCGATCTGCGTCAACTGCAGCGGCTTGTTTAAGTGCGCTATCACCATCGACAAATAGAAAGGCTTTAACTTTATCGTCAACATCTGCAATGCGATTTAAATGTAACTTGGTTAATTCAACGGAAGTTGTCTCGCCTTTTTCCAAGGCAGCCGACATTTGCGCAGCAGTATTTTTTATCATTCTGCTTCACCAAGGATCTGCGGAACGCGGAAACGCTGCTCTTCTTGCGCAGGGGCACCAGATAGCGCCTGGTCTGGAGTAAGGCTGGGTTGAACTACATCTTCTCTAAATATATTTTCAAGCGGTTGCGGATGGGAAGTTGCTTTTACGCCATCTAAATTAAGTTCTTGCACGCGAGCGACTGCATCAAGGATGCTGCCGAATTGTGAAGCTAAATTTACGAGTTCGGCTTCAGTCATCTCAATTCGGGCAAGCGCAGCCAACTTCGCTACATCATCACGGGAGAGGCTGCTCATAGTCTTCAGAGTTTAATGAGAATAGTGGCTAGTTGCGAATTTGACCGTTGCCCGTGACGATCCAAGTAGTAGTCGTCATCGCTTCCAACCCCATAGGCCCGCGGGCATGTAACTTCTGATTTGAGATGCCAATTTCTGCGCCAAAGCCCATCTGTTCGCCATCTGTAAATCTAGTTGATGTATTGACCATAACTGCTGCGCAATCAGCAAGTGCGATAAATCGAATAGCGTTAACTTGATTTTCCGTAACAATTGCTTCGGTGTGGTTTGTGCCGTATTTAGCGATGTGATCTGCTGCCGCATCTACTGAATCCACCACACCTACATTCATCTCCAGAACTCCGTATTCAGTACACCAATTTTCATCTGTTGCAACTGTGGATGAAATACCAAACTTTTCTGCCACTTTTTGAGAGGTTGCATCAGCATGCAAAATGACTCCGGCATCAGATAACGCCTTGAGCGCCATAGGCAAAAATGTTGGCGCGATAGCGCGGTGAACTAAGAGAGTTTCGGCGGCATTACAAACGCTTGGGCGATGTGTTTTAGAGTTAATAACAATTGGCAGCGCTTTTTCGATATCAGCAAATTCATCTACATAAACGTGGCA
>Ga0209400_1000513_pt1 | contig 33878 bp, 49 predicted proteins | sample M_130807_EF_Meta_FD_187313 | JGI IMG/M metagenome (GOLD analysis project Ga0209400, IMG submission 187313) | Freshwater microbial communities from Lake Montjoie, Canada to study carbon cycling - M_130807_EF_MetaG (SPAdes) (version 2) | ecosystem: Environmental > Aquatic > Freshwater > Lake... | reverse complement strand
TTCTTGAATCAAATGAGCGAAAAAGATAAAGCTAGTATTGCTATTGATAGAGCTAGATTAGGTATTGCACAGCAAGAGTTGGCATTTAATACAGGCATGGGAATGGGTGGCGGTCAAGGCGGTGGCGGCGGCCAAGTAAATATGGGCGCTCAAGGTAACAACCAATTTGCCCCTAAAACTGTTGAGCAATATCAATATAACCCTGCATTAACTGGTAAACAAAACCAAGAACAAGCCGGTAAGTTTTATGAAAATTTACAAAAAAACACAACTAATGCTAAAGACAGTTTTGATTTGATGAAATCAGCAGGAACTCTTCTGTCATCTAACGCACCTAGTTCGGGTCTTATTTCTAATACATTAACAACCGTAGGCGAAGCACTTAATTTGCCTTTTGGCGCTAGAAAACAAGAGTCAGAAGCAGACGCACAATTAAAAATGCTTTCAGGTGCTTTAACTATGAAACAGCCACGCTTTGAAGGCCCACAAGGTGTTCTTGATGTGACTTTGTATCAAAAATTAGCTGGCGATTTAGGCAACGCAAATATACCTGTTGAATCTCGTTTAGCAACTATGAAGCAAATGGTTGATTTGCAAAAGAAATATTATCCAGGCGGTGATTGGGATTCCATTCAAACTAAATTAGATTCAGCTAGTAAAGTTTCATTAGGCGCTGCTCAACCTGTGTATGCAACCAATCCGCAAACTGGGGCAAGAATTATGTCTAACGATGGTGGTAAAACTTGGAATCCAGCGAGATAAATTATGGCGCTTCCTGAAGGTTTTATATTAGAACAACAAACAAGCCTACCTAAAGGTTTTGTTTTAGACACGGATAATACCCCAAACAGGGGTACACCTATCTATAGCGATGTGCCTACGGTAGCTGGCGAAAAACCTAATATTGTAGGTTACGAACAAGCTCCTGTTGTTAAGCCTGTAACAATGATGGACAGAGTTAAAGCTTTATATGAAGTGCCTACTGCAATTGCTTATGGCGCAGTTAAAGAACCTTTATCAATGGCTTATGGTCTTGGAGCAAGTGCCGTAGAGGGTGCAATACAAGGAAAAATGCCTACCGCTGAAGCTAGGGATGCATACTATAGACAAGCAAAACAATTTGCGCCATATCAACCAACATCACCTGCTTCAATAAATGCTTTGGAATCTATTGGTGGTGCATTACAAGAAGCAAGAATACCGCCATATGTAGGTAATATTGGAATGATTCCAAGCTTTGCCCAAAAAGCGCAAAATGTAAGACCTGTTGTACAAGAGTTAGTAATACCAGCAGCAAATAAAATGGCTGGTGCATTGCGTAATGAAGGGCAAATGATTCAAGAGGCAGTACAACCTATTACTAATCGTGTTTCACAAACAATTGAACCTGCTGTTGCTAAAGTGGCTAATGCCCTGCGTAGAGAGCCAACTATGTTAGGCGTAGGCGCTGCTGAAGTCCCTGAAGCTGTTACTAGGGTGCAAATGGCAAACCAGTTAAGAGTGCCTGTAAAACTAAGTAAAGGTATGGCAGAGCGTGATTTAGCTACGCAACAATTTGAAGCTGAAACTGCCAAGTTATACCCTGAAACCATTGGAAAGCCATTAATTATCAATAAAGCGCAAGCTAATGATGATATTTTGAAAAACTTTGATGCTTATGTAGATGCTACAGGCAAAGAAACTTTTGGATTGCGTGAAACAGGTAAAGTTGTAGATGCTGCGTTGGTTCAACAAGCCAATAAAGCTAAAGCTGACATTAACGCAGCTTACAAAACAGCTAGAGAATCTGGCGAAATGCAACAGCCTGTAGATTACAAAGGAATTACTCAGTACATTGAAAAGCAAACTCCTACCGTAAGAGCTAAATTAGCTCCAATTCTTGATGCTGTAGATGAACAAATCAAGTTAAATGATATTGACAAAACGGGCAAAATTTCAATTAATCAGCTTGAAGATGTTTACCAGTTTATTAATAAAAATTACGATCCTAGCGATGCTGTAGGCATGATGCACGCCGGCGAAATGAAAAAGTTAATTAATGCGGCTACTCAAGATAAAGGTGGCGAACTCTATCAAAAAGCTAGAAGTTTACGCACCCAATACAGCAGACAGTTTGAGGATATTGGTGCTATTGATAAATTATTGCGTACCAAAAAAGGAACTACAGATAGAGCCGTAGCTTTTGAAGATGTGTTCAAACATTCAATTTTAGATGGTTCAAAAGATGATGTAGCTTCTATTGGTTTAGCCCTTAAAAAGGGTGGTACTGATGGTCAGCAAGCATGGAAAGAACTACAAGGCCAAACCATTCAACATATTAAAGACAAAGTTACATCGTCTATTGATGTGGATTCTTTTGGCAATCCCGTAGTTTCTCCTGCTAAATTTAAATCTGCTATTAAAGAGTTAGACCAAGATGGCAAATTAGATTACATCTTTGGCAAAAAAGGCGCTGAAGAAGTTAGAAATTTATACGAAACTACTTTGAATGTAAATGCACCACTAAAAGGCGCAGTTAATTATTCAAATACATCTAGCGCATTAATGAAAGCATTAGATGGTATTTCCATGTTCCCAGTAGCAAAAGTAATTGGTGTAAAACAAGGAATTCAAAAAATTAAAGAATCAGGAATGAAAAAACAAGTTGAAGAATCTGTTAATTATCAGCCTGAAAACATGGCTGATGCTTTACGAAAAGGAAATAAATAATGCCACGCTCAAGCGGAACTTACACCCTACCAGCAGGTAATCCCGTTGTTACAGGTACTACTATTACCTCTACCTGGGCTAATACTACATTTAGCGATGTAGCCACAGCCTTAACTGGCTCTGTTGCTACTGACGGTACATCGCCTATGACTGGCATTTTGCAGATGGGTAACAACAAGATTACAGGCGTTGCCGATGGTACTGCTTCTAGCGATGTAGCTACAGTTAATCAAATTTCTAATCCTACAATTACTGGCGGTACTATTGATGGTGCGCCTATTGGTGCGGCTAACCCTAAGAATGGTGCTTTTTTAGCACTTACAGCTAATTCTGCTGCTTTTTCAGGTGTTTCTACAAGTGCTACAGTAACTCCATCTTCTGACAATTCTACAAAGATTGCTACTACAGCATTTGTGCAGTCCGCAATTAGCGCAATATCATCAGGTGTTACAACCTTTAATACACGATCTGGAAATGTTACTTTAATTTCTGCTGATGTTACTACGGCATTAGGTTATACCCCTTATAACTCTGGTGGTGCTACTGTTATTACTACAAGCAACATTGGCACTTATGCTCCTACATTAACTGGTACTGGTGCTATTGGCACTTGGGGTATATCCATAAGCGGCAATGCTGCTACAGCTTCTACTGCAACTAGTGCAACAACCGCAACTAATCTTTCTGGTGGCTCTGTAAGTGCAACTACAGGAACATTTAGTGGCTTAATTACTGCTAATGCTGGTTATAAATATGGAGGTAGCGCTTGGACTGTTGGTTGGGATGGAGCAACAAGCATTAACTGGGATTATTCAAGTTCAACAAAAGTTCAATTTCAATCAAGTGGCTCTGCTTATAACTCTACAGGAACTTGGGGCACTATTTCAGATTCTCGTATTAAAGAAAATGTGATTCCAGCAAGAAATTATTTAGATAGCATTTGTCAATTAAATGTGGTTAATTACAACATTATTAATAATCCACAAAAAATGCTTGGTTTTATTGCTCAACAAGTAGAGCAAATAATGCCAGGATTGGTTGAAACTACTTCAAATTCTGAATACAACATTGCAGACTTTAAATCTATTAAAACATCTGTAATGATTCCTATGTTAGTTCAAGCAATTCAAGAGCTTAAGGCTGGTTTAGATGCGGCTAATGCTGAAATTGCAGCGTTGAAAGCTTAACTATGTCTTTCGAAATTGACCCAGTTAAATACGGACAGCTTTGGGAAAAAGTTGATACCTTAACTCAAAAAGTGGATAAGCTAGAAGAAGGCATGGAAGAACTGCTTGCTTTAGCCAATAAAGGCAGGGGCGGTTTTTGGGTTGGCATGATGGTCGTATCAGGCATTAGTTCAATAGTAGGTTTTATTGCACATTGGCTGACGAATAAATGATTCTAGAAACCATTATTGGTGCTTTAGTCCCTGTAGGCATAGACGGGATTAAAAGCCTTATTGGTATGGTTACAGGCGGTGTAAAGCCTATTTCCGTTGATGAGCAAATAAAGCTAGACACAAACGAAATAAACAAGCTACAAGCCATTGCACAATTAGATAACCCCTACGGCACACCTAGCCAATGGGTTATTGATTTAAGGGCATCTAGCCGTTATTTAGGGGCATTGTTTGTCATTGTCGTAGGTATTGGTACATTGTTTTTATCTGTTACCCCTGAAATACAAAGAATTGGCATAGAAGCAGCCAATATTGCATTTGGTTTTTTATTTGGCACTCGGATTATGGCTAATCTTAAAAAATGACGCTTCAACAGCTTGACAAGTTAAGCTTAGACTATAAATGGCTTGATCCCTTAAACGAAACTTTTAAAAAATACGATATTTCAACGCCAAAGCGTCAAGCAGCGTTTATTGGCCAATGCGCCCATGAATCTGGAAATTTTAAGATTCTTCAAGAAAACCTAAATTACAGCGCAGAAGGGCTAATGAAAACATGGCCTAGCCGTTTTCCTACAAAAGAAATAGCCGACCAATACGCTAGGCAACCAGCCAAAATAGCAGGTAAGGTCTATAACGGCAGATTAGGCAATACCAGTGAAGAAGAGGCTGCTAAGTACTTAGGCAGAGGTCTAATCCAGTTAACTGGCAAGGAAAACTATGCAAACTGCGGATTGGGTATTGGTGTTGATCTTCTTGCTGACCCTGTTCTATTGTTGGATGCACGATACGCTTGCCTTTCCGCAGGCTGGTTTTGGAACAAAAAAGCATTAAACGCTTATGCCGATTCAAGCGATTATGAAACAATGACCAAGCGTATCAATGGTGGCCTTATTGGTTTAGATGACAGAATAGCTAAGATTAAAAAAGCCCTTAATATTTTAGAATAATCACCAAAAGCACAAAACAAAAACCAATAATATAAGCAACATTGCACCAATATTCAAAGCGTAGCTTGTAAGGGTTGCCAATAAGCCACTTTTGAATTTCTAGCATATCAGGGTCTTTTTCTACATATCTAGGTCTTAATGGGTTTTCTTCATGCCTAGAACCAATTAATACTTTTCCGTTGTTTAAAAAATTATTCATTTTATTAAGTACCATTCCCTTTCTTGGCGATTGGTGTCGCTTTTAACAGTTTTGCCAGTTAAACCAATAAGCCCAGCTTTTTCCAATTCATTCAATCTTCTCGATACTTGGCTAGGATCAAGGCCCGATCTTTGGGCTATGATTGTCTTGCCTGCTGGAGTATCCAATGCCCCTATGATTAAAGAATGATGAACCGATGGATTCATAGATTCTGCTGCCAAATGCGAAGTATACGGGTCTGTATTCCTAGCTAATGCAGTAAAATTAAACTCATAATTTTCGTTCATTGCAACACCCTCACAGTAGGCGGTACTGGTGGACTAAGTGGCACGGTATATAAAGTAGTGCCTACTACATTTGTAGTCACGCCATTAGGGGTTTGAATAATGACCTGATTAGGGTACAAAGTAGCAGTTTGGGTAGTTACCCCCATTGGGTTCACAAACTGCGCTGTATTGCCCTGTATTTGAACCGTGCCCACATTGTTACCACGGGCATCAGTCATTTGTAATGTTTGTGCTTTAGCTGGTATGCCGTAAGCAAAGATTGCGCCCAATACCGCACCTAATAAACAAGCTCCAAGAAAATCCTTCATATTATCTCTGCCTTTCTGAGTAGGCTTCTTCAGCCTGTTTTACAAACGCATCAGGATTAAGTGCTTGGATCATTTCCCATACGCTAGTCTTAGTGTCGCAGGTGCATACATCTTCTATATCAATGCCGCCTACATGACCCAAGCTGGGTTCATCGGGGTCTGCTGACCCGTATATATCAAGGTATGTATCACCGCAATACATTGAAAATAAATAATTGCTCATTTGTTGCTCCTTTTTCTATCTCACTCGTTATTGAGTAACACCAGTTTATTAAGCCACCTTAACTATGTCAACACATTTATTCTAAGGAAAACCCTAAGTTGCAAAAAAGATACAGGGCAGTATTTGGCAGTTACTAGCTGTTAGGTGGAAAGCCGCAAAAACCCTAACTTACTGCATCCTACTATGGCGGCTTAACGCCCTAAAGAAGTTGGGGTACTCACAATCCTGTATGTGAAGCATTCCTGCTTTCCCCCGTTCCCGTGAAGGAATTAGATATTGTTCTTGATCTGATAGACCCTTAACAAATGTTGAAAACACTCCCAGCCATTTTGTAACTTGGATTCTTCAACTTCTATTAATTTTACTTGATTAGTCCTACCATTAACAAATACGATAGCGCACCTTGCAGAAGGCAAGCCTAGTCCTTCACGATAAGCCGCTAACTGCATTTCATGCTCAAAATATACATCAACTTTGTCCAAATCGGTGTCTTTTGTCTTGAAATCTACAATGTAGCCTGTACCCTGCCCGTTAGTCGGTTTAGCCATGAGGTCGCATTTGCCACCAAACCCTAACGGATGCCCAAAAGACTTTTCTGCAAGCCAAAGTTGATCTCCAAAAGCACCTTTAAGAGTGCTATCAATCGCATCAAGATACGCTGGCTTTTCAGGCATATACACCTGGTCAAAATAGCTTTCAATTACCGCATGAATAGCCGTACCCCGTTCCGCAGCTTCACGGCCAGTAGCACGACTATCTTGCATTACCCGTTTCAACCATTCTTGTTCGGGTTCGTTGGTTTCCCTAGGCAGGGTTAGCGCAGCTAAAAGGACTTGTTGCTGCTTCCATGTATCAAGGCCTGCTTTTGATAGCATTCCGTTAATTGTAGTAACACTTGGCAAAAGTCCTTCTTTTCGTGCATCCCGTAGCGTTGTTGGTCGCTCGCCAGTTTTGCCGATGGTTGTATAGGCTGGAGTGCCTTCCCGTGTATACCAGTGACCATTTTCTTGTACCTTTTCAGTAATTAGCATTTTGAGTTTATTTCCTTGTGTCGTTGTTTATGGCAAGGCTGACACAACCAATTGACCATAAGGGGTTTGTCGTAATCTTCATGGTGTGCAAGAGTATTTTCGTTTCCGCATCTTTCACAATCTTTACGGATAAGTTCGCCTGATCTAATGGCTCTAGAAACGGTACTATGGCATTGACTTCTCCTTTTATCTTCTTGCCGCCAAGCCTTAGTAACTGCAATGTTTGCCTTTTGCCTGTTAGGATTTTTTGCACGATCTCTGTCATATTGACGCACCTTTTCAATGTTATTTATTCTATGTTCTGATGCATCATTTTTTGTACATTGTTTGCATTTATTAAGATGCCCGTCAGCCATTGCTGGGTGTTTATAAAAATCCGTTAATGGTCTGACGGTATTACATTTAAAACAAGTTTTCATGGCAATCTCCTTTATGCCATTATACCCATTTTAAATTAAAAAGGAATATCTCCAATTTCATCATCAACAATTGCAGGCGTTTCAGCATCTCTAGCTTTTTGACCACGCCATTCACTACTTTCTGTAATCTTTTCTTTATAGTATTTTGGCAACGCATCATATTTAGCTTGGTCAAATTCAGCTAACCAAAAATGATTTATAGGGTTTATGCCTTCAGGCTGGACATTACGCAATGCTGACGGTACTGGACTAATGCCACTAATGTTGGCGTATTTGCCATCTTCTGAATGGGTAATATTAACCATGCAAAACTTGCCCAGCAAACCTTTTAAGTCAAAGTTTTTACGATCTTCTGCGGTCATCTTTTTGTTAGACCAAGATTCTAAGTCTTGACGCAATCGTGCTTGATCTCCAAGGCTAACTGTATAACGCTTAGATACGATTAAAGGTTTACCGTCATCCGTTTTTAATGGTTGACCTGCATCGTCATCACCATGCAATTCCCAAGTCAATACAACTTTGTGCATAATCTTGGTTTCACCAGCCCATTCGGTAGCCTGGTGTCCTAAGTCAATACAACTATAAAGTCTAGCCATGTGCAAGCCTGCTGGGGCTATCTTAAATTCTTTTGATGTGTCTGAAATAATCATTTTGTTGCTCCAAAAATAGTTGAAAAATCATTAATAACATCACGCACAACGGGGTTTACATGGTTGTTGCGGATTGGCGATGGCAAACCACACGCATAGCGTAAGTCACCAATCTCATCTGCTGTAATAAATACCCCATCTTCGAGGTCTTTAAAGATGCGTTCCAAATGTTGTTGGAAGTTGTTGAAGTCTTGATCTTGCTCACTCATACGAGTTCTCCTGGTTATCACGGCTCATGCCGTATTTAGATATTAAGCTAACTTAAAATATATTGCAACAGTTTATTGTAAAAATGTTGTTTATTTGTTAAGATAGCTGAATGGATAAAATTACAGCAACAGCAATGATTAGGTTATTAGGTGGTTGCACACGGGTATCAAAGATGGTTAATGTATCCGTTCCAGCCGTATCTATGTGGCAAAACGGGGAAATTCCTTACGATAAACTGGTGATCCTAGCTGCCACTCTAGAAAAAGAATCGCATGGGTTAGTTACCCGTAAAAACCTGTTTCCAAATAATTACAAGCTAATATGGCCTGAGTTGGAATAATGTAGTAGAATTTAATTATTGAGGACTAGAACACTCGATAACCTAGGGTTTTAGAAGTGACTTTGTGGGTTTAGGAAATGAGATAAGAGGCATTTCCCAAGCCGTTCTAGCATAAAGCCACTCCTAAAGCCCTTTTTTATTGTTCATTCCCTTTCGTACTCCAAACGATATTAAGCACCTACCTGGGTGGCGTGGAATAGAACATAGGCTGGTATACACCTTACTGCAAGCCTCGCTGACTTAAATGGGTACAGCACAAGTTATAGGAACAATGGTGAGACAAGCCCTATAACGATTGAACATTATCTTAGGAAGCATTAGTTCAGGACACATCTTGAATGGATGAAGGCTTATCACCTTTGGGCAACCTATGGCAAAAAAACAACACATTAGGGAAAACACCTATAAAATAATTATTAACATTAAGACAACTTAACATATACTTTCAACATGATTGAAAATTTAATGTTAATTTTTTCCGTTGGAATATTTGCCGTACTTGGTGCGGTGATGTTCTTTTTGTTAGTGATTCTTTATTGGGTGAACACATGACTTGGAATCTAAGGCTGGTAAACATGAGTAACTCTTACGAAGATTATTTTGAAATTCGTGAGGTTTATTATGACACTATGGGAAAACCTATTGGGCATAGCAACGCTGCCATAGGCGGTGAAGATAGGCTTGAAGTTGATCGGTATATTGAAATGGCTAAAGAAGCCCTGGATAAGCCTATTTTAAAATTTGCTGATAATGAAAAATCTGACATTCATGGAATTCTTAAAGAAAGATGTGCGGCTTTAAGGAAACAGTTAAGTGATTCCTGAATCTGACATTATTGCTTTTTACAAGCTGACAAACCCTTATGTTGTTGAACACAGGGTTAGGGCATTTATTAGAAAATTCCGCAAAATAGAAGCATTTATTAGAAAATATGACCAAACCCATGTTTAATGATTTTTATACCCTATATCCTCGCAAACAAGGCCGTAGGGCGGCTGAGAAATCATGGGATAGGCTAACCCGTCAAGAACAAGAAGATGCCTACAATGCGCTTTCTAACCATCTTGAGTATTGGAAATTAAAGCAAACAGAAAAAGATTACATACCACACCCAGCCACATGGTTAAATCAAGGTCGTTGGGAAGATGAACTGGACATGGAAGTTAAAAAGATCAAGAAACCTGAGTTGCCTTGGTATTCAAGCGAAGAACTTACTAAGGCTAAAGCCCAAGAAGTTCAATGCCCTGCTTACGCTGGTGAGGGTTGGCAACAATGGAGGGCTAGAATTAGTCAAAAGATAAAGCAATTAGAGGAGCAAGCTTGAACTATTTATCTGTATGTTCTGGCATAGAAGCCGCCACAGTAGCGTGGCATCACATGGGATGGAAACCAGTAGGGTTTAGCGAAATTGAGAAATTTCCTAGCCAAGTGCTTGCACACCACTATCCACAAGTTACCAACTTTGGTGACATGACTAAATACAAAGAATGGAAATTAGATGACTCAATCGGACTTTTGGTCGGAGGAACTCCCTGCCAATCATTTAGCGTTGCAGGTTTACGCCAAGGACTTGAAGACCCAAGAGGTAACCTTGCTCTTACCTATGTTGGAATTCTTGATAAGTTTAGACCCAAGTGGTGCATATGGGAAAATGTGCCAGGTGTCCTCAGTAGCGGTGGAGGACGGGACTTTGGTAGCTTCCTTGGGGCGCTGGCAGAATGCGGGTATGGGTTCGCATTTAGGGTGCTTGACGCTCAAAACTTCGGAGTCGCACAAAGACGCAGACGAGTGTTTGTTGTCGGATGTCTTGGAGGTTGGGAATCTTCCGCAAAAGTATTATTTGAGTCCGAAAGCTTGTCAGGGAATATTGAGGCGATTAAAAAGCATGAACAAAAAAATTCCATTAATAATGGAACAAGCTTTGAACAATATTGCACAAAAGTTGCCCCAACAATAACTTCATCTGCTTCAGGTTGGAGTAGGCCAGGAAATGTTGCCACAGAACCTGATACTTACATAGCAGTAGATACATACAATGGAACTGTTCAAGGAAATGTGACTGCAACTATGACGGCTGATATGGCTGGTCCTACACACAGCGGCCCTAAAATTATGCAAAACATGATGGTTCGTAGATTTACAGAAATAGAATGTGAAAGATTGCAAGGTTTTCCTGATAATTACACCAACATTAAAGAAAATTGTCCTGGAGGTCCAAGATACAAAGCGCTTGGCAATTCTATGGCAGTACCAGTAATGCGTTGGATCGGGAAAAGAATTGAACAATATGAACAACAATGTTGATAATTATCTTGCTTGGTGGTATATCGGTGTTGCTAAAAAACGAGGATGGCCAGAGGTTGTTAAGCTTTTAGCCCAATACCCTGAAAAAGAAGAACGCATAAAACAATTGATAAAAAAGAAATTAGGAAAATGAGAGAGATAGACCCAAATCAATGTATCGACTTTATATTAGAAAACGCAGGTAAATATGCTCAAGCAAAAGGTGAATTGGCGCAACTCGAAGCGTTTAAAAGTTCGCTCAAAGCAATCAAAATGGCTCAAACTAGTGAACAATCTCTCGGGGCGCAGGAGCGTGAGGCTTATAGAAGCCAAGATTATCAAGATTTATGTAAGGCGATTGGAGCAGCTACGGAAAACGCAGAAAAGCTCAAATGGCAATTAGAGGCTGCTAGACTTAGACACGCTACATGGCAAACTTTAGAAGTATCAAACCGCAACCAGGATCGGATATTAAAATAATGTTAAAACTTACAGAAGAATTCTTAATCCTTAAACTATTTTGCAAGATGTATGACGATGCCCTAAACCGCAAGGATTACACCCAAATGCTTGAATTAAGCGTTGATATTTCTGATTCAGCAGAAAAGCTAGAGCAGATGACCGTAGACCACATCAATGGCAACTAAACTTGAGAAAGAAAAGTATCGCAAAATTAGTGAACTGGGATGCTCATTATGTAGGCATCTCCAGCTTGCTGAAACGCCAACACCCTGCGAACTGCATCACATTAGACGAGGTAATATCCCTCGCTCTACAGCACCCGTCATTGGCTTGTGTCCCTATCACCATCGAGGATCAAATACCAGTATTCACGGAATGGGCCGCAAACAATTCGAAATCGTGTACCAAATTACAGAAGAAGAGCTACTTGAACAAACGGAGAAACTAATTGAGTAGCTGGTTAATAGCTTTTGTTGGCTGTATTTACTTAGGAATTGGCATTATGCAATTTTTAAAGGGCCAAACTGGTATGGGAATAACTTTCACAGGTTACGCTTTCAGTAACATTGGCTTGTACTTGATGGCTAAATGAGTTTTACGGTATACAAACACAATGGCATGAGAGAAACCCATTGGTTCACCATTGACCAGCTTATTAAATCAATGTTGGCTAACCCAAAATACCGTTACCATCGAAATTTATAGTTCTAGGGGATCTAAACCAAGCTCTTGTCCTACTAGTTTGCAACGAGTTCTAAAAGGTTTGCCATGTTGCAACCATTTATCGCCTTGTTGTTTATGAAAACTGCAATGTATCATTTCGTGGCAAAGCGTTGAAAGAAGTGTTGAGAAAAACGCGCACCTAGCCGATGAAATAGTAATTGTGTGTTCGTAATCATCCTCTCCGCTGTCAAAAAGGTACGATCCCATAAGTTCTGTATCGTGCAAAATTTGAAAATCAATTTGCTCTGGCAATGGCATAGGCCATTTGGTAAAAGGATAAGTTATTACCAGGCTAGAATAAAGATTGCGTACAGCCTCTGGAGTAATTCTCATATCTTATGCAATTCGCCCCTAAAGAACACTAAACCTTCATCTTCATTAATAACTTGTACAAGTTCGGGTGGCATTAAATGACCATTGACATATGTAAGGACTGCAAACCCTGCTCTCCAGTTAACGCTTGAATCCTCATGATATAAAAATTGTTCATCTTTGACCGCTGCCATCATTCCAGTATCAACACCATACAGGTCACCGCTGTAATTAGTCCAAGGCGTTACTTTTAAGGAGTGCAAGTGGCCTGTGACCATTGATTTGCCGCCCTTTAAAATATTGTTATATACCGCATGAATACCATTATGCCAACGGTGCTTAACCATCGTATTATTGTTTATCATTACAGACCAGCTATATGACCAGCCTGGCAAATGATCTGCAAGGCACATACCTTTTACGCCTTCATACTGGGGAAGGACATTAGACAGCTTGCCATCAAAACGAAGATCGTGATTACCAATGGTGCGATGCAATATACACCCAGCAGGGCGTACTTTTTCAATATCGCCTAACCTATTTTGGACTTCTTCTAATTCTTGTTGAACTGTAGGGTGTTCTTGATAACCTATTCTGTTATGTTGGCTGATTTGTGCAAAATCAAACAAATCACCGTTAAGAATCACCATGTTAGGCTTTAATTGTTTCGTAAAATGTACAAAAGCACGATGGGCGGTAGATATATATTTAGGGTTGTAATGGCAATCAGACCCAACCATAACAATGCCGTTCTTTAATTCGTATTCACAGCGTATCTTGTTTTCGGGAATGGTAAACCTAGGAACGCCACGATTATTATTGGATTCAAGCACAATATCGTACTTTTTTTCCATTGTTTTTTTTCTTAACATTACACTTCTAGGATCAACACCTAACGCCCTTGCTACTGTTGTGGGAGATCGGTGTTCTTTAAATAGTGCAATAAACTCTTGGTCACTACACTTAGGTTTGCTCATGCCAATCCCTTATAATGGTAAAGTTAGCCAATACTAATCTATTTTAATTGAAAATCAATGACATACGCACGAATAGATACAAACCATAAAGAGATTGTGGCGGCATTAAGACAAGCTGGTGCTACTGTGGTATCACTTGCGTCAATGAAACACGGCTGCCCTGATCTACTTGTTGGATATGCTGGTGAAACAGTATTAATGGAAATCAAACGGGATGCTAAAGCCAAGTTCACACCTGATCAATTAGACTTCCTAGGCAAGTGGAAAGGTGGGGCAATCAGCCGTGTAGATAGCGTTGATGCCGCAATTAGAGCGCTAGGTATTACTAGAAAAGTGTTATAAAATAGATTAAAAGGAGCGTTTTATGGATAAATCAATGGCATTATTTTTAGCAACGTTGCTACATTCGGGTACAAATACTCACTTTTTCCATTGGGCTACTCCATCCTACGCCAAGCACAAAGCTTTAGGCAAGTTCTATGAGAACATTATTGAGCATACTGATGCCCTTGCTGAAGCCTATTTTGGCTGCTACGGCCAGATTACTGAATTTCCTGCTACCTATCACCAGCCAAAAGAACCGCTGGCATACCTACAATCCCTACAAAAATTTGTAAAAGAAGCACGGGCAGACCTGCCAACCGATACAGAAATCTGCCAGCTTATTGACAATATTGCCCAAGAGATTGACACAACCATCTATTTACTTAAATTTAAGAGTTAATCATGCCATTAGACAAATCAGGATCAGCCGAATCTGTCGGCAAGAACATCAAAGCTGAAGTTAAAGCTGGTAAGCCTAAAAAACAGGCACTTGCTATTGCCCTAAATACTGAGCGTGAATATGCCAAAGGCGCAAGAAAAGCCAAGTTAGAAGAAGCTTACGGTAAGTACATTGAAGAAAAATGAGCCGCAGAGATGACATCCGTGCGGCAGTAGAAAAGCACGATAAACAAATACCAAAGACTACGACAGGTAAGGGCAAGAACTATCTGCCTACCGATCAAGGCGCAGGGATGACGGCTAAAGGCAGAGCAGAATATAATGCCAAGAACGGTAGTAACTTAAAAGCACCCCAATCTAGTGGCCCAAGGCACGATAGTTTTTGTGCAAGATCGGCAGGATGGAATGGGGAACGAGGAAAAGCAGCTAGAGCAAGGTGGAAATGCTAATGAAACCAGGACTATACGCAAACATTCACGCCAAACAAGAGCGCATCAAGGCTGGATCAGGCGAGAAAATGAACAAGGTTGGCAGTAAAGATGCCCCAACCGCTAAAGACTTTAAAGAATCTGCTAAGACTGCCAAGCCACAAAGCAGAAAAGAAATGATTGCCTCAAAAATGAAGGATATGTAATGGTTAAGATGATCCCCCCTACCCCTATGAGCCGTAAGTATAAAAAAGAAGATGCAATGCTACGCCCTCATACTGAATCAACACTAGAAAAGAATCAGCGTGAAAGATTAGAGCGTAGAGCCGCTATTGCTGACAAACTTAAAGACTTAGATAAAGAAGTAAAATAAGCTATAATTAACCTATCTTAATCAACCACTTGGGTAAGGTATGGAAAATAAACAATCAAAAAATATTAAGGGTGCTGGTAGACCTGCTGGTAGCCCTAATAAGTCCACAGCACTCGCTAGAGAGGCGATCGCTAAGTTCGTAGACGGTAACGCAGACAAACTTCAGCAATGGCTTGACGAGATCGCTATGAATGAAAAGCTTGGCCCTAAAGTAGCATTTGATTGCTTCATGCAGGTAGCTGAGTACCATGTACCCAAATTAGCTAGAACTGAACACGCTGGCGATCAAAACCAACCAGTTAAAGTCATTCACGAACACAAGTTCTTAGATTGAAAGAATTAGTAAAGCGGTACGAATACCCGTATAAAGCTAGGGATGCTTTCTTAGACTTCCATAGACGGGATCAACGCTGGGCAGTTTTAGTCTGTCACCGTAGAGCAGGAAAGACTTGTGCTACTATCTGCGACACAATCCGTAGGGCAGTCACAGAGAACAAGCCTGATGCCCGTTACGCTTACATTGCGCCGTACTATGCACAGGCTAAAAACATTGCCTGGGACTATCTTTTAAAGTTTGCAGAACCAGCTATCGTTAAGGCCAATCAATCTGAGCTATGGGTAGAATTAGTCAATGGTGCAAAGATACGCTTATTTGGTGCTGATAATCCTGATGCCTTACGGGGTTTATACCTAGATGGCGTAGTGCTAGATGAGTATGCCGACATGAAACCTAGGTTATGGGGCGAGATTGTTAGACCATTACTTACAGACAGACAGGGCTGGGCTACCTTTATTGGTACGCCAAAGGGCCACAATGCTTTCTACGAGATATACAACGAAGCCCAAAAAAGCCCTAATTGGTATGTAAAGACCCTAAGAGCAGACCAATCAGGCTTGTTGCCTGAAGCTGAATTACTGGATGCACAGGCTACTATGTCAGATAACCAATATGAACAAGAGTTCTTATGTTCGTTTGAAGCTGCCATCATAGGAGCGTACTACGGTCAAGAAATGCGTAGAATCACGGACTTAGAGCGCATTACCACCATTGACTATGACCCAATGTTCCCCTGTCATACTGCCTGGGACTTAGGATTTAATGATTCCACTTCAATTATTTGGTTTCAAGTGGTATATGGCGAGATACGAATACTTGATCACCATTCTTCTAACGGTCAAGCCGTGCCGTTTTATACAGGTCTGATAATTCAAAAAGAAGAAGAATATGGGTATAAATATGGCTATCATTACCTACCTCATGACGCTAGAGCCAAAACACTAGCAAGTGGTGGAAAGAGTATAATTGAGCAAATTGCTGCAAAAATTGACTTAAAACACCTAAAAATTGTTCCAAATCTGTCATTACAGGATGGAATTCAAGCAACAAGGCTTGCATTAACCCGTGCTTGGTTTGATAATAAGTGTGAAGATTTGATTGAATGTTTACGACAATATCAACGGGAATGGGATGATGATAAAAAAGTATTTAGGGATCGCCCGAAACACGATTGGACAAGCCATTCAAGCGATGCAATGCGCTATCTCAGCATTGTATGGAAAGACGAAGATAGCCCTATCCTCAAAGATTCAAGACCTAAAGGCATTCATGTCGGGCAAACTGAAGTAACCCTGAATGAAATGTGGAAAGAAACTCCAAAAATAATTAATCGCAGGATATAAACATGGATCATACATACGAAAATTGGTATAACTGTATTGCCCAATATGAGCGTACATTTAAAGAGTGGGAAGGTCGTGCCGATAAAATCGTAAAGCGTTTCCGTGATGAATCCCGTAGCCGTAACAACCCACAAGCCAAGTTCAATATCTTGTGGAGCAATGTTCAAACCATTACCCCTGCTGTATTCGCCAGGCTGCCAAGACCGGACGTTACCCGTAGGTTTCGTGATAACGATCCAATAGGCCGAGTGGCATCTATGATGCTAGAACGCGCTTTAGAGTACGAAATTGAGCATTATGGTGACTATGCCAGCGCAATGAAATCAGCGGTTCAGGATCGCTTATTAGGTGGTCGTGGTACAGCTTGGGTACGTTATGAACCCCATATTGTTGGTGAAGCTGAATCCGAAGATATACCTGAAGATGGCTTGCAAGTAACTGAAGATACTGACGAAGCTGAAACCGAAGGCGGCATTTACCGTGAGAATCAAGAGCGTATTGAGTATGAGTGCGCCCCTGTTGACTATGTATATTGGCGCGACTTTGGTATGACTGTTGCCCGTACATGGGAAGAAGTAACCGCAGTATGGCGTAAAGTTTATATGGAACGCCCTGCCTTAGTTGAACGCTTTGGTGAAGAATTAGGTGGTCGTATTCCACTAGATACCAAACCTGACACATCTAAAGCATTTAACGAAAAGATGGGCGAAGGCTCAAGAGAAGCCCTTATTTATGAAATATGGGATAAAACTTCAGGTCAAGTCATTTGGCTATCTAAGTCAATGGGTAAAGTTCTTGATGTCCGTGATGATCCATTGCAGCTTGAAAACTTTTGGCCTTGCCCAAAACCATTGTTTTCAACACTTACGACAGACAGCTTGATTCCTGTTCCTGATTATGTTCTGTACCAAGACCAAGCCCGTCAGCTTGATACCCTTGCAGACCGTATAGACGGGTTTATACAAGCCCTTAAAGTACGGGGTGTATACGATGCGGCAGAGCCTAGCCTTGCCCGTCTGTTTACTGAAGGTGAAAACAACTCATTACTGCCAGTTAAGAACTGGGCTGCATTTGCTGAGAAACAAGGCATGGCAGGAGCTATTAACCTTGTAGACATTGCTCCGATTGCACAAGGCTTGCAGATGGCTTATCAAGCTATGGAGCAAGTTAAAGGTCAAATCTATGAAATCATGGGTATTGCTGATATTCAGCGTGGACAGACTGACCCTAATGAAACTCTAGGCGCACAGATTATTAAGTCAAATAACGCTTCAGGGCGTTTAAAGACTATGCAGCACGATGTAGTGAACTTTGCTACCGCCTTATTGCAGATCAAAGCACAGATTATTTGCCAGCATTTTACCGAAGATACTATTGTTAAGATCAGCGGTGCAATGCAATTATCTCCACAAGATCAAGCACTTATCCCACAAGCCCTTGCTCTCCTTAAAGACGAACCAGCTAAGAATTTCCGTATTGAAGTAACTAGCGATTCTATGATTTACCAGGATGAGCAGCAAGAAAAGCAAGACAGAGTAGAGTTCTTGACTGCTGTAAGCCAGTTTATGCAGACCGCATTGCCTGTAGCTGACCAATCCCCTGAGCTTACTCCGTTGCTTATGGAAATGCTCAAGTTTGGCGTAACAGGGTTTAAGGCTGGTAAAGGTATGGAAGGATTGATTGACGAAACAGCAGATAAGTTCCGTCAGCAAGCCAAGGCGCTAGAAGGCCAACCAAAGCCACCTACCCCTGAAATGCAGAAATTGCAGATGCAGATACAAGCAGACCAACAGAAGTTACAGGCTCAAACTCAAATGGAAGTACAGAAATTCCAAGCCCAAAATGAGCTAGAAAAAGCCAAGCAAGAGTATCAGGCACAAGAAAATCAACTTAAATTTAAGCTAGAAGAAGAACGCAATACTAAAGAAGCTGAAATGACCAATAACAGGGACATTCTCTTGGCTTACCTTGATAATGCGACTAAAATTGAAACTGCTCGAATTAATCAAGGTTTGGATGATGGTTCAGAAGCCTACATACGCAATGTAGAAACCGCAAGATTATTGCAAGACACAATGGGGTATGACATGACACAACATCCGCTAGAGCCGATAGTTCAGAATTTACAGCAACAAAATCAACAGTTAGCGCAAATGATTGCTGCTATCCACGATAAAATAAATCAACCTAAGACTGTTATTCGTGATGAAAACGGTAAAATTGTAGGAGTTAGATAATGGCCTCAAACTTAAAATACTCAAACGGCACTAGAGATGCCCAACAAACAGGACTAATTACTTATGCTGGCTCTGGTTCGATTATTCGTCTTTATGATGGCACTCAGCCTGCTAACGCTAATACTGCTATCTCTACTCAAACTTTGTTAGTTAGCTTGCCTATTGCTGGTGTATTTGGTACAGACTCTAACGGTACGATTACCTTGGGTTCAGTAACTAGCGGAACGGCAGTAGCTTCAGGCACAGCAGGATTCTTTCGTATAGTTAAATCTGACGGCACAACAGTAGTAATGGATGGCTCAGTAGGCACTTCAGGTGCTGATATGAACTTGAATACTACAACCGTTGCATCAGGTCAGACAGTCAGCATTACAGCAGGAACAATCATCCGAGCTAACAGTTAAGGTAAATCATGGCGCTAATTCTTAAAGATAGGGTGCAAGAGACAAGCACCACGACAGGCACTGGGACATTAACGCTTGCTGGCGCTGTTACGCAGTTTCAGACCTTTAGTTCAGCAGTCGGCAACGGCAACACAACCTATTACACTATTTATAATGCTGGTGGCTCAGATTGGGAAGTGGGTATTGGTACTGTAGGAGCAGGCACACTAGCTAGAACTACTATATTAGCCTCTAGCAATGCTGGTGCAGCCGTTAACTTTACAGGCACTTTATATGTGTTTGGTGATTACCCTGCTGGCAAGGCTGCATATTTAGATGCTAGTGGCGTAATCAATAACACTACATTTAATGCTACAACAAGCGTTATTACCCCTATTGTCCAAGCTACAAACTCAGGTGGTTTAGCTCTTAAAAACTCCGCAGGCACTACTCAAATTAGTATGGGCGCTGGTGGCGGTGATAATGCTTCAATTAATGTATCTACTAATTTAAACGGCACAAACGCACAAATAGATATTAGTCCTACTGGCACAGGTCATGTACACATTAATCCTACTGGCTCAGGCTCAATAGAAATTAATCCTACAAGTTTAGGCACTATCAACAATATGTCGCTTGGTGCTACAACGGCTGCTGCCGCCAAAGTTACTACATTAAATATTCAGTCTGGCTTAACTTTAGCTACTTTACCTGGCACAAGCGGTCAAGTATTAACCTCTGCTGGAACAGGCGCTGTACCAACTTGGACTACACCAACTACAGGCACAGTTACTTCTGTAGCTGCTACAGTACCTAGCTTTTTATCCGTAACAGGAAGCCCAATTACTTCTAGCGGTACATTAGCTATTAGTTTGTCAGGTACAGCCTTGCCAATAGCAAACGGTGGCACAGGCAAGACTTCTGCTCCTGCTGCAATGGCTAATTTAATGGGCTTTACTAGCACAGCAACTGCGGCTGGTACTACTGTATTAGATAACACAAGTAGTTATTACCAGTTATTCACTGGTTCAACTACGCAAACCATTACCCTGCCAGTTACTAGCACATTGCAAACTGGATGGACATTTCATATATGTAATAACTCAACTGGTGCATTAACCGTCAATTCATCAGGCGGTAATTTGTTAATTACTGTTATTGCTGGCACGACTGTAATGTGTACTTGTATTGGTACAACACTTACAACTGCCGCAGATTGGGAAGCTGGATATACAGACTTTAGTACGGCAACTGGTACAGGGGCAGTTGTTTTAGCCACAGCGCCATCACTTTCAAATTCAACTTTAACTGGCAATATTTCTGCAACAGGTTCGAGTTCAGCCACTATTTTACTTGGCACAGCCGTAACAACTGGCACTATAGATGTTGGTGGAACAGCTCAAACTGGCACAATAAGTATTGGTAGAAGTAGCTCATCACATACTTTAAATATTAGTAATGGCTCAATTTCAACAGGAAACACAAATGCCATTAACATCGGTACACAAGGTTCTACTGGCTCTACCACAAATATAACTATTGGTGGTGTTAATGGAACATCTACAACAACAATAAATGGAACTCTTGTCTTTACTGGCAGTTTATCTCCAAGTAGCATAAGCACTTCAGGCGCTATTACTTCAGGCGGTCTTTTAACTGCTAGTGCTGGATTAAGTGTTACTGGCGCTGGAACAATTAATAATTTAACCACTCAAGATGGTGCAAGCGGATTTACCATTAAAAATGTGGCAGACGCTACAAAAGTTGTTCAATTTGATGCTTCAACTTTAACTACTGGAACAACATATAGCTATCAATTTCCAACATTAAGCGGTTCTGCTTTGGCAACGGTTGGCAATTTATCACAAACTTTTTTAGGCGCAACAACATTTGCTCCAACTACTGCATCATCTCAAATAATTATTGGTAGTACAACAGGAACAGGAACTATTCAAATAGGTCGTTCTACTGCTGCACAAACAATAGCTATTGGAACAGGTGTAAATACTGCTTCTGTTAAAACAATTAACATTGGTACGGGCGGTACAGGCTCTACAACAGCAATTACTATTGGCTCATCTGCTGGTAGCACTACAACTACAACAGTAAATGGAAATTTAGTAGTAACTTCTTATACTGAAAGCGTAGTAGCTATTGGCACAGTTACAACTAGCAACACAATTGCTTTAACTAATGGTACAGTACAAACCGCTACATTAACAGCTTCTACAGCCTGCACTTTTACAATGCCAACAGCTACGGCTGGTAAATCATTTATTTTGTTATTAAAACAAGCGGCTACCACAGGTAACGGAACAGCTACATTTACTGGAGTTAAATGGGGTACTGCTGGCGCACCAACTATTACAGCTACTGCTGGTGCAATGGATATATTGACTTTTGTTGCTGATGGTACAAATTGGTATGGCTCTATTGCTCAAGGCTACACACCATAATGTTTTCATCATTTAATGCTTTTTTAACTGCTGGAGCTGGAGCTGCTCTTTACATGGATGCTTCCACAACAGGAGCAACAGTAAGCACTAGCGGTAATTATAAAATTGCTGTATTTAATGGCACAGGAGCATTTACTGTTACTAAAACAGGAACAGACCCTACAGAGGGTTCTTCTGTTGAATATTTAGTTGTTGCTGGTGGAGCTTCTGGTGGTACAGACAGCGTTTCTGGAGGTGGAGGTGGCGCTGGTGGAATGAAAACCAATACTGGACTATCTGTTACAGCAACAAATTATGTAGTAACAGTTGGTTCAGGAGGATCATCAGTTGTAAGTTCAATTGGAAATAATGGAAACCCATCATCAATTGGTTCTTTAGTTTCCTGTTCTGGAGGTGGTTATGGTGCAAATGCACGGGTTGCAGGTGGAAATGGTGCTTCTGGAGGTGGAGGTGGCGCTGGTGCAAATGGTGGAACAAGAATTGTTGGAGAAGGAAATATTGGTGGTATGGGAATAAGCAGCAAAGATACTGCTGGTGGCGGCGGAGGTGGCGCTGGTAGTCCTGGTACGCAAGCATACAATAGCGGATATGTTGGTGGCGATGGAGGAAACGGATTAACATCTTCTATTACTGGAACTTCTACTTATTATGCTGGTGGTGGTGGAGGATCTGGCTATACTGGCACGGGTGCTGGAGGGCTAGGCGGTGGTGGAAATGGAAATCCATATAGTCCAACTAGCGGAGCAGCAAATAAAGGTGCTGGCGGTGGTGCAACAAGAAATAGTAATTCTAGTGGATCTGGTGGATCTGGTATTGTCGTAATTAAATGGAGATTCCAATAATGGCTCATTTTGCAGAATTGGACTCAAACAATATTGTTTTAAGAGTCCTTGCTTTAGATAATTCTTTGATGGAAAATGACCAAAATCAGCGTATAGAACAACTTGGTATAGATTTTCTAAAAAGTTTGTATGGAACAAATACTATTTGGAAACAAACAAGTTATAACACTATGGCTGGGTTATATTATGACCCAAACATTGAACCTATACAAGATCAAATAAGACCAGCAGCACAAGACCAATCAAAAGCATTTAGAAAAAACTATGCAGGAATAGGTTATATTTACGATAAAAGTCGTGATGCTTTTATTAATCAAAAACCAATTGTTGCAGAAAAAGATGAGCAATATCTTACTTTTAATGAATTTGCTTGTTTATGGATATATGCGCCACCAATACCAGTTATTGAGGTAACCCGTGTCTAATCCAACTACAGACCTAAAAATTGTAGACAATGTATTTGTAAAGCTACATCATTTTTTAAACATAGGCGATACCCACGAAGGTCACGCCCATGCGTTTGACCACATTACTTTATTGGCTGCTGGTTCGGTAAATATGGTGCATGACAACGGACAAGCAGAGTTTAAAGCCCCACATCTTATTGTTACACCTAAAGGTATTAAGCACCAATTCACAGCGTTAGAACCTAACACCGTATTTTGTTGTATCCATGCTATTAGAGAAAAAGACGAAATAGATGGTATTGCAAACCCAAATATTACCATTGAACAAGCATGGGAATTGCTTGGTATTGTCCCATTAACTAAGGACTAATATGTTAGGTTTTACCCCGTTCTCGACTAATCCTATATCGGATATACAACTTCCTGCAATTACAGGAACGATTAATGTAACCGATAGTAACGATACTGCCACCCTTACAGGTACGGTAGCTAATCCTATTGTTACAGGGACTATATCGGCAACGGACACTAATGACACAGCCAATATTACAGGCTCTGTTAATGCTCCTACCCCTACAAATCTAGGTGGTGATGACGGCTTTACCAAGAAAGAATACAAGCGTTATAAAGCCCTGCAAGCTGCAAAACAAAAAGCTGAACAAGACAAACTAGATGCTTTAAAAAAGGTCAAGGCTGATCGTAAAGCTGGCATTAAAGAATTGGTTGATCCAACACCAAAACGCAAGAAAAATAAAGTACAATCCAATCAAGAAGTTAGCGCTGATATACCGTCAGACTTAACAAAATTTGACAATATCATCGCTAATCTTGTTAAACAAGAACAAGAACTTTTGCAAGGCGTAATGCTCAGACAGCAGCTAGTTCAGATACAAACTGAAATGGCCATATATGAAGCAAAACGCTTAGCAGAATTAGACGATGAGGAAGCATTATTACTACTACTTTAAATCCACACCAACAATACAAATTAGCTTACGAACATCTCCATGCTGGCAGACTAGAGCAAGGATTTAGATTATTTGAATATCGTTGGCATCCTGATGTAATGGCTAATCAAGCTCAACCGTACACTCAGCCATTAAAAATGCCTGTTTGGAGAGGTGAAAGCCTGTTAGGGAAAACCATTACTGTTCTTGCAGAGCAAGGCTTTGGTGACATTATTCAATATGCTCGATTCCTGCCTTTTTTAAAGGTCATGGGTGCTAAATCTGTAGTGTTATTGCAAAACGGGTCATTACATCATTTATTTGGGCAAATGGACTGCGTTGATGTCTTTAGTAATATGCCGCAAGAAGGAATAGCTACTGAATCAGACTACTGGATTGGCATAATTTCCCTACCTTATTACATTAGCCTAGCTCCAGCATATGCAAGGGCATTATTTCCCATGACAAGTAAGAAGATTGTGGGTTCAGAAGGCTATTTAGACGCTATTCCTAGCAATATTCCTAAGAAATTAGCTGTAAATTGGTCTACTTCTAAGGGCATTTTGCATTATGTACGCACAATGCGACCTGAAGCTATGCTTGAATTAGTAGGAACTGATGCTTATTCATTCAATCCCCAAGAAGATAGGTTTTGGTCGCCTTTACCTAACGATGGTTGGAAAGAAGATTGGAGCAAGACTGCAAGCCACCTAAAGGCTTGTAAGGGACTTGTAACAGTCGACACAGGCATAGCCCACTTAGCTGGTGCTTTGGGTGTCAAAACCATTTGTATCATGCCTAAAAAAGAATTTAAATGCTGGCGCTGGAAACATGGCACTTGGTACGATTCAGTAGTGACAGTTGAAGAAGAAGAATTGGACAAAATACCTGAAATCATAAGGAGAATGTAATGCTTTGCCCTAAATGCGGATATTCCGAAGGAAATCATGTTGAACTTAAACAAACTGAAGAAGAATTCTTCCTAGAATGGTGGACACCTACTATTGGTTTAGAAGCCGCCAAAGCTTCTTGGCAAGACAAAATAGCCATGAAGTCTAGAGAAGTCCCAATGGTAATGCCAGACATTCCAGGACATATCTCTATGGCTGACGGTACATGGGTTTCTAGCCGTTCTAAGCACCGTGAGAACCTAAAGCGTAACAACTGCGTAGAAATAGGCAATGAAGTGCCTACTCAGCAAAAAACCATTGAATTTAGCCGCAAAGAACAAGAAGCCCGTAAACGGCAAATTGCTGAAATTACTTACTCCAAACTTAACTACCGATAGGAAAAACCATGTCAGATGACCGCAGAGAATTACTTGAAGCAGCCCTTGAACAAGCCGAAGATGGCACACTTGAAACCCCTGTAGAAAAGGAAATTGAAGAAAATGACGATCCAATCCAAGCCGAAAACGCCAGCCAAGAAGAAGCCAGCACTCAAGAAAGCAACGACCGTGACGAAAAAGGCCGTTTCAAGGCCCAAGAAACTAGCACCGATCAAGATAGTGCTGAAGAACCTGACTTGGTGGGACAAGCTAGTGATGTTCCTGACCAAGAAATAAAGCAGCCTACTACTTGGAAAAAAGAATATGTAGAGGTTTGGAACAAGATGAAAGAGGGTAAACCCTTAAATGACGCAGAATTTGCCAAGTTTGCTGAATACGCCAATCAGCGTGAATCAGAATACAAAAAGGGTGTTTCTGCCTATAAAGCAGAAGCGGATAATGCAAGACAATTAACCGAAGCTATTGGCCCTTTCATTCCTGAACTACAAACACAGGGAATTCACCCAGTAGCTTGGATTAATAATCTTGGTCGGGCGCATATGATTTTGACCAAAGCACCGTATGACCAAAAAGTACAGATGTTTCATAGACTTGCACAGGATTATGGAATACAATTAAACCAAGATAGTCTACAAGCACCTCAACAGGCGTATGTAGACCCGTATCAACAACAGTTAATGCAACAACTTCAAGCTACCCAGCAACAAGTTCAGCAACTGTCAGCGATTCGGGATCAAGAAGAAAATGCTCGATTGACCTCAGAAATCAATCGGGTAAGCAGTAACAAGGAGCGGTTTCCGCACTTTGAGATGGTAAGGGAAGATATGGCTCAATTACTTGAGCGAGGTTTAGCCCAAGACCTAGAATCGGCTTATGCCAAAGCGGTGCGTATGAATGACGAAGCGTACAAGCTAGAACAGGACAAACTCCTGAAATCGGCAAATACACAAGCGTCTAAGGCACAGCAAGTAGCAAAAGCCAAAGCAACTGCTGTTAGTCCACGATCAGCTACTCCTAGCGGTCAAGTGTCTAAGACAGATGCAAAGGATAGACGCTCTCTGTTAATGGCTAATTTAGCCGATGCAGAAGGCGGCAGGGTTTAACTTAACTAAAAAGGAAATATCATGGCATTCGCAAATAGCGCAATCACCGATATTATCGCTACCACCATTCAAAGTCGTAGCGGAGTATTGGCAGATAACTTAACTCAAAACAACGCAATCCTACAAAGATTGAACTCCAAAGGTAATGTACGCCCGTTTTCAGGCGGTAATGTTATTTTGGAAGAAATCATGTACAACGATCCAAATACTAACAACGCTAATTCATACAGCGGTTACGAAGTATTGAACATCACCCCTGATAGCCCTATCTCTGCGGCTCAGTTCAGCATTACTCAGTATGCTGATTCTGTAACAATGAGTGGTCTAGAAATGTTGCAAAATAGCTCTAAAGAAGCAATCATTGACCTATTAGATGGTCGTATGCAAGTTTCCGAAGCTCGTTTGCTAAACCGTATTTCTACCGACCTTTATGGTGACGGTACAGGTAACGGTGGTAAAAACATTACTGGTTTGGCTGCTGCAATTAGCACTTCACCTTCAAGCGGTACTTACGGTGGTATTAACCGTGCAAACTGGGAATTTTGGCGTAACCAAGCAACAACTGGTGCTGATTCTTCTGCATTGATCCAAGCTGCAATGACAACGGCCGCTATCAAATCTGTTCGTGGAACTGATAAGACTGACCTCATTATTGCTGGTAATACTTTGTATCAGCGTTATGTAGCTTCATTGCAAGCTATTCAGCGTATTGCTGGTGTAGAAGAAGGCGCAGCTGGTTTTGCTTCATTGAAGTTCTACGGTGGCGGTATGTCTGCTGATGTGGTACTAGGTGGTGGTATTGGTGCACAAGAAAACGCATTGTATATGTACTTCTTGAACACTAATTACATCTTCTTCCGCCCACACAAAGAGCGTAATTTCGTTCCTATCGGTGGCGAGCGTCAGTCCATTAACCAAGACGCAATCGTGAAGTTATACGGTTGGGCTGGTAATTTGACAACTTCAAATGCTCAATTACAAGGCGTGTTGACAGGTTCTTAATCGAATCTATTAACTCAACTTAACTTATAGAAAAGGAATTATCATGGCATATTCAACCCTACCCATCGCAGGTGTAGACCTTGTAGATACACAAACCGCAACAGAATTAGCGGCTCAAGGCACTCCTGCTCAGTTTGGCCCATTAGGTGCTCAGACTTTTGGTAACGATGGTTTGCGTTATGTATGGGCAGTAGCAGGTGCGGCTATTACAGCCGCAACAACTACTTGTTCAGTAAACGCTTCAACTTTTGTTGCAACTGGTTCTGCTGGCACTTACTTATCACCAGCAGTCGCAATGGCTTCAGGCGACTATGGTTGGTTTAGCAAGGCTAGTGTTTAATAGTAAAATGTAGTAAAAACAGGGGGTTGGCTCACAAGGCTGACCCCTTTTTTTCTTTAACTTTACCTAACTACTTAGGAGATTTAAAAATGGCTTTACCTTCAGACGAAAACAATGCAGATTCACGCTTACAAGTACGCTTTTACAAAAAACCCGTACACCAAGAGCAAGAATCAATGGATGCAGGCAGACCAATATACAAAGAGTTTGATTTTGTACATATTTGCGTAGCTGGCGACACTTTAACCGAAATTGACACTTATGCGTTGCAAAATCATAAGCAGCGTTTTCCTATTCAATGGGCTAATTACATGAATAGACAGGGAGCGCACGATGAGGAAGTGGTTGGCACACCTGTGTCAGAATGGCCTTTAGTATCAAAAAGCCAGGCTGAAGAACTACGGGCAATGAAGTTTTTTACCGTAGAATCTATTGCAAGTGCATCCGATCAGCAGTTACAGCGCATGGGAATGGCGGCAGGAATGTCCCCTTATGCGTTCCGAGATAAAGCAAAGGCATTTTTAAATCTAGCAACAACTTCAGCAGAAACAGATAAGCGTGAAAGTGAAATCAACAGCTTAAAAGAAGAACTTGCCAAAAAGGAGCAAGAAACTGCTAAAATAAAGGCTGAAACAGATGCGAAGCTCGCCCAAATGCAGGATCAAATGGCAGCTATACTTGCCGCTGTCGGTGAAAAGAAACCCCGTAAATCTAAAACGGTAGCCACAGAGGAAGCTTAATATGTCATCAACGATGCTCCAATTAGTAAATCAAGTTCAATCTGAGCTTAATTTAGCTATTACCCCCAATGTGGCAGGAAATCCTAGCCAGGATACGCAACAAATTTTGGCTTTGATGAACCGTGCTGGCTATGACCTTGTTAAAGAACATAATTGGCAAGCATTGGAGTTGGAGTATCGTTTTTACACTACAGCTATAACTACAACTTGCGATACCATTGCCAATACCTATACCTTACGAAATGTTGCCAATACTACAGGTTTAGATAGCAACTATTCAATCGTTGGCACAGCTATTCCGCAGGATACCTATGTCAATTCAGTTTCAGGATCAACCGTAACGGCATCTCAATTAGCATCTTCTACAAGCGTTGGCGGCTCTGTAACATTTAGTAGAACAATATATCCGTTACCTGATGATTACGAAACTGTTACAGATAATACCCATTGGGATAAGACAAAACATTGGCAAATGCTTGGCCCAGTCGATGCACAGCAATGGCAATGGCTTAAATCAGGCTATATTTCAACAGGCCCTAGGGTTCGGTGGCGTATTCTTGGCAATGAGTTTCAAATTTGGCCACCATATAACACCCAAGAATATTTAGGTTTTGAATATCGATCTAAGGGTTGGGTCAGAAGTGCAAATAATCAAGTAAAGAACAGCTTTACAAATGATGACGATACTTCCGTGTTGGATGACACTATTATTGTTTTGGCAACAAAGCTTAAATACTTCCAAATTAAGTCATTTGATACAACCGCATTAAGCCAAGATTATCAGCGTTATTTAAGCATTGCCAAAGCTAACGATAAGGGTTCTGCTACCCTGTCATTTGCTCCGCAACCTAGCGCAGTCTTGATTGGCTGGGCAAATATTCCTGATACTGGTTATGGGTCTTAATCATGGCAGTACAAGCTAGAACGGCTTTAACTGCATCATTACCATCGCCTATTGGCGGTTGGAATGCTAGGGATTCTGTCGCACAAATGCCGCCTACAGATGCGGTAAGTTTAACCAATTTATACCCTACTCCTACTGATGTTCAGTTAAGAAAAGGGTATTCTAAAAAGTCTATTGGCATTACAGGCAAAGTCAATACATTGATGAACTATGCTGGCGCAAACACTCAAAAGCTGTTTGCTTCTGCTGGTACAGCCATTTACAACTGCGATACCACTACAGCTACCAATGTTTTTACAGTTAGCAATGACAAGTTTCAGTATGTCAATATAACCAACTCTGGCGGTAATTTTTTAGTAGCTTGTAACGGTACAGACCCTACCTTGATCTACAACGGCACTAACTGGATCAAGATGGCTACGACTACAACAGCCTCTGCAATTACTTCTATTACCCGTGTTGGAACGCTTGCCACAATGACAACCAGCACCCCTCATGGGTTAGTCACAGGCAATCAAATAACCATCTCTGGCAACCTTCCTACGGCTTTTAACGGCACTTATATTGTTACAGTAACAGGCGCAAGCACCCTCACCTATGTAATGGCTACTACCCCTGCTACTGATGCCTTAACTATTGGTAGCTATTTAATTACTTTTGGCGTAACTGGCGTAAATTCCAACACATTTATCAATGTAAACCTATTTAAAAACCGCTTATATTTCACAGAAAAAAATACTTTAAAAGTATGGTATTTACCTGTTAATGCGTTGGGCGGTGCAGCTTCCCCATTAGATTTTGGTGGTATTGCTCGCAATGGTGGTTTTTTGCAAGGCATGGCTACTTGGACTATTGACGCTGGACAAGGCGTAGACGATTATGCAGTCTTTGTCACCAATATGGGTGAAACTATTGTCTATAACGGCACAGACCCATCAAATGCTGACACATGGGCTTTAAAAGGCGTATGGCAATTAGGTTATATATTTAGCAGAAGATGCTTTTATAAATGGGCTGGCGATGTTTTATTGCTTACCCAAGATGGTTTAGTGCCTTTAGCTTCTGCGCTGCAATCTAGCCGTTTAGACCCTAGAATTAACCTTACCGATAAGATTTTCTTTGCAATTTCTCAAGCAGCAGATGCTTATTCAAATGAATTTGGCTGGCAAGTCATTTACTATGCCAAGCCTAATATGCTGATTATTAACATTCCTGACACTTCAGGCGCTCAGCAGTATGTAATGCACACAATCAGTAAGGCTTGGTGCAACTTTACAGGCATCAATACCACTTGTTTTGAACTACACAATGACGATATTTACTTTGGTGGCAATGGCTTTGTAGGTAAGTTTTTTGATACTAACGCTGATGATAGCGCACAAATATCGGCTACTTGCCAACAAGCATATAGCTATTTTGAGAATCCAGGTCAACAAAAGCGTTTTACTATGGTTCGCCCTACATTTTTAGTGGATGTAGGATCGCCTGGTATTTATGCTGGTATTAATACTGACTTTCAAACCCAAAATAACCTTGGAAAAGTCACTTTTGTGCAAACCCCAACCACTACAGCAGTTTGGGGAACAGCCAAATGGGATCAAGATGTATTTGCTGGAAATCTAGTCATTTCTCGCCAATGGCAAGGGGTTACAGGGCTAGGATATGCTGGCGGCATTAACTTAAATATGGTTTCTGCTGGCATTGATGTGCATTGGGTATCTACAGATTATGTTATGGAAAGAGGTTCTGTAATTTAATGAGGAAAGTTACTACCGAAAATCAGCAATATATGGGTGATTGGCTAGTAAGAATGATGAATTACCCTTTACCTGAAGAAACGGTATGTATAGGTCAAGAAATAGACGGTAATTTAGTAGCAGTAGTGGGTTATTGCAGTTTTATGCCAAAAGCGGTGCAAATGCACATTGCTGCGGTAGATGAAGTAAATTGGATGAATCGAGATTTATTGTGGGCGACTTTTGACTATCCCTTTAATAAACTAGGAGTTAGCGTTATACTAGGTCAAGTTTGTGCAGATAATGAATCTGCCCTAAAACTAAACCGACACCTTGGTTTTAAAGTAATAGCTGAAATTCCTGATGCTCACATGGATGGTGATTTAGTGATTATGGCTATGAGGCGTGAAGATTGTCGATTTCTCGACATCAAATGCCCTTTAAGAACAGCAAGAGGAGAATGACATGGGTGGTGGTGGATTTTTAGGATTAGGGCCTGCGCCAAGTGCGCCTGCTGCGCCTGATTATGCGGCTGCGGCAAAAGAAACAGCAGCAGGAAATTTAGCCGCTGCTCAAGCTGCTGCCGCTGCCAATCGTGTAAACCAAGTAACTCCTTACGGCAACTTAAATTACACACAAACCAAAGATGCAGACGGCAATCCTGTTTGGACTGCTACTACAGCACTTAGCGATGTTGGACAGCAACTTTTAAATAATCAAAATCGGTCTGCTTTAGGTTTAGGCGCTACTACAAATGCTGCATTGCAAGATGTGCAAAACACAATGGGTAAACCATTTAACCCTAATCTGCCAGCATTGCAATCCAACCTTGCAACACCTACTTACAATCAAGTAGGTCAAGGGCCACAATTTAGCCAAATGGGTAGTAACCCTCAATTACAGACTAAGGTTGGCGGTACTGGCATGGAAGGCTGGGATGCTGCAACTGCATTAATTAATCAGCGTTTACAGCCACAGATTCAACAAAGTGAAGAACGATTACAAGCCCAATTAGCCAATCAAGGTATTGTGCCTGGCACAGAAGCTTATAACCGTGCCATGACGCAACAAGGTCAAAGAACTAATGATTTACTTACACAAGCACAGCTACAGGGTGCAAATGTACAAAATCAAATGTTTAATCAAAATGTGGCTGCTGGTCAATTTGGTAATCAAGCTTTAAATCAAATGAACGCAAACCAATTGGCTAACCTTGGTTTTAACAACGCTACAAACCAACAAGGGTTTGCAAACCAATTAGCTGGCACACAAATGAATAATGCTGCGTTAGCACAAGGTTTTGCTAATCAAGCTACAAATGCTGGCATAACTAATGCTGCAAATCAGCAAGCTTATAACCAGGCTATGACTAATTACAATATGCCGCTTAATACATTAAGTGCATTGCGTACTGGCGCACAAGTTCAAAATCCATCGTTTGTTAATGTACCGCAACAAGCTACAACAAGCGGTGCTGATATATTGGGCGCTACTCAAATGGGCTATAACGCACAAATGGGCGACTTTAATGCTAAACAAGCAGCTCAACAAAATTTAAATAGCGGAATATTTCAACTTGGCGGTTCTGCAATTATGGCTTCTGACATTCGCATGAAAGAAAACATTGAGCCAATTGGTGTTGCTAAAAATGGTTTAACTATTTACAAATATGAATACAAGCCTGAATTTAAAGATCATGAATTAGCTGGTCATGGCGTTCATTATGGATATATGGCGCAGGAAGTTGAGCAAGTATTCCCGTATGCAGTTCGTACATTAAATGACGGCTACAAAGTTGTTAATTATGGAGTGTTAAATGGATAACAATTACTACACTAATGTAAACCCTTATATGCAGTCAATAAATCCTCAAGAACAGCAAGGGTTGATGCCTGTTTTTCAAAATATTGCATCACAGCAAGCAGCACAAAATGCGGCAATGCAGCAAGGTCAAGCACTAACTCAAGCCGCTGGACAAACAAATCAAGGCGGTGGAAGTAATCCAATGGCTATGGCAGCAATGTTGCGTAAAAAAGACCCAAACAAGCCTGCGTCTGTGACAGATTACAGCCAACCTATGCCAAACATGGATTTAGCATACGATCAGGCAGGATTTTAATATGGCAAATGAATATAACTTAGGTCAACTTGGCACTTTATCTCCTGAAGATTATGCCCAGCAACAACAATTAAATCGTCAACAACAAATGGCGCAATTGTTGCTGCAACAAGGTGTGCAACAGCCACAAGGACAGATGGTAAGCGGTCGTTATGTACCTACATCATTTTTTCAAAACTTAGTCCCTTTAGCTAATTTAGCTGCATCTCAATATATTGGGAATAAAGCTGATACAGAAGCCGCTAAATTAGCTGAAAGAATCCGTCAAGGAAGAGCTACGGCTGAAGAAAAGATTACTAATTTAACGCTTGGCACTCCTGATGTTGCTACTGAATTGGCTGGCCCTTACGCTGGCAAAGTTCCAATGCCTGTTGCAGTTAAAGAAGGAACTAAGCCCGATCTAGCAGCCGCTTTAAAAGCAATTAATGATCCTTATTCTTATGGTGCAGGCAAAGAATTAAAGCCTTTGATTTATAAGCAATTAATGCCTGAGCCTACGCCTGAAGAAAAACGCTACAGAGCTGCTATTGCTGATGGTAGCTTCAAAGGTGGTTTCAATGCCTTCTTGAATCAAATGAGCGAAAAAGATAAAGCTAGTATTGCTATTGATAGAGCTAGATTAGGTATTGCACAGCAAGAGTTGGCATTTAATACAGGCATGGGAATGGGTGGCGGTCAAGGCGGTGGCG
>Ga0209400_1000511_pt1 | contig 33963 bp, 46 predicted proteins | sample M_130807_EF_Meta_FD_187313 | JGI IMG/M metagenome (GOLD analysis project Ga0209400, IMG submission 187313) | Freshwater microbial communities from Lake Montjoie, Canada to study carbon cycling - M_130807_EF_MetaG (SPAdes) (version 2) | ecosystem: Environmental > Aquatic > Freshwater > Lake... | reverse complement strand
ATGCCAAGATGATCTGCTACTTTTTGTGCAGATTGAAGTTGACCCCATAGTTGAATAAACTCGGTATCAGTACACGTTTCGTTAGAACTGCCCATTGGAATCCTTAGAGAGTAATTTTTCTAGCAGATTGACCACCCTATGCTCTTGAGCCTCAATCTCATCTTGAGATGATTTAGGGTCTTGGGCCACTGTCAGAAGATCATGCAAAAAGACATGAAGCAATTCATGCAGGGCCGTCTGGTCTAAAGATTCTGGGGTGATCTTCTCAGCACCAAAGTCACCCAAACGATATGTGGCCAGTCTGGCGCCTTCATTGAATTCCACTGATGCCATGGCATTCTTTGCAGGCTTCAATCCCTTCTCGATGCGCCAGTCGCCAAGATTAAGCACTTGCTGCCATTTCCGCACACTTTGTGCAAAAAGCGCGGAGTCTTCTGGTGTGGGAATGTTAGACATATCAACACCTTAAATGACTTTTATGTCAATTTAATTTAAAAGTAAGCACTCAGCTTTTCTGCGTTTCAATAGACCAGGCAAAACTTTGCCCCCACCCTTGGTCCAGAGCATGAGCTGCTCTTGAGCGCCTTCCCAGTCTTGGGCATTGATTTTTCGCTTTAAAGTGGATGTCTGGAGACGGCCCACGCCCAGGTTGTAGCACCAATCTACGACCGCATTGCACTTTCTTTCATCTGTTAGAAGAATGGGACAGTTTCTGACAACACCAGGCAAATAGGTGTGCTCCAGTTCATACATTAAAAGATTGTTTGCTTCTTCCAAACTTATTAAAGGATCATTTAATGTGACCTTAGTACCATTGGCATAGTAAGTCGAGCCAAAACCTATTGTGGCAACATTAGCTGGACATAGATACGGCCTAGCCCGAAAGCCCTCGAATTGCTTACAGAGTGATGCTGCCAACTCTAAGTTCATAACCCACGCTTGGCCAATGTGCGATCAAGAAACCAGAAGTTGATTGTCCCAGCCAGTAAGGCCGAGAAATCTGGAGTCATCATTGTCTTGAACACTTCAACGGCTGGCGCACCGGCAAGCCATGCGTTATACGCAAACCAAACGTGAATGAAGCTCCAGACAAATAAAACCCAGTATGTGACCACGGGCCGGACTGATGCCGATAAAGATGCGGCCCATCCACCAGCTGCTTTGACCATGTCGGCCTGTTGCTGAATGGCACTGTTAAAAGCATCCATCACGCCAACATCAATGGCAGCCTCTCTTTGTGCGCCTATTTCTGCGAGTTTCATTTGGCCACGCATTTGCTCCAGGTCGCACTGGCGCGCAAACATATTCAGTTCGTGCAAGCGCTCATGCTTCTTGTCAAAATACTTTAAGACCTCTGGGGCCATGCGAAAGATGCCGCCAAAGATTGAGCCTAGTAAACCGCCACTAAGAATATCAAGCATGATTAGTCCTCACAATGTTTGCAATGATGTTTGTCGCCATGCGAGAGTTTTACCCCTGCCAAAAGCCCAATAAAGCCACCAATAATGGTTTGAAAAGCAGGGTGAAGCATGGAGAAAATTTCTGCGTTATCAACCTCTTTAGCCCATAAGCCTAGAAGAAAAGCCGCAACCATTCCTAATACTGATAAGCAAAGAGTAGAAGCTACCATCAAGGTAACTGAATAAGTCAACTTACCGACAACATCTTGGTCTTGTTTCATACATAAATATCCAGTTTACGATTTTGGAATATCTCCATGCGGAGTCTCTCTTGAACTGACTTCTTGCAATAAATCTCAAACCCTATGTCTTGTAATTGAGTCTGTTTTTGTTTGGCCAACTCATTTACCTTGTTCATTTCATGCTGTTTCTCTAGCTTCACTTGAGCAAGGTCATGCTTATCTGGATAACCAGAGGGTTGAACAGTAGGGAATAATTTAATGGTATCAATCATTTCTTTTCCCTCTCAAGTGCATTTTTGTAGGCAATGATAACTTTGTGTCTTAGTTCTGCACTATCTGCACTTCCAGCCCACTCACTTAGATTATTCCAAATTACAACCATGTCGGTACTTTTACATAAGTTCTGATGTTTTGTAAGCCAAGCAGACATTTGTTGATGACGTTCAGTTGGGTTGTGTATTGTGTAAGCAATCCCATAAAACTCTCTGACACTACAAAGGTCTTGACCAGTAGAGTGAAGTGAAAGAATTAGGACAAGTGCAATAAGCCATCTCACGGCATCGCCCAAAGAATGACATTAGCGCAAAACATGACAAAGCAAAACAAAAAGGCTAGAGCCACAATAGCTTCTAGCCAATCCATCATTTTTTAATCCAAGTCTGCCAGACAGCACCAGCCGCCATGATTAGACCAGCCACCCACAAAATAGGCTTGGCAGCAGAAGCAATCCATCCCAAGACTTTAAAAGCACCTTGCAAGGCATCAAAAGCCTCTACAAGCCCTTTAGTGTTCTTGTCTATGCTATCTACCTTGGTTTCAACTTCAACCAGTCTGTCGTAGATTTGCTTATGGGTGACTTCGTTTTCCATAATTAGGGTTTAGGATATTTAGCCTTAACCGCCAAGCAAGCATCAATGTACGCTTGCACTTGCGCTTGGTCACCCTTGACAATGCCATCAACGTAATTGTTGATTGATGGATATTCTGCTGCTCGTTTGGCAATGTAAGATTTTGCATCTACCCTTGCTTGTACTGCGGCAGCATCGTATTCAACTTTATTTCCATTGGCATCAAAAGCACCATCATCGCCAACATTGACGACAGTTGGATATAAAGCAATAAGTTCAAAAGCGTAATTTGCGTTCATGCGCCAATCTCCAAAAGTAATATTGAGGCAGAGCCACCGCCAACAAAACCAACTAAACTGCTTCCATTAGATGATATTTGCATAGCAGTGTATGTTAATGCACTAGTTGATGCGGGTGCGTCATACCAATTTAAAGTTGCACCAACGTGCTGACCACTTATATCCCCAAACCCCCAGTTATCTACAACAGAAGAACCGCTACCTTCTCCACTTGTTCCTCTATACAACCTTATTTTTAAACCACCAGACTGTTGATAGCATTGTCCGCTAGTCGCAATTACCATAATTTTGCTTGATGCTGATGATGGTGTAATTGTTGCAAATACACCAGTTGAAGCATAAGTTCCAGATACTGTGTAAGTAGCACCTGATTTTGTACCTTGGACAACTTGCAAAACTTTTCCACCGCCACCAGCAGCGGCCCATGTACCATCGCCACGCCAGAATGTTGACGCACTAGCTGATGTTCCTGAGTTTAGGTTAGTTACTGGTAAATTTCCTGTAACGCCTGTAGATAAAGGAAGACCAGTCGCATTGGTCAGCGTTGCTGATGTTGGTGTTCCAAGAATCGGAGTCACCAAAGTAGGTGATGTAGCAAATACAGCAGAGCCAGTTCCAGTTTCGTCTGTCAAAGCAGACCTTAAATTTGCACTGCTTGGAGTTCCCAAGAAAGTGGCAATTCCTGTCCCAAAACTGGATATTCCCGTGCCACCCTTGGCCACCTTCAACACTGGGCCGGCATCAAACAATGCGTCAATGCTGTCCAGATCGGTGTTGATCTTTGTTCCCCAAGTGTCTGTGGATGCACCGACCTCTGGCTTGGTCAGCAATAGATTCGTGGTGGTTGTATCTGCCATATTTACCCCTATGCGGCTATTTGCCAAGTTTCACTATTATCGGCAATTGCGGTCCAAGTTTCACTTGAATCTGAAATTGCAGTCCATGTTTCTGATTGGTCAGATATTGGTGTCCAGGTCTCTGAATTGTCAGAAATCGGATTCCATGTTTCTGCCGTGTCGTTTTCGTCTTCCCATTTTAGTCTTGCATTGACCGCCATAGATGACGATTCTGTAAATGCCACTGCACCAGATTGTCTGCGCTGCGCATCCACTGCCATTGAGCTGGTGGCCACCACATTAAAGCCAGTGCTGCCAATAATATTTGTTGAGACAGTCAGTGTCGATGTGTCAACAATGTCAAACGCGCCAAATGCCACCCTAGTGGCTGCAATCGATACTATGCTTGTGTCGCTGATGGCAATGTCGCCAATGGCATATCTGACACCATCCACAGCCATGGTGCTTGTGTCACTGATGCTGGCTGCGCCAATGGCATAGCGCACCCCATCCACGGCCATGGAGCTGGTGTCACTAATGGCCAGTGATACAGACACAATGACACTTGCGTCAATTGCGACTGTACTTGTGTCAGATATCAGGACTTCAGCAAATGTGAATCTGGTGGCATCCACCGACATGGTGGACTGGGCATAAATCTCAAACTGGGCATTTGAGATTACCGAGGCTTCAATAGCCATGGAGCTGGTGGCGCTGATGGCCACACTTGGCTCGAATGAGCCTCTGGAGTAATTTCCGGCCCCGTAGGAGCCGTAGCCGTAGCCTACCCTTGGATCAGAGTATTGACCAGCGCCAAAATTCCCCGATCCATAAGTGGCCATATCACGCCAATGTAATGCTCAAAGATGTGGCTGGAATGCGCAAGACATCGCCAGAATTGATTGTGCGAGCTGTGGTCAATGGCGCCCAGGCTAAAAGGTTGCCGCCAGTAGATGCATCAAAAATGCCAGCCCAGCCAATTGATCCCCAGTTTCCACCGGAGGCAGCTGCAAACTCGATGGCCGCTGCATTGGTAAATGTCGTGGCCGTGCCAGAGCCGGAAATTGTTCCAGTCACCACCCGTGCGTAGCCATTGCCAGACACCTCAGTACCACCACCCGTGTCGCTTGGTGCAGCCGTGAATAGGCCAACATACCAGGCAGTAGGGCGTGTTGCAGAATTTGTGGTGAACACCCAGTTCAAAACTAGGTTTTCGGTGTAATCGGTAAAAGATGACATATCAGTCCTTATCCAAAAGTCTTTGCACGGGTCAGCAATGCACCACCAGAAGATGCACCGCGATCATCGGCAGTTTGCGCGTCATTTAAGGCTCGCTCATAGAGTGTTGCCCATGTCTGGATTCTCGCATCATCTTGCAAGTATGGTGCAGCCTGGAGCAATGCGCCATACAGATAAATGTCAGGGTTTGATGTCAAAAGCCAGTTGGTGGCCACACTGCTTGATAACTTTGTCAACTTAGCGTAATAGGTCAACTCAGTTGTATATGTTGCGTCTGGTGTCGGGACAATTCGGAATTGGCCACCGACCACACCAAAGAATCTAGGCTTGCCACTTCCAGTGTATTCAGCCGCCTTGTTGTCCAAGGCATCAATGCTCAAAAATTCCAATGGGGTCTGGGGGTTTGTGCTTGTGAGCTTGAGGGATTTGGTCTCCAAAAAGTCACTTGGCACAGCGCCATATTGCGCATCAAAAGACGCATTAGCCCTGACGATCATCTGCCTGGTGCGCAGTGTTCGCTCCACTTGCGCCTCGGCCAGAGAGATAAAGTCAGGAATGACAGAAGTCAGGTCCGACCGGTTAAGCCAGTCACCAATGGATGTCTTCAGTTCTGTATATGTACTAAGTGCCATCTTTCGCCTCTTTGTCCATCTCTTCTTTCACAATCCAAGTGTGTTCATGGCGAAATTCAAATGTGCCAATGTGGCCAATTTCTTTTGAAACGTCATGGTCGATGTAGATTTTGTAGCCAAGCTCTTGAGCTTTCTTACAAAAGAACACATCCTCACCCATGTAGCCCCGTGTCGTCTGCCACGGCATATCAAACCATGGCTCACTCATGCCCTCAAACACCTCGCGCTTGATCAGCATTATGCCCGTTCCAATGCTTCCCACCTCTTCCAATCCGGTGGAATCTGGCATGGTATAGACCGGAATACGCTTGTCATTCTCGTCATAGTTCTGGGCAGTTGGGCCAGTTGGCATTCTGCGCCTGGCACAGTTGGCAGCCACAATTTCTTTGTCGTGCTTGAGCAGCCGCTGGACCATGTCTTGCGGAAATGTCATGTCCGAGTCAATAAAAAGGATATGGGTGCAGCCTTCGGCCATGGCATCCAAGCAAAGGTCAGCCCTTTGGTTTTGGATAATCGTGCCTTGCATCAGTTTCAGACTGATAGCGTCTTCGGTATTGAGTGTGTGATAAGCCACCATATTGACCATGCAATATGTGTAATTTGTGTGGACCTGATCACGGGCCGGTGTGCATACTGCAATGTAATTCATACTTTCCCAGGTCTAGTTCTAAAAAATTTATTGTCGGAGTCGTTGAGCCATTTTTTCATGTACTCCTGGTCATCGATCTTGCCCTCGGCCTTCATCTTGTAATAAAGGGATTCGGGGATGGATGCCACCAAGTGCCATTCACCAGTCCAGTTGGCTTTCTCATCCACAGCGTTATAGATGGCCTTGTTGGCCTCAATCACCGCTGTGACATCTTGTTCTGTTTGGATCGTCACATCGCCAGTCTCTGGGTTTTCATGCCAGTAGCGTTTGATGCCTTGATCTTTGTTTTCGCTTAATAGTCTTTTGTGAATCATGTTAAAAAAAGGGCCAAGTTTCCCTGGCCCTTTCAGTTTGCTTCGATTAAGAAGTGATCAAGTCAGCGGCCAAACCATGGGCATTTTCAGCCAATACTTTGTGACCCCATTCCACGATCAGCATACGCTTTTCAGCATCGCCAGTCTTGGCCAATTCAACTTGCTGGTAAGGGCGCAGCACAGTCATCTTGGCATAGTCAGGATCGATCACCCATGCATCACGCTCACGCTGGAAGCGGTTGGCGATAACTTGGACATTGCCAAAGTCAGAGACATAAATGTCAACTGCACCGACCAATGTGGCAGGCTTTGCACCGCCATCAATGTTGAAACGGCTGGAAGCAATACCAGAGAAACCTGACACGCGCTGTTTGTTAACAGGACCGCACATCAAAATCTTAGGTGTACCACCAGCAGTCCACACTTTCTGAATCACATTCTTGAGAATGGTTTCAGTGAATGTGCGCACTGTGCCATCTGTACGGGCGCTGTTTGGCAGCGTTGTGTAAGATGGATCAGTACCATTGGTCTGCTTGTCTGTGTTCGTCTTGATAAACGCACCCAAAGAGGCAGAAGCACGGGCAGTAGTCGAATCACCAGCAGCGGCCACAGCACCATTCAACATGGAAAACTCTTGGTCACGCTTCAACTCAGAGCCGCGCTTAGCGATCTGATAAGCCAATTCACTGCGACGGCCAGCCTTGTTCACCACTTCTTCAGTAGCTGACAAGATGATTGTCTTGCGTGAAATCTGTGCATAGTTTTGCAAACGCACAGTAGCAGTCACAGCATCAAATGATGCAACATCATCACCCTCAAGCTGTGCATTTGCAGCAGCAGAGGCCAATGTGTCTGTTTGCCACTCAAACAAGCTGTTTGACACGTTTTCACGGCCAATATTGCTCATGTAAGGGGTTTCTTCGGGTGCAATGTTTGTGATCACATTGCTCAAGTCTTCGCGGATGCCCTTGGCCGAATAGGTCAAGAACGTGTTACTTACGATAGCCATAATTTTCTCACTTTAATAAAAGTTCAATTGCAGAAGCCGCATCATCGATGCGACCAGATTTTGCAAGACGCTGCTTTGCTCGCATACTCTCAGTTGTTGTCGAAACCCGACCAGCTGCTCCAGGCTTGGCTGGTCGTGGGCCATTGTTCACCACAGGCTTAATGCCTTGGCGCTTACTTACCATCTGGTCAAACAGTGCTGCTTTACGCAACAACAAGACCAGTCGGTGGTCGTAAACGCTCTTCAAGTCTTCATCGGTAAAGCCTGCTGCTTTAGCAGACTCAATCACCAGCGCCTTTTCGGCCTTTGCCTTCTTGGGGTCTTTCCAATCGGGCAAGGCTGCCAAGAGAGCTTCTTGCTGGCTAGCAAGTTGGGCTTCCATGGCGCGCTGCTGTTCATACTGGGACACTTGATAAAGTCGCTGCTGTTCGGACTGAATAGCACCAAGTTTCTCTTGTCTCTCCCGCATGACTTCCTTTTGCCTCACCCACTCAATCGGGTCTTCGTGATACAGACGTTCCAGATCGATTTGAGGCTCTGAAGACTGAAGCTGGGTTTGCAATGCTCCCAACAATTGAGCATATTGCTCACGTTCGGCTCGGACTGCATAAGTCTCTTGCTCGACTTGCTTTCGCACTTCGGCAATCTGCTGCGTTTTCCGAGTGTAGTCCTGAGTCCTGGAGTAGCCTTTCTGAAGTTCGTCTAGCGTGACAGAAACTTCCTTGCCGTCAACTTTTACAGTGAAAGTCTGCTGCTGTTCTTGCTCATCTGGCTCTTCCTCTTCCCCTGACTGTTCCTCTGAAGATTCATCATCTGGCGCGTCTTCCACACCAGAGTCATCTTCCTCAGAGGCCGCTGCCTCAGAATCCTCTTCGGACTCTTCGGCTGGCTGCGTCTCGTCAAGTTCTGCTTGTCCCTGTTCGGGGGCCAACATTGCCGAGATAGCACTGGCCGCATCGGCCATATTCATTGCTTGTATTTCTGCCATAGTATTTTCTTAAATTAGATTTTTCTGTGATTTGCTAATAGCGTTTTGTGCGACTTTTCCGTTGTCCATTATCTTGACCAACTCTTGCCGCAAACCATCAATGGCCTGCAACATACACCACGCTGTCTCGCGCTTCACAGACTCTTCGGGCTTCGATGATCGAAACAGCCAAAGTTGGTCGCCTTCTAATTTTGCAATTGCATTATTGAGGGTTTCATCCTCAAGTAGCTGCTTGGCCTTTCGGCCTTTGTTTACCTGGTCTTCGTTTGTACTCACTGAGCCATTCCTTGAAAGGTTGATGGGGGCATCATCTCAGGCACTGGTGGCTGCGGCTGCGACACAAACTGTGCCGCCTGCTGCTGGGCCAACAATGCCTGCTGACGCATTGCTTCACGATCAATATTCTGGGCCGCATCAATTTCGGCTGTACTGATCTGTGATTTGTACTTTAACTCAATTTCATACTTTTTGAGATACAAATCTTGAGCCATTTTGTCGCGGGTCAGATCGTCATCCATGATCATCTGCTGGCGCTTTAGCTCAAGCTCTGCCGCTTTCTTTTGGATATCTGCCTTGATCGACTCGGCCTGCACTTGAGCCAGCACCTCTTCGGGGCTTGGCTTTTGTGGTGGCGTGGGTGGCACATAGTCGGCAGGGATATTTTGGAAAAAGCTGGTTGAGTCTTTGAAACCAGATAACTCTACGATTTTGCGTAGGGTATTACTAAACTGCTGTGGCGTGACCAATGGATTGGTCGGGCCAAGCTGCTGCAAGATTTGCTCTTGCTTGGCCATAATCATCATCAGCGCTTGCAGTTTCTCGTTGGTGTCGCCATTGCCCAGGGCAATATTGATGTTGGCATCCATGCTGGTGTCCCAGAATCTTGGATCAATAGACACCCACTCATTGCGCATTCGCACCATTCGGGCCTTGTCCTGGTGCGTTGTGGCCAAGAACAAAATGCCCTTGAATAGCTTTTTCATGCCTTCGGCCAAAATTCTGGCTGTCAGCTCAATGCGGCCTTGACTGGCGTTAATCGTCGCATTTACTGCGGCCTTTGTGCTTGATTGCAATGCGTCAGCGTTCAGACCCATGGCGGCCTTGCTCATGCCGGTCCGATCTTCCTTGATCTGGTCCATGTATTCCATCATCGGGAATGCGGCCTGACCCACAAATGGAGTCGTTAAAGGCTGGACCATGCCAGGCGCTCTCATGCGAATGATCGCACCAGTCTCGTTGTTCAAGACATCATCGATGTTGACTTGGCCTTCGACCACCGCTGTGCGCGGGTGAATGCTCTGGGCCAGACTGTCCAATGTGTTTCGGAGTATTTCCGACTTGATTTCTTGCAAGTCGCGGGTAATGTCAAAAATCGACATAGCCTCCAAGGGAGAAGTGTGTGGCTCTGGGTCGCAGGGGAAGTCAGCAAAGGGAATGTAGCTGGCCGGCAGATTACGCACCACCTTGTAGCCACCACCCATGCAGCAGACCTTGCGCAGCTCTGCAATGCCATCACCATCGTAGTCCACACGCGAGTAAGCCTCGATGTATAGCACTCTGCGCATCATCGGGTTTGCAGCGTCATTTGTGCCAAATGTTGTGGACAGTGGCTGACGGGCTAAATACTCGTCATTGCTGTCTAAGTCTGTCGTTGACATATTCTCTTCAATTTCATCCTGGTCATAACCCATGGCCAACAAATCAGCCACAGTGGCCATCTGCCGGTGGGCAATGATGGTCGAATCGTCAAACGATCTGGCGCGTCTGTCCAGTAGCAATTCCTCTGGTGGCACGGCCATGATCTTTATGCGGCCATCCTTTGTGATGCGCTTGATTTGCACATCATGGACCATGGCGGGTGGCGCCATAACTGGCTGGCCAGTAATCGGGTCTACAGTGCTGATCTGCATTTCGTCAATTTGTGGGTCAGGATAAGACACCACAATCTTGACTTCTGCACCAGGCTCTTGCATGAGCATTTCTAGGGTCTGGTCATCAAGGCCCGTGTACTCTTCAATTCGGACCTTCTCTTCGTCTTCCCACCAAAATTTGGCAATTCCGCATTTCCTGACCAGTGCATCTTTGAAGATGGCATAGCTAGTTAGAAACCCGTTGTTGTCGTTTTGGAAAACATAGTTGGCATAGTCAGTCGCCTGCTGGGCCATCTTCACATCTTCTGGTCCACGGGGTGCAAACTCGACCACATTCTCAGAATTAAAGAAAACGCGCATCAGGCTTGGCAGCATGGCCGAGACAGTGTCCCGCACTTCCATGGCCACCACCTTGCTGTTGCCTTCGACCTCATTGCCGAATAAATCACCGCGATAGTATTCAGTCCCCTTGGCCCGTGTGGGTGACAAGTCACTGTCCACATAGCTGATGGCATCAGTTAAATCTTGGGTAATGATGGCTTGCAGTTCCATGTCATCCATTGGCTCGGTGGCTGCAATGTCGGTATTGATGGCGCTGGTGATGTCTTGCTCGTTCATGGGGAATCCTTTTGTATGGCTTAAATCAATTTTAATTGTGAACAAACAAAATATGCGGTAGTTTTACCACCAAAATATTTTGGTCATCTAGCAAGATATCTTCAAAATAGCTTGCATCTCCAGCATAGCCTTTGTCTCGAAATCCAACTTTTTTAGCTCTGTCTGTCTTCACAATTGCTGCACTTATATCAATTGAATTGCGCCTATAACTTGTTTCAAAGTAAGAATAAGGCGGCAAATCTCTACCGCCAGGCCGGTTGTGGGAATGCACCATGTCAAACAAAATGACATCAGGCTGCCCAGTGGCCACGTTCAAAATTTCTACTGCTCTTGGGATAAAGTAATTATCCGCATTGGTCAGCAGCAAATAATCGCCCGTGGCCTGCTCAATCCCAATCTGCCTCAAAGAATGCCCGTAGTCGTTGAATCTAGACTCTGTGCAAAAATACTTGATTTTCTCTGGCATCTGCTTGGCCAGTGGCCGCATTGCCTGCTCAAACTCGGTGCTTGGCCCATCGTGAATGACTGTAAGTCGCCAGTTGTCTGCGCTCTGATTTATCCAAGACTGGACAAATACCCGCATTTCATTGGTGCGCTCATAGGCCACCGCGAATACATCAATCAAACCATGCCTTCGCATATTCTGGTCGATTCTCTTTGAGCCATGGCATTGCATCCTCATGTAGTTTTTGGAATTCCATGCCAATGGTATTGCTGCCAATGTGGTGGACATAACTGGCTGACACAAAATGTGCATAGCCTTTTTTTATCAAATCCATACAATGCACATCATCTGAGTACCAATTCAGAGGGGGAAACTTTTCCTCCGAAAAAGCATCACTTGATATCCATGCAAATATTGGGCTGACCACTTGGCTCATTCTGATGTAGTTTTCAGACGGGAATTTATAGCCACTGAGCTTCTCACCCTCTTTGCTAATTCGCACATTCTGGATAGGCCGTGCCGCATCGCACCTTGCCGACACCCAGCCAGGCTTAATGCTATTCATGCTTTTCACAATCTGCACATCTTCCATCAGCACCTTCACGCTGGTAGGTGTCAGCACTATGTCGTCATTGGCCACAATGCAAGATGACCAGTCTTTCATGGCCGCCTCAATCACTTCGTTGTAATCTTCGCCAAAGTTCCTTGGCTGGCCATAGATTTTGTAATCAGCATCAAAATGCTCGATTACCGACTCAGGGCCGCGCAAATAGACCGGACACTCTGGCGCGTATTGCCTGATGGATTCAAGCAATACGGCCAGACCATGGCCTTTGACAGTGGCAATGACAATTGGACAAATCATTTTTTGGCCTTGTTTCTTGCAGATATTGCAGCCGCCTTGGCTTTGGCATCGGCTTTGGAGCTTGCACCCCATGCCTTCAATGACAGCAGCAGCCGTGTCGGCTCACCGCCCTTCATCTCAGGACCAGGCATATTGCCCATGCGCGCCAAGAAGCTGGCCCGCCTTGGGTTATCGCCAGCTTTGACTGGCGCTTTCAAGTTCATGCCCTCGGCCTTCGCACTGGCACGGCCCTTGGCATTTAAGCCACCAGAGGGGCTTTTGCCCTCTTTGCGCTGCCAAGCTGGTGTCTTCATTTCTTTGGCTTCTTTGCAGTCTTGGCAGCGGCCTTGAAGTCAGCAGCTGTTGGCGCGCCTTTAGTGCCAGGCTTGCGCATCTTTTCTTTGCTGCCTGCTGCTATCCGAGCCTGCTTTGCATTGATATTGGCATAGAGTCCGGCTTTCATCATTCAATCCTTTCCATGCAAATTGATAGTGATCAAAGAATCTTCTGAGTAATCTTCGCCATCACCCATGTCTTGACCATCGCCTTCACCCGTATTTGGGCCACCGACCACCCATGCGTCACAAGTTCGGCTGGCCGCACATTTAAAGTCAAAGATTTCGCAATAACCAAGATCGGCCAATTTGATTGTTCCCCATGGATCAGCTTCCATGCCAATGCCATTAGCAATGCACTCTTTGATCTTATCGGACACATTAAATGCCGCGCAGTTACCGCATCGGCTTTTCTTGGCATCGGCAATGCTCACATCCCAAGTGTCAGCTTTCTTTTGCCAGTAAGCCGTGTTCGGCAGCGCTGGATTCTCAGGACCATAGGCCGCAGTGGTAATCGCCTTGGCGCGGTTTTTTAGGTTCAAGGTCACATCTTGTGTGGGCATAGGGCATGACTGCTCACTGCCCTGCTGGGCCATGCCAGATTTGTTGTCCATGACCTGGCGCATGGTGCGTTGCATGGTGGCCATTATTTCTTTCCTTTGTTTGTGGCTGTGCGCTGACCGCGCATGGGCATCTTTGCCTCAGACATTGCAATGGCAATGGCTTGTTTAGGATTCTTAACAATTTTGCCAGTTCCACCGCTGTGGAGCTTGCCGGCTTTGTACTCGCCCATTACCTTGCCGACCTTCTTTTGCGCTTTTGTCATTGCCTTCATGGCCATCCCCTTTCATGGTTAGTGGATATGTGAATTATGCAACCCGCACAAGGTTTCTGCGCAGTGGCTGAGACCACTTATTGCTTCCACCTGACCCGTACATTCCCGCCACCGCGTCACTGGCAAATGTCAGGACAAAGGCATCGGCCTTGTCAGGACTTGGCAATCCTCTGCGCTTGATCTCGTCTTTCCCCTCGATGGCGATCTTGCCGTTTGAGGTGAATGAGTACCGCACTGTGGCCAGTTCAGCAATAAGCACCTCATCCTTTGGCATCTTGCAGTCCCGTGCCTCAAGCCATGCCCGAGCCTTATACCAAAGCTCTGCTTTCAGATTTCTGTACGTTCCACCCATCGCGGGTGATTCTGAGACATTGATCCCTCTGGCCGGCAGACCCAGCTCCCGCAGCCGGTCCACCACCCCAGCACCTAATCCAATACTATCCACCAGAATCTCTTTCGGCTGCTGGCTTGGTGGCAGCGCCTGGTACTCGGCCACTACCGCACCAGTCAATTGCATCAAGTCCAAGTTTTTCCATGTCCGGATATTCTCAGTGACCGCATTCCCTTGGCGCTTGCACAGCGCTGACCTATCCGATCCAAACCGCGCCACATCCAAGCCCCATAGCATGGGCGCATAGTCACTTGGCGCGACATCCCGATTGACCGCGCTTTCGAGCAAGTCCATGGCAATCACAGTGTCATCATCGCCCTTAGGAAATTCACCGATCACCCTGATCCGGTAGACGTTGCTCTCTTCCCCATAGCGCATGGCCATCTCTTTGACGTACTCATCTGAGACACGGGGCGAGTCGGTGCAGGCCACTTGAAACGTGGTCCACTCATCGGCCAGGCGCGTGTGGGTGTCGTAGAAAAACCCACTGGACCTCACCGGATTCCCCAAAAGTAGCGTCACCGCATTGTGGCCAGACATCGAGCCAGCCGCGGCCTCGAACACTTGCTCTGGCACACCACTAGCCTCATCGGCCACCAGCATGACGTTCTCACTGTGAATCCCCTGCAAAGCCTCTGGCTGCTCGGCCCGACTTGTCCTGGCTGAAATAAACATCTCAGTCGGTGCAGCATTGAATTCAATCCTCTCTTGCTTGACAGTCAACAACCCCTGCAAAGGCAAAGGCATCGCATTAATCCACCTCTTCAGCTCGGCAAACATCGCGTCATAAAGCTGAGAGCTTGTCGGTGCAGTCACCACCACCTTGACCGGACTCCTGGTCATAAAGTACCAGAGCATGGCCCAGCTGCTTGCCGTGGATTTCCCCACCCCGTGGCCAGACCTAACACTTATCTTCCTATCCCCACGCGCTATTGCATTAAGAAACTTCACTTGCCATGGGTCAGGGTCAACCCCCAAAACCTCCCGCACAAATAACACTGGGTCCGGCTGATACCGGTCCACCCACTGCGCAAAGACATTAGGATTATTCATTATTTATTCTTTGAATTTCATTATCTTTATGCACCAACCATTTATTACCTAATATTCTCATCGCTTTAATATATTGCAGTTGATTATGTCTATTAGTGCTACGCGGCACATAATCAACATTGAATAACTGTCTGACTTTAGTTAATAACGTGATATTCATATTATCCCCACGATATCTTTTTTACTCACCCATGCGTGCCAGGTTACTAACCCATCTTGGCCCATCAAGGTGCAGAAGACCTTGCCGTCTTTTTCCTCATCAGTGTCGATCACGATCCATTCATGGCCATCAATAATCACTGTCGCTAGCTTAGATTTCATTCGGTTACTCCGTTGTTTGTGGAGTTGACATTTTTGCACAATTTGACTTGTTTGTTAACTAGTTCAAAATTTTTTTAAAAAATTTTTTTTGTAGGTGTTTAGTGCCGCCACAGTCGCCCCCGCCAAACCGGCCAAGGGGGGGTCACGGCCACCAGCCGCCAACCGGCCATCACCGACTTGTCCCCAGATTTTGGCCAACTTTATCCACAGATTCCTGTGCATAAGTAGGTCTGTAATACTTTAATGCACTTAATTCTGTGGATATCTAGTTATCCACTTAACATAATGATCGTTGTATAAAGTGACTGAATCATTTGGTATTCATATCCTCAATTGTCACACTGCGCTTGCGCAATGCATCAAGGGCCATGCTTCCAAGGTCGATATTGACCAGGGGTTGCTGCTTGTCACCATACTCATCTGGAGCCTGCTTGGCGGCCAGCCAGCGCCTTGTGTCCACTCTCAGCTTGGCCACTTGTGCCTCTTGAGGGCTTGCGTTATCTGCAATTTCTAGCGTCTGCTCTGCTAAACTTCTCCCACCTCGCGTGCGTGCGCGTGCGAGCAGTTCCCCCCGCTTTGCATCTTTTTCGATCCATTTGTAGAAACCACCGATGCTTATGTCCAAAGACTTAATCACTGAATCGATGGTCTTCCCTTGTGAGATATGGTCAAAGAGCATAGCTTCACCGCCAAAGGCGTGAATTTTCTTATTGATCCCAGACATCTCTTTTCTCTCGACAGCTGCTTGATCACGCAATGTGAGCTGACGCTCAACAATGTTGTCAGCAAGCTCATTTAGTGTTTGTGCTTTTGCCATTCAAATACCCTTCAATGATTTTGATTGCATCTGGCGCTGATCTTGAGACCAGGCACAGATATCCTTTTGCGTTTAACTGCAAACCCACAGCACTTTGTTTCTCTGAAACCACTCCGGCCTTGGTCTTCATCTCAATAAAAAGCCCGTGAAAGCCATTTTTAGGCTCTAAGACGCAAAGATCAGGCATCCCTGCTAAAACCCCTTCAGAATGCAATCTAACGCGCTCTGAGGCGCTTCTATCGCCTCCATTGGGTATTGCTGCAATGATGCAGTCTGGATAAAACGCACGAATGTGTTGCACCACTTTGACCTGGTCAATGTGTTCAATGCTTTTTCGTTTGCGCTTTATGTCAACCACCATGATTCGGATTCTACTGCCGTGGCCTTGGCTTGAAACAAGTGGCATCGGTGTTTGACATCGGTTGGGAATGCAGCCAGTCCTGTTTGGCTGCACTGATGTTCGGACCATGTGATGGTTGCCCATCCATTCCTAATCTTTGCCTGGTCAAACATCCATTGCAATGGCTTTGAGTTGACCTTTCTGTGCCTCTCCATCTGCTCGGCTGGCATCGACTGGCGTTGTTCGACCATTTCCGCATTAGCGCAGTTTTGGCAGAAAACGCGCTCATCTTCGACTATTTCATCAATTGTGGATAACCTGTGCATAACTTTCCTTTTAGTTGGACCATCTAATGCTCGTTTCTAATACGGAAAACCCTTAAGGAATTTTCCGCCTTTCCGCATTAGAAATCTGAGTAGCCACTAAGCCTAGACTGGTCTGTGGATAAGTGGGTCTAATGACCCCACTTATCCAACAATCCCTGCCATTGTCTAATACGGAATTCCGCATTAGTTCCGTATTAGTTCCGCCTTTCCGCATTAGATTGATCATGCCAACTTCACCCAGCCTGATGATGGTCCATTTGGTGCGAATCTGGTGAAGATGGCCGTGCCAATGTGCTTGCGGATATAGCCTGCATCACTGCCTTTTACGCTGCTGAATATCTCAGTCCAGTCCAGTTGATATGCGTTTTGAAGTTCTTTTGGCACGACTGGCCTGCCTGGCCCTCTGCGCATGATGACGTTGCCTTTGTCATTAATGATGGCTTGGACATGGTTGCAGACCTCATCGCACTTGTCCTGGATGCGCTGCTCTTTGGCGTTGTCTTGCATTGATTGCTTGGCGGCCATTCGGTCTTGTTCTGACGACATGGCTGGAATGGCCACCCGACAAATAATCTCTTGCATATCACCAGCTGGGGTTAAGACAATTTCTGGGAATGTGATGGAGTCGAATTTGATTTCTCTAAATTGAGGCTCATAGCGCGTTTTTGTCAGCTTTAAGTAGCGTTGGTTATCCTCATCCATAAAAAGCACTCCTGTGAGGGTTGCATCGCCTGTGAATGCACTTGCACCACGGGCCATGGCATCGGAGTCTTGTCGGCTAATAGTTTTGTTTGTGTGGGTCAAAATGCAAACTGGCGCTTTTTGCTGGACAAATATGGTCTGCTTGATGGCGGCAATATATGCACCCACTTCAGAGTTGTCATTCTCATTGTCAATATCCATGGTCGCATTGGCCGTGTCCAGGACTAATAATGGCTTTATGCCATTGAGAGTGTGGCGCTCAATATTATGTGCAAGTCTTAATAAATCTTTGACATTAGACCTTCTGGCATCAATAACGACAAACCAGTCGTTTAGATTATTTATCTTGTAATGCTTTGAATATGCAAAAAGAGTTCGGATTATCTGGTCACTGTCTTCGGTCACGATAATTGACTTGCGTTTCTTTTTAGCGTGAATCTCGCAGCCATCCACTGCAAACCCTGCCATGACCATGCACATTGATAGCACTGCTGTGGTCTTACCCACGCCAGGCTGACCGGCCAAGATGAAAAAAGAATGGGCCATGAAGCCTTCGATCAAGTAATCGATGGGGTTGAGTTTGGTAAGGTCTAAGGCTAGTTCTGGCCATGACGGGTCTGGTGCGTCTTCTGTGACTGGTGCATTAATCACTGCTGCAAAGTCTTCGACTGCACTTTTTCGCTCAGTCTGCTTGGTTGGCGCTTCCCAGCCATTGTCTTTGGCGTGCTTAAACAATGTGCCAATGCCAACACCTTTGCCCTGGTGAAAGCTCTTCCAGTGGGTCTCGATGTCTTTTGTGCCGGCAAACTTCTGGCCAGCCATGGACCACTGCATCCATGGGCCGAGACCTTGTTCCCCAAATTCGGTGTGCAGCGCTTGGCCAAGCTCAATCCACTGGTCGTAATCGCAGTCTGGGCTGATATGGTGCAAAGCCTTGATGGCGCGATCAAGATCGCTGTCTTCAATTCTTGAGCCTAATTGGGTGAAATCAAATCTTTCATTTGAAAGATTTTGCTTCGGTTCTTGCAATTGATGCTGCTCGATGATGCCCCAGTCCATTAACAATTCATGCAAATTGACGGCCTCTTGGAATTCACCGACCAATTGATTGCCACTAAGTAACACTGACTTACCGGCACTGTTTGGCAGACCAAATACTTCTAATTCTTGGCCACCGCCAAGTTTGTATTTGGGCAGCACCTGGTCAGATTCTTTGGGTGGCTGGACCCATAGAAAGACATGGCGGCCACGGCCTGAGACAGAAACCTCGGTCAGCATCTTGTTTTGCTTGACATATTTGGCCATGCGCTGGATGGCCACATTGGTGGGGCCAGAGGCGTGTTTCATGTCCACATCAAGGCAAACCAAATAGTTCCCTGATGCGCTGATGATGGGGCGCTGCTGGACTAAGCCAAGATATTGGCCATGGGGTGCGTCTTCCATGGTCCAAACGTCTTCAGCGTTGTAGAGATCGCTTTGGTCTGTATCCCGTGCCACGCCTTGGCCAGATCGCTTGTAGGGGATTTTTTTGTTGCCTTGCAGGGCAAAGGTGCAGAACACGGCATCAGGAGCCACAGCGCCTATTTTGCAGGCAATGCTTTGGGACTGTTGAAATGTGTCGTTTTGGGGTGTTTCAGTTATGATTGGCACTGAAATTCCTTTAGTTGGGGGTTTCATTGTGAGTTGCCTTGAGTTGACTTTGGCCTGGTAGTGTTAACGCGCTACCAGGCTTTCTTTTGGCAGGGATGTGAATTCTATTCCTTCGCCTTTTCTTTGACTAGGCTTGATGCAGCCTGTTTCTCACCGACTAGGTCTTCGCTCACCTCGACCCCGAGTTTTAAGACAGCACTGGGCGACTTCAGCTCCCAGACCTTCAAGTTGTCTTTGAATGCCTCCATGACCAGCGCCTCATCCTTCCAAAATTTTGTCTTACGGCCTGCGCGCATGGTCCAGCCATCAATGGCTTTGCCCTCAATGATCTGAGCTTTAGCAGCAGACTGCACTGCATCGGCCCATGCGGCCACCAAAGCCGCGTTGTCTAGCATCTCAGGGGTAACAGTGGTGTCAGGCTTGAAATCGCTTCTAGCGACCTCTTGGACCTTCTCACGCATACTGGGGCAAATGGTCTTGGCTTTGCAGTACCGGCAGGCATCTGGGCTTGGCCTTGTTGGTGCATCGCCTGAGAGCGCCAGCTCGGCTGCGGCCTTGAGTCTTTCGCCATGCTCGACCAGTTCTTGGCCAGACACTGTCCACTTGCTGTGACCCACACGGGGCTGGAATATGTGCATGGTGCAAGTGATGCTGGCAGGCGCTTTGAATTGCCTCATGGCTCCCAATGCATAGGTCAGCAGTTGCTTGTTGTCTGTGGCATCCACAGCGACTCGGCCAGTCTTTAGGTCCACGACATGAAGATGGTCCCCATCGACCAGGACTGCATCGGCCGTGCCACCCAGTGCTGGGTGCAGAGACTTCAGACCTTCATCCAAGTTGACCTCGATGAGCTTTTTGCGTGGGTTTTCAACCAGAGTATTGACAAAGTCGGCATAGCCTTGGGCCATGGCCACATGGTCCTGATCAGTTCCGGTTGGCACTTCTTTGCCAGACAGAATGATCTCTGACAGTTCATGGATCGCAGTGCCTACGGCCGCAGCCTCGCCTGCTGGCTCATAGGGCATGAGGGATTCGAGCCGGTATGAGCCTGGGCATTGCATGAATCTGTCTGTGCGTGATGCTGACAGTCGGGCGTGTTTTCGGGTTTCGTGTTGCATGGTTTCTCCTGGTTAAATGATTTGATTAACGACATTGAGCTTCTTTAAGACCTTGGCCAAGACATTGTGGTCTAGGCTTGCTTTGATGGTCAGAATGTAGATGATGGGTGGAATGCCTGATTTATTGATGTTCTCGACCCTGCTGCTGGCCTGCTCCAGTGCTGATGTGGACCAAGTGCATTCAACAAAAACAATGGTGTCGGCAGCACTTAGGTCCACACCTTCAGACATGGCGGCAATGTTGCCGATGATGCATTTGGTCTGGCCAGACTGAAAGTCTTTAAGCGCCTTGTCGCGCTTGGCCCGTGACGTTTCACCCGTAATAACTACGGGTTTATGGACCATGAGCAGCTTGTCTAGCTCGGCCACCACATCCTTATGGTGCGCAAAGACCACCACCGGCTCTTCGGCCTGGAGCAAGTCATCGATGAATTCACTGGCGGCCTTCACTTTGCGCATACCAGCCTCACGCATGATCTCGGCCAAGCCTTCAAAGGCCATGAGCGCGTTGGGGTTGGCCATCAAGGCATCGGCATCAAAGGCTTGCTCGCGCTTGTCATTGGGCAGATCAAAGGTGATCAGACTGACTTGTGGGTCTTTGTAGTCTTTAAAAATGTTTTCTTTTTTACGTCTTAGGACATGAGGTTTCATCATGTCTTTGAGTTCGACCAGGTTAGACGCGCCAGATGTGTCCAAGCCCCATGGCGCTGACCACATCTTTGCGTATCTGGCCGCAAAGTCAAACCAGCCGCCTCTGTAAATGCCAAGGCCGTGCAGAACAGGCCACAGCTCAATCGGCCTGTTTGGGATGGGTGTGCCAGACAATGCATAAACATGGTCCACTTTCTTCATGGCCAGCATTGCGGCCTTGGTCCTTTGGGCCTTTGGATTCTTAATCCTGTGGCACTCATCGAGAACCAGAGTGTTATATCTGTCCACATTAGTTACACCATACTGCAAGACATCGTAGTTGATGATGGTCACATTTGCACTATTTACCTCTGAAGCCTCACGTTTCCCATTGACCACATGGACCGAGACGTTGGGCGCCAGCTTACTGAAAGCCGCCTCCCAGACTGTCTTGGCAATGGCTGGGCAAACGATCAGGGCTGGGAGGTTTTCAAGTGCAGCAGCTGCTGTGGGTAGCGTCTTGCCAACCCGTGGCTGGTCGGCCAGTATGGCCCTGCGCCTAGACAGCAAGAAGAGCTTGGCCTCTTGCTGATGCGGGAATAACTGCATGATCGTTTCCTCGTTTTAAGTTGTTGCGATCATATCTGCATTTGTGCTAAAGTGCAATTTCTGTTTGACGACAGAAACGTAAAAACCTTAAACCCTTAAAAGGAAAAAACCATGACCAGAGTTGTAACCGGCAAAGTTCGTTTTTCATATTTCTCAGCATTGACTGCTCGTAAGAATGAGATGAACGGCAAAGAAGAGTTCTCAACGCAAGTGCTTGTCCCAAAGACAGACACCGAGACTGTGAACCAATTGAAAGCGGCAGCCAAGGCCGCATTGACCGCCAAGTTCGGGGACAAAATCCCAAAGACTGTGCGCAATCCCTTGCGTGATGGCGATACTGAAACCAAGTCTGATGGCTCACCACTGGGTGCTGAATATGCGGGGCATTACTTTTTCAACACCAAATCCACCAATAAGCCTGGTGCAGTGGATGCCCATGGCCATGACATTCTTGGATCACAAGATATTGTCTCTGGTGACTATGGCCGCGTGTCTTTGAATGCCTATGCTTATGACCAGGCAGGCAACAAGGGCGTGTCGTATGGTTTGAACAACATCATGCTTTTGTCTAAGGGTGATTCGCTGGGTGGTGCAAAGCCATCGGCTGCCAGTGACTTTGGTGTGGTGGCCGGTAAAGCGCCAGCTGCCGAATCAATCGATAACGACTGGTGATTTGTTAATCAGCTTTTCAAGCGCCAAGTGCAATTGATTGACTGATGTCCACAGAGGCTCCACAGTTCCAGACAGCCACCGGCTGACTTGGGACTGCTGGATGCCAGCCTCATCGCACACCGCAGACATGGTTATCTTGTGAGCCTTGGCCCTTGCCTTGATATCGTGAATTGATTCCATGGCCGCATTCTAATTGCGTTATATGCAAAAAAACAACATGGACAGAATTACTTCTTGCAAGATAATTAAATTCTGTCAGACTCCGTTACTCCTATTCAACTTAAACGAAAGAAACCTATGAAACCCTCAAACGAAACCCTCATGGATTTATTGACCGCCTTGGCCATTGGCGTTGGCTTGGCTGCACTCTTGGTGGCATGGTGGTCCTCATGAAATACGGCCCAACACCTAACTGCCCCAGAGGCTTGTTTCAGTTCGACTGCTCAGTTGAAGACGTTGACCTTATATGCTTTCTGGAATACAGCCCAGAAGAAAAAGGCTCGACAGACTCCCATGGCTCACCTTATGAGCCTGACCTTGAAGAGTGCATGACCCTCAACAACGCATACATCGCTAGCACTGATGTGGACATTGCCCACATGATTTTGCAATCCATGGTGGACCACATTGAAGTGTCTGCATTGGAGAAGTTTAAGGATGGTGATGAATGAGCTGGCTCTTTTCGCAGGCGCTGGTGGAGGAATACTCGGAGGCAAGCTCCTTGGATGGCGCACAGTCTGCGCAGTCGAGTGGGAGCCATACCCAGCAAGCGTATTGTGCGCCAGACAAAATGACGGCCTTCTCCCGCCTTTCCCGGTTTGGGATGACGTACAAAGTTTTAGAGGAGAGCCATGGCGAGGCATTGTTGATGTCGTATCTGGAGGCTTTCCGTGCCAAGATTTGTCCACCGCAAAATGGGGGGGGGGCTGGTCTTGACGGAGAAAGAAGTGGATTATGGAAAGAGATGGGGAGGATTATTGGCGAGGTTAGACCGAGATTTGTCTTTGTGGAGAACTCCCCAATGCTCGTTAATAACGGACTCGACAGAGTCCTTGCAGACCTTTCCAAACTGGGGTTTGATGCGAGATGGGGTATTGTGGGAGCAGACTTCGTTGGCGCACCCCATAGACGGGAACGATTTTGGTTGGTGGCCCACTCCAACAGCGACAGACTTTATGACGGGTCAAACAAACGGAATAACTTACACGGGCAAAAGATTTGTGAGGAAAAGCCACAAAACTGGCACGGAGTTTGGAGCAAAGCTAACAAGTGCTTATCGACTGATGACTGGAAAACATTTGCCACCGAGTTTTACGGAATGGATGATGGGATGGCCTCGCGATTGGACAGAATTAAGGCCTGCGGAAATGGCCAGGTTCCAGAAGTGGCAGCAACAGCATGGAGAATTTTGAGTGAACAATGAATTACCACCAGCCCTTGATGCCTGCCTTGACCTGGTCAAAGACTTACTCCACCCAGAAGTCTTTGGCCACTCAATCCCCAATGAAGTTAAAACCCGTGCATTCGTTGTCAAAACAATGCTGGAGCGCTTGAAAGTAAGAATGGATAAGCAGACATGACCAGAGGCTTGAAACCCCGTGTAGGCCCTGCCATTGAGGCAGCACTACAAAAGAAAGGCAATCTGTCAGACCTTGATCTGGCCAAGATTTGCTTTTGTTGCAGACGTAGCGCGGCCAGAGAGCTGTTTGACCTTCACTGCAATGAATTGGTATATATCAGCGGATATACCAGAGTCAGCAACAATGGCCAGTGGCGGCCACTGTGGTCATGGGGTAATGAAGAAGATGCCATTGCACCTGGTCCCGTGCCAGGCGCTGATCGCATTCGGAAATATCGCGACAAAAAGAGTGCAGACGATAAAGACTTTGACGCTGCCAGACGCAGGCAGAAAAGACGGGTCGTGAAACGCGACCCACTTGTGGCCGCGTTTTTTGGGTCTTAGTTATTGGCCAACATAACCAGGCAGCATTGAACCAATCTGGCCAGAAGTTCTGCCGGAAATGCCAGCAGCCCTTGCGCGAGATTCGTTCAATCTTCTGATCACTTCAGCCAAATCTGTCAATTGCTGCTGGTCACGCGATAGCAAGATTTTGCCAATCTCATTTCTCACGGCCTCTGGAGTTCTTGTCTGGCTTGCAATGTTTGATGCTGCCGCCAACATTCCAGTTGGACTTCCGGCAGCAGCCGCAGCAGCTGCTTGACCCAATGGTGCGACTTCAAGATCAGCAGTTCCAGCCAAACGTGCAGCAGTTTGTGATCCACGGCCAGCAGACTCCAGACCTTTCAATCGAGCTTCTTTGGCCACCGCAGACGCAAATGTTCTGTAATCATTGCCAAATACTTCCTTCAATCGGTCTTGCGTTGCTGGCTCTTTCCACATCTTGAGCAAAGATGTCTGGCCAGCCTCTGTGCCAGTCTTCTGACGCAAAGCCTGCAAAGCACCAATGCGGAATGCATCGATCTCTGATGGCGTGAAACCCTTCATTGCTTGGCCAAGTTCAAGCACATCGCCAGTCATGGCTTTACGGCCAACTTCAGCTGCATCCATCATTTGGGATGGACCGGCCCATGTCTTCATGGCCATGGTGTATGCAGACTGGCCACCAATTTTGGGAGACTGAGCCTCAAGAACACCCACCAATTGCTTGCGCACATCATCGTATGCATTAGCCTGGGCATTGCTGCCAGTTCTGCGCAGACTTTGGGCAGTGTCGTAAAGGGATTGTTTCAAAGTATCCAAGACATTCATTGGCACTGGATCACCAACTTTGAGCTTGGCCAAGTCAATGGTTTGGCCAGTCTTTGTTCTGAATAACAGTTCAGCAGACCCTTGGACTGCTTGTGATTTGTTCAATGCATCGGCCAAAGTGTTATCAACTTTCAAAGCCGCTTGATCAATGGCTGCATAGTATGGGCGAGACTCAGCAAATCTTTGAGCGCTAAATTTATCAAGTGTTTGCATAAATTGAGCGCCTTGAGTGCCAAGACTTTCATCGGCAGCAGTCATCAATCGACCAGCACGGCCTGCTTGGCGCTCACGAATGGCGCGTTCCACAGCCTCAGTCGTTGTGCCAGGCAATGTGGCCTGCACATCGAGCAAATTGCGTGTGGACTTGCCACCTACATCTGCAATGCGAGCCTCTGGGCCTAATTTGGCCAAACGCGCTTGGGCCATGGTCAATGCACTTGGTGCAAGACCTTCTGGCACATCGCGAATCAAAGACTCGGCCACCTTTTGCTGTGCGTATGTGCCAGCAGCAGTGGGTGACATACGCGCCATGACCTGACGGCCACCAGCGCCAACTATGCCCATGACTGGCTGAGTCACTGCACCCAATGTGCCACCAATCAATGTACTCTTGGCCGCATCTTTTAGTATTTCTTCAGCACTCTGACCAGTTGACTCGCCAATGCCACCCAGCAATCCATAGCCTGCACCAGAGACACCAGCCTGCACTGCGCGTTGGCCCATGCCCATGATTTGACCAGCAGCTGGAGCGCCAGTCACATATTGACCAACTTTGGCAATTGCTGGTGCAACACTTGGAGCGACCGCTTCAATGGCAGGCATGACTCGTTTGCCAACTTCTTGCACGACTTTGCCGGGAACACCGGCAATCATCATTGGCACACTGGCAGCTAGTTGTCCAGCGGCTGCATAGTATGGTGATTCTTTCTGATAAGACTCAGCAGCGCCTCGGAATATGTCACGGCCCATTGTGTAGGCTTCAGACAATGGCACACCTTTTTGCATAGCTAACATTGGAGCGCCAATAACACCAGCCAATTCATCGGAAAAGCCAAATGTTGGGCCACCGGCCGCACTGGCCAATGCGCGTGTTGTTGTGCCTAGTTTTGCACCAGCCTCATAGGCTTTTGATTTCGACTCAGCCAAGAATTTAAGAATCTCACTTGGCTTGTATTGATTTTCAAGTGCTGTGGTGACTTGAGTGCCAACAGTTGGCATTTGGGCTAGAAACTGGACAATTTCATCATCGCCATAACCAGCCTTTTGAGCTTCTTTGATTTTGTCTTTAATGCCATCCATGATCAGCCTCCTGGTGTTCCAAAGATATTACCAAGAGATGGTCTTACTGCACCACCACCGCCTGGTGCTGCACCAGGTCTTGTTCGCATAATTGATGGGATTGTCGCTGGAGCGCCAAGAGCTGCATCAAGGTTTTTAAATCCATAGGCTTGGCCAAATCCTTGGAATTCTTGGCGTTTTTTGTTGTACGCATCGCCAGCGGCTGCATATAACTCATTAGATAAAGCCTTAAAGTCTTCGCGCTGTGTGGGCGTGAGTTTCTGGCCACTCATCATGTTGCTGAAATAACTCTGCAATCGGTCCATGCGGCCTGCTGCCGCCATAGCAATGCCAAGTTCAGACTCGCGCACCACAGAGCCTGGGTCTAGCAATTTCATCACTTTGGTTGCACCGGCAACATCACCAATTGGTGTTCCTTGACTCAAAGATGAAACCACTTGGCCAAAAGCAGACTTTACGTCTTGATAGTCTTTATAAATTGGCTCTTGCTTAAATGCACCAGCCAATTTCATTTCATTCTCAAAGCCCTTTTGGCCTTCAGTCATGTTTACTGGCACATTGACATTTGTCTTTGGTGCAATATCTTGACGATACTTGCTTACTATGCCAATGCCTTCTTGACCAGTTCCGCTTAAATTTCTACCAAGTAAATACTCAGGCGCTCTGATATCAGTTGGCAATGCCTCGTATGGCATAGCACCTTCAGCGACTCTTGACTGGCCCATCTTGTTGTACTGCAACATGACTGTTTTGCCATTTAAAACCACTGGCTCTGACTTACCCCACTCAGACTGAGACGCTGCCATTTTCAAAACTTCTGACACACCTTCTTTGCGTGGCAAAGATGAAAGCAATGCACGTTGCTCTTGGCTTAATGTAGAAAGCACACCCGATGGCGCTGGTGCAGCCATTGGCATGGCCATGTCCCTCTCTGCCGTTGGCACTCCTGGTCCAGTTGGCATGGGTTGAGCCGCACCAGTTGCTGTGACTGGAGAAGCACCACCAGTCAAGAACCTTGTCCAAGATTCATTGGCCGCTGCCTCTCTTTCGGCTTCTTTCAGTTTCTGATTTAAAAGCAAATCTTGAAAAGAAGTGGCACGGGCTTGCTGATAACCTTGCTGGCCAGCCTGCAAAGCTGATCCAAGTGCTTGGCCCATGCTGATGGGGACTGCACTTCGGCCACTGGCTTGAAGCAATGCACCGGCTGCTGACAGTGCAGCATTACGGCCCAAGAGCTTGCGCTGATCTTCTGTTAGCAATGCATCAAGGCCAGTTTGTACACCACCACCGCCAAACATATTGCCTAAACTTGCAAAGTCAAATTCATTAGCCATATTTCCACCTTAATCCAATAAACCTTTGAGGCGAGTATTGACCACATCGCCTCTGCTCATCATGTTAGTTGATCCTGTATCTGGTGCAAGCAAAGACGCAGCCCTCATGGCCCGTCTCTCTTGACCAGGCTTGATGGCTAGTTCTGCCACCGGTGTTCCAGCTCTATCCATGGCCACCGCGACATTGTCAAAACCTTTGGCCTGATCGTATGCATAGCCAAAAAGCGCCATGCCCACATCTTTCTCAGACCCTTGGTCAATGATCCTGACCTTTGCAGGGTCGCTGGTGATCACAATGCCTCGGCTTGTCTCAGCGACTGTCAGCCCATCAGGGATGCGAGACGGCATCGGTGATCCAGGCGTGATCAAGATGGTGTCACGCTTACTTGATGGATCAAGCAAAGCCATCAGCTGCGCGTCAGCGTAGCGTTGTGGCTCTGGGGTTGGGTTTTGTCTCATGTTAGATCAGCGCAGCCAATGCACCAAGGCCAGCACCAGTGCCTGCTGTAAGACCAAGAGTGCCAGCCAATTGAGAGCCGGCCAATGCACCGCCCAATAAGCCAGCGCCAACATTCTGAGTGTATGGAGTCGTTGCCACCATGCCAAGATTGGCAGGCTGCGCACCGAGTGAAGACTGAACCACGCCCAGACGCTGGAGGCCAATATTGCGAATGGCATCCATCTGCTGCTGGTCCAAAGCCTGACGCGCACCACCAGCGGCCATAACAGCTTGAGCGCCACCAAGACGCAATGCTTGTTGTTGTGCAGCCAAATTGCCTAGCTGGCTTGCACCGCCTAGCCTCAATTGCGCACCTTGCAAGCCTGCTTGCTGATTGGCAATGTCGGCTGCTGATCTGCGGCCAATGTCGGCCTGCTGCATGGCCATTGCCTGGTTAAATGCCTGCTCGTTCAATGTTGTGCCAAGTGTGGCGGCCTGCTTGGCAAATCCAGCATTGGTCAAAGCCTCTGCCACACCTTGGCGTGATCCACCAAATGCTCGTGCAGCGTTTGCGCGTTCACCAGTCTGCTGGATGGCAGCGCGTCTTGCTGATTCCAAATCACCCAATGCGTTTTCACGCACCATGCTTGTGTAAGGATTCATGTAGCTGCCAATTGAGCCTGGGCCTTGCCCCATGCTTAAATTAGTCTGCTGCGCTGAAATCTGTGCAGGCTGATAGACACCGCCATAAGCGGCCATCTGTGCGGCCAAGTCAGTGCCACTAATGCCTGGGCCAGCAAGGGCCGTGTTGACCAGAGCCTCCTCGCCTGCCTGATACATTGGGTTGTAGCCAGCAAACTGCTGGACCGGCAATGCACCAGCGACCCCTTGGGCCTGCTGAAAGTTGGCCAAGAATGCTTCTTTGATCTGTGGATCAATGGAGCTTGTCGATGTAGTTGTTCCACCTTTTGACATATTGCCACCTTATCCGAGTAAAGACTTTAATTTATTGGCAGGCACTTTGCCTTCATTGATCATGTCCAGAAGTCCACGGCCATACTTATTGACTGAAGACTTCTTGATCACATATTCACCCATATCAAGGTTGACAGCGCCATCATCTGGACCAGGAGGGTTTGCACCAAACATCAAGCCACCATCGACCATGCCGCCTTTGGCCATGCCGCCAGTGCTGCTTTGCTCCATGCCTGTTTGTGTTGCAGCTGTTGTGGCCGCAGTCTCTGCCGCAGTCTTGGCCACATTGGCAGCCGCGATCTGATCATACAAAGCTGGGTTATAGCCACCCATTGCTTGGCCTGCTACCACGCCAGCGTATGGATTGCCCATGGGTTGCATTTGGCCTCTGATCAGGCTGTAAGGGGATGCACCACCAGCCATGACAGCTGGGTTGTATTGCGCGCCTGGTGCAATGGATTGGTAGTTCTGAAAGTTCTGTGCAAAGCCTTGGGTCGCATTGGCAAATGGCATTGTGCCTGCACTAGTCTGAAAGCCAGTTGTTTTGTCAGTCTGCTCTGATGCCAACTTGGCTTGATTGGCCAAATAGTCCTGATAAGCCTTTTGGTTAGTCGTAATCTGCTGCTGATTTTTTAAATTATTTAAGCGCTGCTGCTCTGCATACGCTAGATTATTCAAGCGCTGCTGTTCGGCACTTGCTAAAGCATTCAAGCGCTGTTGCTCTGCATAAGCCGCTTGGTTGGCAGTAATCTGCGCCTGATTATTTATAACATTTAAGCGCTGCTGTTCATCCCATTGAGCCTGACGTCTTGCAAGTTCAGCCATAGCCGCTTGATCATAAGAAATTTCGGTGGTTGTTGTAGGCTTTGCCGCATCAAGCCTAGACTGGACATCTGAAACCGGCACACGAAACGCATTGGCAACATCAGCAGCGCTGATGCCATACTGATTCATGTTGCTTTCAATTTGCGCATCAGTTAAGCCTTTTGCTTGGGCGGCTGCATATGCGTTAATTAAATTCTCATTGAATTTTTCTTGAGTAATGCCATTGGCCAATGACCATGCAAGTCCCGCTGAAATTGCCATATCTATTCTCCTAAAGTTCCTTTGCCATTACAGACCACTGTGGGCTGTAACCTTCGTCTTTCAAAAATGTCTTTGCCCAGCCTCTTCGGCCTGCCAAAGTCACCCTGGTGCAACCAACTGATTTGCCCCAGGATTCGATCAATGGTCGCATCCGTGAGAGTTCATCTAGGTCGCCACCAGCCAGAAAATAATGCAAATTCTTTAGCCTGGGATAGACAATGATCTCTGTCAACACCACCGAGTCCTTGGCCGGCCACAGCTGTAATCTGTGATCCTCGACCATCTCAGCGACATCTTCAAAATTATGTGTGCCTCCAGAGTATTCTAATGCCGCTACCACATGGTGGCGCAACCTTTCCAAATGCTCTTGATCGCTCATCGCTTACCAGACGGCACAGCCTCTAATCTCATCACGCCCACCCGCCAGTCAGCCAAAGTGTTGCCAGTCACCTTCACATTGACCTGGCGCCCAGAAAACCGGACTGAAGTCGGGTTGGCTGCCGTATATGGTCCAAATGTGGATTGTGTGCCTGTCGGGTAATTTCGCGTTTTGAATGAAACTACCGCCTCACCCAGTGTCTGCTCATCTGGAATGACTTGACGCACCGACATGATATTGTCGCCATTGCCTAATTGGACTGGGCCAGACTCAGCGTAAAGGCTGGCGCTGTCATAGTTAAAACCGACCTCATGCTCATAGATGTAACCAGTGGTTGACACCATCAATGGATAGGTGAACACGCCAGCATCAACCCCAGCAGTTCTGGCCAATGTGCCAATGTTCCAGTGGTTTTCGCGGTAGTTGAAAGTGACATAACTGTCATTTTCATTACTGGATGCACTTGGGTAATACCACCAAATCTCACCAAACTTGCTGACATGGACCGCATAAATCTTGGATGCCTGCGCATAGTTGATATTGTCAAAGATGTAATCCGACACATCACTTGGCAGTGGCTTGACATAGCCGTCATAAATCCAAAAGCCTGCCCTACTCATCCAAATTGCAGCAGTGTCAATGGCCGCCACTGCTTGGGCCGAAATAAGACCACATCCAGAGCCAGCCTTTTCAAATCCATAAACAAATGGCGCGCCAACATACTGGGCCGTGTGGACATCCACATCTGTAAACAGTAGATTGACACCCTTGACCCGCTTGCCGGCAATGAGTGAGCCAGGGCTGGCTAAGTCATAGTCGCCTGCCAGATTGTCACCTGCCGGTGTCCACTGGGTATTGTTTTCTTGGTCGCACCATTGCACTTTCCTTGGGTTTCCACCAGCGCCAAGGGCAAAGATAATTCGCTCTTGGGTGACTAAAACTGCTTTGTTTCCAGTGGGTGCATTGGTGATTGCCGCTGCCTTGGTAGGCGTTGCAAAGCCTAATTGCCACTCATAGAGCTTGCCATCGGTGCTAGAGCAAGCAATCAAATACTCGCCCCATGTATCAAGTGACCAGGTGGTGGCTGCAATTGGCGTTCCAGTGTCTGGCCGTGCCACACCATAGGCGAATGTGCCATAAGTGCTGTAACCATAGCCTGTGAGGGTTGTGGAGCTGGCATAGCCGGTTGTGAAGCTCGTGGGCGTGATGTCTTTGAGTGTCCCCGCCTCATTCATGGCGTAGAGCTTGGTATGCGTTCCAGCGCCAATGTATCGGTTGCCACTGTTATCGCGCCAAGTGATGATGCCTCGGCATGAGCCTGTCATCTGTGAGCTTGACCTGGTGCGCCATCCATTGATGGGGCGCAGTGTCCCCTCATACCAGCGAACTAGGTTTGCGTCATACCAGCGGCCTGCTGCCTGGTATTCAGTACCATTTCGGAAAACACCTGGGGGTAGCTTTAAAGGTATGTACATGGCAGTATTTAAGTAATGTTTGAGACAAAGCTCATTGTGACAATGGCTGATGGGACTGCTGGCCGTGTGGGGCTTGTTCCGGCAGGGTATTGCTCAATGGATACACCGACATCGGTTGGCCTCCACATTATCTCAACATAGTCAGTCGCATTTAAGCTCACAAAGTAGTTGATGGCAGCAATGGTGTGGTACGGGTCTCCAGCACCTTTTCTAGGTGCAAAGCCAAATCGGCTGTTTGAGTTGGCCACATTTGTGCCATTGACCCGAAACCAGACATCCACATCTTGAGAAGCATTTGTCGTGTTTGTAAACTGTATGGAAAACTGCAAGTTCCAGATTCCGGCATCGGCCACAGTGATTCTGGACCCACTGGCCATTGTCACGCCATTGGAAAAGTCTGTGGTGTTGAATGTGACCGCATAGGCCGTGGTGGTATTGGCAGCCACTTGGTCGGTCGAGTCTTGAAAAGCCCCATAAGGGTTATTCATAAACCGACCACCTCTTGGTCCAAATAAAGACCCCAACACACTGGCCAGCTTTTTAAAGTAAATCGTCAGCGAACCATTGTTCTCATTGAAGTGCCTGCGCTCATAGACCTCGGTCGGATAACCAAGGGTCGGTGGTGCTGGATTCTCAAGTTGTTGTGTTTGGCTGGACATGGGCTAATTTTGCCCTAAACAGCCCCCAATGGATAAGACTTTTCATTGACACAAAATCAGACTACGATAATTTTGCAGCAATTGGCTGCTTTAACTGGGGAATGTCATGAAATTTGAAATGGACTTGGGTTTTATTGAAAATGAGAAAATTACAATTGAAACGTGGGATTTTGAGAAAATTGAGATCATCAAAGATTTCATTGCTTTTCAAGAAGAACACGGCTGGGCAGTTGAATATGAAGCAGTTGACCTTGATGATGAAGAGTTTGAAGATGAAGACACAGAAGAAGAGGAAATCCCACCTTTCGCTTTAGATTCCAAAGAAGAGCTGTAATCTATAAGCTACAAATGGGGCTTATTTGGCCATCAAGTACAGCCCCACATTTGAAAATGCATAGCCTGCATAGACCACGGCCATAGACGCATTGCCTTTAAGCAGCTGCTCCCCAGCAATATAGGCATAGATCGCACCAGTCAGAATGATCAGCCAGGCACTCAAAATTGACCCACATCAATCACTTGGCCCCTAAACTGGACCATGTCCTCATCAAACTTATGGACCAGCTCTGGCCACAAAAGTGTCCCATTAAAGAAGTTCAGCACCGCAAAGCCTGATCTGTGATTGCTTGGATTGATCTCGGCATAAGTAAATTGAGGGCCATCAGTCTCGGCCAGTGTCCCCGTGTCTACCCCGTATCTAACCCCGTTGTAGTCGCTGAATGGCGTGACTTTTAATGAATGCAAATGACCGGTTATTATGCTGACACCAGCGTTGACAGTGTTGTTGTGGGTAGCATGAATTCCCCCCTTGTATCGGTGTTTGATGATGCACTGCTCAGTAGGCCACACTGCCCAGCAGAAGTCCCATTCAGTAATGTGGTCAGTTAACTTAAAGCCTTTGACCTCTTTAAATTGTGGCGCGTGCTGGGCCAGTCGATTGCCAAAACGAATGTCATGGTTTCCCCATGTAAACAGTAGCTTTACATTGTGTCTGGCTGCCTTGGCCACTTCCTCTATTTCACCCAATGCACCTTGGCAGGCTTTCAATTCTTGAATGACTGAAGTCTGAGGAAGTTCAGTCACATCATGGCGGCTTATTGAAGCCCCATCAAACGCATCTCCATTACAGATGATAGCTTTAGGCTTGAATTCTTGAATGGCCCACAGTAAGCCTTTAAAGGCCGTGGACCTTTGACCAGGTATAAAGTGGGCATCAGAGAAAACAATCACAGTGCCATCTAGCATTCCAAGCTCAACTTGCTTTAGTGGACTAAATGACTTGGGTTTGTTTTTGTCGTATTTAACACCACGATGGTCACTTGCATAAAGTGCCATGTTGTAGTGCTTCTCAATCCATCTTCTACGCAAATGAACTGCCCTATTTGCAATGCCAAGATGATCTGCTACTTTTTGTGCAGATTGAAGTTGACCCCATAGTTGAATAAACTCGGTATCAGTACACGTTTCGTTAGAACTGCCCATTGGAATCCTTAGAGAGTAATTTTTCTAGCAGA
>Ga0209400_1000509_pt1 | contig 34027 bp, 33 predicted proteins | sample M_130807_EF_Meta_FD_187313 | JGI IMG/M metagenome (GOLD analysis project Ga0209400, IMG submission 187313) | Freshwater microbial communities from Lake Montjoie, Canada to study carbon cycling - M_130807_EF_MetaG (SPAdes) (version 2) | ecosystem: Environmental > Aquatic > Freshwater > Lake... | reverse complement strand
TATTTTGCCCACCTATAAATTTATTAAGTTCTTTCAGAGCTAAAATTAAAAGTAGATTAATAGATTTTGGCACACAAGATATTAGTAAAATAAATATTAATAATGGTCCGTATACAGGACAGTTAAGTGGTAAGATGCTTAAAGATACTGGTGCCAATTATGTAATTATCGGTCATTCAGAAAAAAGATTAATCGATGAAGATTTTAACACTATAAAAAAAAAAATTAATGTAGCTTCAAAAAGTAAACTAAAAATTATTTTTTGTATTGGTGAAAATTTATCCCAAAAAAATAAGGGGTTATCACTAAAAGTTCTAAAAAAACAAATTTTAAGCTCCTTAGATAAAAATAAAATTAATTTTAATAATTTAATAATTGCCTACGAGCCAATTTGGTCAATTGGCACTGGAGTAGTTCCGTCTAATAATTATTTATATAAAATTTATGGTAATCTTAAAAAATTTTTAAAAGAAAAATATAATGTTAATTCGCCTGTAATGTTATATGGAGGATCTGTGACCACAGATAATGTTGTAACTTTAAGAGAGATTAGTTTAATATCAGGGTTTTTAATTGGAGGAGCTTCATTGAAAAGTGCAAGCTTTATTAAAATTATAAAAAATTACTTTAAATAATTAATGCAAACTTTTTTATTAATATTTCATATAACTTTGGCTGTTCTTTTGATTGGTTCAGTGTTGCTTCAAAAATCAGATGGTGGAGCTTTGGGAATAGGTGGTAATAGCGACAATTTAATGTCATCGCGATCAGCTGGAAATTTTTTGACTAAATTTACAGCAATAATTGCGTTTCTATTTATTTTAACCAGTATTTCTTTAACACTGATTAATAAAAAAGATATTTCCCAAAAATCTATTATTGATAAGATTGAGCAATTAGATAAGAATAGTAGTTCTCAGCCAAAAATTCCAAATTCAAAATAATTTAATTTAATATTTTCTTTGTGATTATTCCTAAATAATCTATAGTTAACTTCCATGGTCCGTTTTATTTTTGTAACTGGCGGCGTGGTCTCATCTCTAGGCAAAGGCATCGCTTCTGCTTCTATAGCAACGTTATTACAATCTAGAGGATACAAAGTAAGAATTAGAAAATTAGATCCATACTTAAATATAGATCCTGGCACAATGAACCCTTATGAGCATGGTGAAGTTTACGTAACAGAGGATGGAGCGGAAACCGATCTTGATCTTGGACATTATGAAAGGTTTACAGAAATAAATTCAAAGAAGTCAGATAATATTACTACAGGAAAAATTTATCAAAATATAATAACTAAAGAAAGAAATGGTGATTACAAAGGATCAACAGTTCAAATTATTCCTCATGTTACAGATGAAATAAAAAAATTTATTATCAGTGATTTAACTAATGAAGATTTCGTAATTTGCGAAATAGGAGGAACAGTAGGCGACATCGAAAGTTTGCCTTTTTTAGAAGCTATTAGACAATATTCAAATGAAGTAGGTAGTAAGAATTGTTTATTTATTCACTTAACATTAGTTCCTTATATTAAAAGTGCAGCAGAGTTAAAAACAAAGCCAACACAACATTCCGTAAAAGAATTAAGGAGTATAGGTATTCAGCCTGATATGATTTTGTGTCGTTCTGAAAGTTTAATTCCTAAAGAGGAAAAAGCTAAAATTGCATTATTTTGTAATGTGGAAAAATCAAATGTATTCCAGTCTATCGATGTGAAATCAATTTATGAGGTTCCTATTAAGTATCAAGAAGAAGGATTAGATAAAAAAATATTAGATCATTTTGGAATTGTTAATAAAAAAAGTCCAAAACTAGATAATTGGAAATTGTTTAACAAAAAACTTAATAATAAAAAAAATAATATTAAAATTTCTATTGTAGGTAAATATACTCATTTAAAAGATGCTTATAAATCTTTGAATGAAGCTTTAATCCATGCTTCAGTTTATAATAATATTAATTTAGATCTTAATTGGATTGAGTCTTCTGATATTAAAAATTTAAAAGATTTAGAAAGTAAATTAGAAAAAACAAATGGAATTTTGATACCAGGAGGTTTTGGGAAACGTGGCGTCGAAGGTAAAATTTTATCCGTACAATTAGCAAGAACTAAAAGAATTCCTTTTTTAGGAATTTGTTTTGGAATGCAAATATCAGTTATTGAATTAGCAAGAAATTTATTAGGCTTAAAAGATTCAAATTCTACAGAATTTTCTAAGACAAAAAATCCTGTAGTTTGTCTTCTGGAAGAATGGATAAAAGGAAAAAAAATTTTAAAAGGAGAAAAATATAAAATTGGCGGCTCAATGAGACTAGGTTCTTATCCCGCAAAAGTTAGAAAAGACTCATTGCTTTATAAAATTTATGGCAACAAGAGCTTAATTCATGAAAGACATAGGCATAGATATGAAGTAAATAGTTCATATAAATCAATGTTAGAAAAAAAAAGTGTTATATTTTCAGCTAACTCACCAGACGGAAAATTGCCAGAAGCTATAGAGCTCAAAAATCATCCTTGGTTTGTTGGAGTTCAGTTTCATCCAGAATTAAAATCCAGACCTTTCCATCCCCATGAAATATTTATTTCTTTTATTGACGCTGCTATTAAAAATAAAAAATTAAATTCATGAAAAATAAAATTATTAAAATTAAAAAATTAAATTTGGGAAATAATCTTCCCTTAACTTTAATTGCGGGTCCTTGCCAAATTGAAAGTAAAGATCATTGTCATATGATTGCTTCGAAAATTAAACAAATAACAAATAAATTAAAGATCGGATTTATTTTTAAGAGTTCTTTCGATAAAGCGAATAGAACAAGTTTAAAATCTAAAAGAGGGATAGGACTTGATAAATCTTTATCTATATTTGATTACATTTCAAAAGATTTAGACATTCCTATTTTGACCGATGTTCACAATGAAGAACAATGTGAAATAGTTTCCGAAGTTGTCGATGTTATACAAATACCAGCTTTTTTATGCAGACAAACAGACTTATTAGTTGCCGCCGCCAAAACAAAAAAAGTAGTTAATATTAAAAAGGGGCAATTCTTAGCTCCTTGGGACATGAAGAATGTTATCAAAAAAATAGAAGAGAGCGGAAATGATAAGATATTAATTACAGAAAGAGGAGTTAGTTTTGGATACAACACTTTGGTATCTGATATGCGTTCTTTATCAATTTTAGCTGATTTTGGTTATCCAGTGGTTTATGACGCAACTCATTCCGTTCAACAGCCTGGAGGAAAAGGAGATAGCAGCGGTGGTGAAAGGCAATTTGTTAGTTCATTATCAAGAGCTGCTGTTGCAGTTGGCGTTTCTACAATTTTTTTAGAAACACATGATAATCCAGACAAGGCACCATCTGATGGAGCAAACATGATCCCTCTTGGGAGTTTAGAGAATTTGCTTAAAGATTTAATAGGAATAGATCAATTAATTAAGTCAAAATAATAATGTCAGTTATCAAAAAGATTAAAGCAAGACAGGTTTTTGATAGCAGAGGTTTTCCAACAGTAGAAGCAGAAGTAATTTTGACTGATGGCTCTATAGGTCAATCAATAGTTCCGTCAGGAGCCTCCACTGGATCTTACGAGGCTCATGAACTCAGAGATAAAAGTAAAGAGTATTTAAGTAAAGGTGTCTTAGACGCTGTAAACAATATTAATTTAGAAATTAATAAAACGATTACAGGTTTATCTGCTTTAGATCAAAAAAAAATAGACAATCTTTTAATTAAACTTGATGGCACTGAAAGTAAAAAAAGATTAGGAGCTAATGCTATTTTGGCGGTTTCAATCGCTAACGCCAAAGCAGCTGCAGCATATAATAATATTCCATTATATAAATATTTAGGAGGTAACAATAAAAATAAATTACCATTTCCAATGTTAAATATAATTAATGGAGGAGCCCATGCAAATAATTCTCTGCAAATACAAGAGTTTATGATTAGAACTGATGGAGCAAAATCTTTTAAAGATTGTTTAAGAATGTCCTTTTTAGTTATTCAAAATTTAAAAGAGGAATTAAAATTAAAAAAATTTAATACTAATCTTGGTGATGAAGGTGGTTTTGCCCCTTCATTTGATAGTAATGAAAAAGCCATAGAATACATAATTAAAGCAGTTAAAAAATCAGGTTTAAAAATAGGCAGAGACATTAATATTTGCTTAGATGTTGCTGCAAACGAAATTTATAGTTTAGGAAAATATAAAATTAAAGAAGACAAAAAAGCTTTAAATTCAGAGGAGTTGATCGATTATTATAAAAAATTATGCAATAAATTTCCGATTGTCTCTATAGAAGATCCAGTTTTTGAGGATGATTGGAATTCTTGGAAAAAATTGACTAAAGAGTTAGGAAGAAAAATTCAGATTGTTGGTGATGATTTATTCGTTACTAATTTAATTCGCTTGAAAAAAGGAGTTAAAGAACTAGCTGCCAATTCAATTTTAGTTAAACCAAACCAGATAGGTACAATTACAGAAACTTTAGATGTTATTATTTTTGCAAAAAAAAATAATTTTAACACAATCATTTCACATAGATCCGGCGATAGTGAGGACACTTTTATTGCTGATTTAGCGGTAGCAACTGAATCTTCTCAAATTAAAACAGGATCGTTAGCAAGATCTGAAAGAGTTGCAAAATATAATAGACTATTAAGAATAGAAGAAGAGATTGGAAAAAAATCTGAAATGGCATTATTAAAATGAGTAATTTAATTAACTCAATCTCTGATAAAAAATTTTTTTTTATAATACTTTTAATAATTTTATATATTTTTTTTAGTTTCTTTGGAGGCGATAGGGGTCTTATTGAATACTTTAAAAAGAAAATATTATTAAAAGAGTTTCAAGAAAAAAATTTAGAAATTAAAAAAGAAATTAATTTTTTAACTAAAACAAATGATTTTTTATCAGTGAATATAAATAAAGATTATTTAGATGAAATATATAGAGATTACTTTGTGCTGGGAAAAAAGGGTGAAAAGATTTATATTATTAATCAAAAATGACTGTCAGACACCCTGAAAAAGTTAACAATATTGATAATCCAATTCAAAAAAAGCCAGCTTGGATTAGAGTAAAAGCTAGTTACTCTCAAGAATTTACAGTGACTAAAAATATTCTAAAAAAAAATAATCTTTTTACAGTATGTGAGGAGGCTTCCTGCCCTAATATTAATGAATGTTGGAGTAAAAAACATGCAACATTCATGATTATGGGAGATACCTGCACTAGAGCATGTGCTTTTTGTAATGTTAAAACTGGCATACCTCAGGCATTAGATCTTCTTGAACCAAAAAAAGTTGCACAAAGTGTTAAGGATTTAAATTTATTACATGTGGTTATAACATCAGTTGATAGAGATGATTTAGAAGACGGCGGTGCAAAACATTTTGCAAATGTTATTTCCGAAATTAAGCAATATAACAATAAGACAACAATTGAAGTTTTAACACCAGATTTTTTAAGAAAAGGAGACGTTTATAAAATTGTTGCAGATGCCAAGCCTGATGTTTTTAATCATAATTTAGAAACTATCCCTCGACTTTATTTAAAAGTAAGACCCGGTTCTCGTTATTTCCAATCTTTAGATTTATTAAAGAAAGTTAAAGATTATGATTCCACAATTTTTACTAAATCAGGTCTAATGGTAGGATTAGGCGAAACTAAAGAGGAGATTATGCAAGTTATGGATGATTTAAGAGTAGCAGGAGTAGATTTTTTGACTATTGGCCAGTATCTGCAACCGAGTACAAAACATTATCCGATAAAAAATTTTATAACCCCAGAGGAGTTTGAAAGTTATAAATTAATTGCAGAAGGAAAAGGTTTTTTATTAGTTTCCTCGAGTCCATTAACAAGATCTTCTTATCATGCCTCAGAAGATTTTGATGTTTTAAAAAAAAAACGAATTAACAAACTAATTTAAATTGCCAGTTAAAAAAATTGTAAAAAAATTTAATTATTCTAAAAAAGATCTTGCAGAATTAGTTTTAAAAATTGATGATTATAAATTTTTTTTACCTTGGTGTATTAACTCAAAAATTTTAACAATTGATAAAAATAAAAGAGACTTAAAAATTATAGCGGATTTAGAGATAGGCTTTAAGTCTTTTAGAGAAATTTATACAAGCGAAGTTATTTATAATAATCAAGATTCCAAAATTGAAGTAACATCTATAAACGGTAATATTAAAAAATTATTAAATATTTGGGAATTTGAAGAAATTGATAAAAACTCTTGTAATGTAATTTTTTTTATAGATATTGAATTAAAAAATCCTATTATTAATATTTTATTTAATAAATTTTTTAACTATGGTTTTGAAAAAATTTTAAATTCCTTTGAACAAAGAGCAAAAGAAACTATAAAATCTTAATATGATTTTTTATTAATTTAATTGTTTCTACTAAAGTTTTATTTTGGATAATTGTTCTTGATAATTTTTTATTAAAATTAAACTTTGTTACTTCTATTTTTTTTTTGCTGCAGATGCCAATGTAAACAAGTCCTATAGGTTTTTTTTTAGTACCACCATCTGGACCGGCTATGCCTGTCACGGATATTGCAATATTTGTTTTGGAAATTTTAAGTAAATTTATGCACATCTCTTTACATGTTTCTGCACTTGCTGCTCCATACCTTGTTAAGGTTTTTTGTTTAACTTTAAGAAAATTGATCTTTGATTTGTTCGAATAAGAAACTGCGCCCATTTCAAAATATTTTGATGCTCCAGGAATTTTAGTTAAACTATAACTTATTAGACCTCCAGTGCAGGATTCAGCTACCGAAATTTTGATTTTATTTTTTTTAAGAATTGTAGTTATATTTTTTAACTTATTATTTAGATGCATAAATAAATGATTAAAAATGTATATAATCCTGCAATTATATCATCCATTATAACTCCAGTGGCATTTTTAATTTTTAAGTCAAAATAACTTGCCGGCCATGGTTTGGTAATATCAAAAAGTCTGAATAATAAAAAAGATAGTATTATTAAAAAAAAATTATTTCCACATATTAGCAAGGGTATTGATTGACCTATAAATTCATCTATTACAATCTCTTTTGGGTCAGAGGATGAAAAAGATTTATTTAATGTATTGTTTAAAAAAAAAAGTGAATAAAAAAAAACAAAAATAATAAAGACTATATAAAAAATAATATTAAGATAATTATTAAATAAATAATAAATTACTATAGTAAAAAGCGATCCAATTGTTCCTGGAATAGGTAAAAATCCTATGCCAAACAAAGTAAAAAGTTTTTTATTAAAATTAATTATTTGTAACAGATGATATTACCTCACATGCAATTGCTTTATTTTTACCAACATTACCAAGTCTATCAGTTGTCTTTCCTTTAACGCTTATTTGGTTTTCACTTACATTGCAAATTTTTGCAAGGTTTTTTGATATAATATTCTTATATTTTTTTAGATTTGGTTTTTGAGCAATAATATTAATATCAATATTGTTAATTTTAATATTTTTTGCTTCAATAAAGTTAATTACTTTTTTTAAAAAAAATGTTGATCTCTTATTTTTGAATTTTTTATTATTTGGAAATAAAGTTCCTATATCACCTAATTTTTTAGATCCTAAGAGTGAATCTATTAAAGCATGTATTACAGGATCACCATCAGAGTGACCGACTGTGCCCATTGAATATGGTATATATATACCACCCAAATATAATTTATAATCTTTTTCTAATTTATGAATGTCATAACCAATACCATAGGAAATTTTTTTATCATTATTTAAATCTTTTTTAATTGTAATTTTAATATTATCATAGTCACCTAGTATTTTTTTAACTTTTAAATTTTTATAAAAATATAAAGAAGATTCATCACTAAATTTTTTATTTTTATATTCTTTATGTAAAAAAAATATTTTTTTATAAGAAAAACATTGTGGTGTTTGAATAGAAAGTACTTTTTTTCTATCTAAAATTTTGTTTTTAAAAACTATTGTATCAGTATTTGATGTATAAGGAATTACAGCTTCATTTTTTTTAGAAAACTTAATAATTTTATTAAGTAGTTTTTTCTTTAAAAATGGTCTTGCGGCATCATGTATTAAAATTTTTTTATAATTTGCTCTTTGCAATCTTGAAAGAGCAAGAAATACTGAATCCTTTCTTTCTTTTCCACCTTGAATTATTGTAATTTTTTTATTTCTATAAACCCGGTCTTTAAATTTTGTAAACTGAGGCTTGTTAATTACTAAAATTATCTTTTTTATTGTGTTTATTTCAGAAAATATTTTAAGAGAGTAATTTATTATTAATTCATTATCAAATACTGTATATTGCTTTGGTATTGTTTTTGAATATCTATGACCTTTGCCAGCAGCTAGAATTATAGCGCAGTAACTCATAAAAAAATGATAAAAAAAATATTAAGTTCTAATTTACTTTTATACATTAGCACTTTTCTTTCAATCATTTTTGGAATCTTCACCCTTTATACATTTTCCGGCACAAGTTTTATTCAGTTAAATGAAAATAATATTCAGGTTCTATTAATAATAAACGTATTCATCATATGTGCGTTGCTCTTCCTAATTATTAGAAAGCTCATAGTTTTTTTTTATAAGTCTAAAGAAATCATAGGATCAAGTACAAATTTAAATTTTATAAAATATTTTATTTTTGTAACAGCTATTCCATCAATTTTTGTAGCTGCATTTTCTTTAATGCTTTTTAACCTTGGTATTGAGAAGTGGTTTGATAAAAAAGTTAGTGATGTTGTAAATAATTCAGTTGAAGTTGCTAGAAATTATCTTGAGGAGAATCAGAACTCCATAAAAGGAGAAATTTTAGCAATGGCTAATGATTTAAATCGTAATTTTAATCTTTATTCTGAAAACAAACCAGTTTTTCAAAATTATTTTGATCAGCAATCTAGATTTAGAAAAATTGAAGAATCTTATTTAATAAATAAAGATGGTCTCCTTTTATTTTCAACATCATTTAGTAATAAGAATAATTTCATTGCACCGTTAAAAACTTTTATTGAAATGGCTCAAAATGGACAAACCATATTAATCTCTGATGCAAATAAAAATCAAACAAATGCTTTAGTGAAATTAAGTAGTAATGAAAATATATTTTTATATGCAATTAGATATGTTGATCCTGAGACGGTTAATTTTTTAAAAAAAACTGGTGAGGCCTCTACATTCTATTATAAATTAAAATCAAACAGCCTTGGTCTCCAAATTTCTTTTGCAGCTGTGTATATTGTAATAGTTAGTTCGCTAATTTTATTATCAAGTATGTATGCAATTAATATAGCTAATAAAATTTCAAAACCAATTATTAAATTAATTTTTGCAGCAAAAGAAGTCTCTGTTGGAAATTTAGAAGTTAAATTAAAAAATGAAGAAGAAGACGATGATTTTAAAAAATTATATCAAACATTTAATATAATGACTCAAGAAATACAGGCGCAAAAAAATAAAATTGCTTTATCAGAAAGATATCAGGCATGGGAAATGGTAGCAAAAAAACTTGCGCATGAAATTAAGAATCCTTTAACACCGATAACACTCTCATTAGAAAGAATTAAAGATAGGTATTCAAAACAAATTAATATTGATAAGGCTGATTTTGAAAATTATTTAAATATAATATCTAGGCAGGTTGAGGATATAGGAAAGTTAGCTAATGAGTTTTCGGATTTTGCAAGAATGCCAAATCCTATTAAAAAATCAAATAATTTAAAAAAAATAATAGAGGATAGTATAAGTTTATATAAATTATCTGAAAAAAAAGTAATTTTTAATTTAGATTATAGCAGCACCCAAGATGTATTTAAATTCGATCTAAATCAAATTTCTAGGGTTTTGATTAATATTATAAAAAATTCATTAGAATCTATTCATGAAAAACAAGAATTAGATAAAAATTTTCAAGGAAAAATTAATATATTAGTCGAAAGTAATAATGATTTTATTTATATTATAGTTGAAGATAATGGTGTTGGTTTTAAAACATTACCAAAAAATTTAATAGTCCCTTTAACCACAACAAAACAACGTGGATCAGGACTGGGATTGTCAATAGTATCTAAAATATTACATGAGCATGGTGGCGAGTTAAATTTTATAGAAAAAAGTAATGGAGCTAAAATTAAATTAAGTATTAAGATTAATTAATGAGAAGTGAAATTTTATTAATAGACGATGAAAAAGATATAAGATTTGCGGTACACGAAATCTTAAAAGAAGATAATTTTTTTGTTCGAGAAGCTGATACTGTTGAAAAAGCATTATCTGAAATAAAAAAAAAATTACCAGATTTAGTAATCTTGGATGTTTTGTTAGATGAAAAGAATAGAGACGGAATAGACATTTTAAAATTTATCAAATTAATTGATGCTGATGTTCCTGTTATTATGATTTCAGGTCATGCAAATATTAAAATTGCAGTTGATTCAATAAAACTTGGAGCTTTTGAATTCTTAGAAAAGCCTTTTAATAAAGATAGATTGTTAAATTTTGTTCATAGAGCAATTGAAACTTCTTCTTTAAAAAAAGAAAATAAGTCTTTAAAAAAAAATCTTTATTCATCTAATGAATTAATAGGGAACTCTTCTACGATTGTAAAATTAAGAAATGCTATAGATAAATTTTCAAAAACAGATAGTCGTATTTTAATCTCTGGACCTGCTGGATCAGGAAAGGAATTGGTTTGCAGACTTATTCATGAAGGGTCGCTAAGATCTAATAATTCATTTAAAGTAGTTAATGGAGCTATTTTAGATCCAAGTCATTTTGATTTTGAATTATTTGGTTCAGAAAATAATGATAAAATTATTTCAGGAATTTTTGAAAAATCTAATAATGGAACATTATTAATTGATAATATTTCTGATGTGCCGTTGCAGACTCAAGGTAAAATTTTAAGAGTTTTATCAGATCAAAAATTTCATAGAGTAAATGGTGCTAATGAAATTAGTGTAAACATCAGAGTCGTTTGTTCAACTAGTAAAAATTTAAAAGAAGAGATTGCGCACGGTAATTTTAGAGAAGATCTTTTTCATAGAATAAATGTCATTCCAATAGAAACTCCTCATTTAAAAGATATAAAAGAAGATATCCCTTTTTTAATTGAATATTTTATTAAAAGAATTTCTGAGAGCAACGGTTTAAAACCAATTTTTATAAATTCAAAAAATACAATTTTTTATGATTATAATTGGCCAGGAAATGTAAGGGAATTAAGAAACTTAGTTGAAAGAGTTGTTATATTAGCTTCTGGCAAAGATGAGGATGTAGATAAAATCTTATCAGAATCTTTAAAAATTTCATCAGTTAAAGAAAATAATAATGATGATGCATTTCAATTCCCTTTAAAAGAAGCTAGAGAAAAATTTGAAAAAAATTATCTTGAAATTCAACTTAATAGACACAATGGAAATGTTTCTAAAACTGCAGATTATATTGGTATGGAAAGAAGTGCTTTACATAGAAAACTAAAATCTTTAGGTATTAATTAATCATGAAAATTAAAGTTGCTATTAATGGCTTTGGTAGAATTGGAAGGACAATTTTAAGAGCACATTATGAAAATAAAAAGAAACATGATTTAGAAATTATCGCAATTAATGGGTCTGGCAACGCAGAGGATAATGCGCATTTGTTAAAATACGATTCTACACATGGAAAATTTAATGAAGATGTTTATTCAAAAGAAAATTGTATTTTTATTAATAAAGATAAAATTGATTTTTTAAATAAGAAAGATCCAAAAAATTTACCCTCATGGAAAGACTTAGGCGTTGATTTAGTTTTAGAATGTACAGGTCGTTTTACTTCAAGAGATGATGCTCATTTACATATTGCCGCTGGTGCAAAAAAGGTTCTAATTTCTGGTCCTGGATATTCACCAGGCACAGGAAAAGAAGTCGACGCAACAATTGTTTATGGAGTTAATCATAAAATATTAAAAAAAAAACATACAATTGTCTCAAATGCTTCTTGTACTACTAATTGTTTGGCTCCAATTGCAAAAATATTAAATGATAGCTTAGGAATTGAATCGGGTATTATGAATACAATTCATGCTTATACTAATGATCAAGTCTTAAATGATGCTTATCACAATGACTTGAGAAGAGCGCGAGCAGCAGCTTTATCTATGATACCAACAAAGACTGGTGCCGCAACGTCTATTGGATTAGTTATACCTGAATTAGAAGGTAAGTTAGATGGTTTGTCAGTAAGAGTTCCAACTAACAATGTTTCTTTAGTAGATCTAACTTTTGTATCAAAAAAAAAAATATCAGTTAAAGTTATTAATGAAATTATCAAAGCTGCAGCAAAAAGTAGTTACGCAAATATTATTCAGTACAATACTGAACAACTAGTATCTATAGATTTTAACCATAATCCACATTCTTGTATTTTTGACTCAACTCAAACAAGAGTATCAAGTGATGGTAAGTTAGCTAAAGTATTGGCTTGGTATGATAATGAATGGGGTTTTTCAAATCGAATGTTAGATACCTCTATTGCTTTAATGAACGCTTAAATCATTAACAAATTGATTAAAAAAAAATAATTGTTAAAACTACTTTAAATTTAGTTGCGCCCTTAGCTCAGCTGGATAGAGCATCGGTTTTCTAAACCGAGGGTCAGAGGTTCGAATCCTTTAGGGCGCGCCAATTTAATAATTTATGGCTAAAATTTTAATTTTAGGAGCAGGTTCGATGAGTACTGCTTTTGCCTTTCCGTGCATTGATAATAAGCATCAAGTTTCAATAGTAGGTACTCATTTAGAGGATGATTTTATAAATATTATTAAATCTAATAAAAATATTCATCCAACATTAAAATCTAAAATACCAAATAATGTTAAACTTTATAAATTTAATAATTTTCATAATTTATTAAAAGATACTGATCTAATAGTTTTAGGCATAAGTTCAAAGGGAATAAATTGGGCATTAGATCAATTAAAAAAAATTAAAAATAATCAACAAATTTTGATTTTAACAAAAGGATTGTATATTAATAAAAAAAATCGTTACGAAGTATATCCCGATACAGTTAAAAATTTTTTATTAAAAAAAGAAATTAAAAATTTAAAAGTTTCTGTAGCAGCAGGACCATGTTTAGCTTCAGATTTATCTAACCGACTTCTTACAAATGTTATTTTTGCAAACAAACATATCTCTGTAGTTCGAAATTTATCTAAAATGTTATCTACTTCTTATTATAAGATTAAATGTTCAAAGGATGTAACGGGTGTTGCTGCATGTGCTGGAATTAAAAATATTTACGCAATGATAGTGGGGACGTCTATGGGTATTAATTCAAAAAATGAAAAGGATAATAAAAATCTTAACACTGCAGCTGCTTTATTTAATCAGTCGATAACAGAAATGTGTTATTTTATTAAAAAAATAGGAGGTCATGAATCTACGGTAATGGATTTAGCAGGTGTTGGTGACTTGTACGTTAGTTGTACTGGAGGAAGAAATTCAAAAATGGGCAAATTTATTGGAATGGGAATGACATACAAAAAAGTAAAAAAAAATAAAATGCGAAACGATACAGTTGAAGGAGCTGATTTAATTTTTGATATTGGCAATAAAATTGTTAAAGACTTTACTGTTAAAGAACTTCCTTTGATGACTTCATTTATTAAAGCTCTACTCAATAACACTAAATTTAAAATTGATAAAAAGTTTTTTTCCTAAGTGTTAGAAAAATATTTTGTTTACATCATAGCCAATCTAAATAATAAAAAAATTATTACCTATGTAGGATGGACAAATAATTTAGCAAAAAGACTTCAGCTTCATAATAGTGGTAAGGGTGCTAAATTTACTAGAGGTAGAAAATGGATTTTAATTTTTAAAAAAAAATTGCTTTCAAAGAAATTTGCCATGCAATTTGAATATAAATTAAAAAAGGATCGTAAATTCCGAAAGGAAATAGTTAATAAATTTATTAATACAACCTTAAATTGTTTTTAGTCAAAATATTCTTTTAAGTGATTTTTAGATTAAGTATAAATCTTTCATTAAACTTAACTAAAAAAATAATGAAAAAAATTAAAACAAATTCATTTGCAATTTTAGCTTTTGTTGCATTTTTTATATTTGCAACTTTTAATGCTAATGCAAATCAAACTAGAGAAAATGTTATTAAACGTGGATCTCTTAATTGCGGAGTTTCTCAAGGCGTTCCGGGGTTTTCTAATGCTGATGCATCAGGAAAATGGACAGGTATCGACGTTGATTTTTGCAGAGCCGTAGCTGCTGCTATACTTGGAGATGCTAATAAAGTTAAATTTACTCCTTTAAGTGCAAAGGATAGATTTGAAGTTCTTAAAGCTGGAGATATTGACGTTCTTGCAAGAAATACAACATGGACCTTATCTAGAGACGGTGGTCTTGCTTTAGATTTTATTGGAACTAATTTCTACGATGGACAAGGGTTCATGGTTAGAAAAGCTGCCAATATTAATTCAGCAAAAAAACTTAACAATGTAAAAGTTTGTGTTGAAACAGGAACTACTACAGAACTAAACTTAAGAGATTATTTTAAAGCAAATAAACTTAAATATGAGCCAGTAGCATTTACAAAGTCAGATGAAGCAGTTGCTGCTTATGACTCTGGACGTTGTGATGTTTATACTACAGATAAATCAGGTTTAGCTGCAAATAGAACAAAAACTAAAAATCCAGCTGATCATATAATTTTGCCAGAAACAATTTCTAAAGAACCATTAGGACCTGTTGTAAGAGGTAATGATGAAAACTGGGCAAACATAACAAGATGGACTCTTAACGTAATGATCGAAGCTGAAGAGTTAGGCATCACCAAAGCTAATATTGATACTTTAAAAACTACTGAGAATCCTGCAATCAAAAGATTGTTGGGACTTGAAGGAGAAACTGGTAAAAATCTTAGTCTAAGCAATGAGTGGAGCTACAACATAATTAAACAAGTTGGTAATTATGGGGAAAGCTATGAAGCTAACGTTGGTCCAAAAACTCCAGTTGGTTTAGGAAGAGGACTGAATCAACTATGGACAAAAGGTGGTATTCTATATTCACCTCCAGTAAGATAGTTTCTTAAAAATTTACAAAAGGGCCGGTAAATTATCGGCCCTTTTTTTTTAAGTTAAACATATGTTTTTTAATTCTGAATTAAAAACTTCACTTAAAAAAAATTTACAGTTATCTAATCTAATTCCTCAACTTTTATTAATTTTTTTTTTTATTTTCGTTATTTATTTTTTTGCAAATAATGCACAAATAAATATGAAAGCCAGAAATATGAGTTCTGGATTTGATTTTTTAGGAACCAATTCAGGTTTTGATATACAATTTAGTCTAATAGATTACGATGGCTCCTCAAGCTATAGTAGAGCTTATTTTGTTGGATTACTTAATACTTTATTAGTGGCTTTTTTTGGAATACTATTTGCAACTATACTTGGTTTTATTATTGGAGTTTCAAGACTTTCCTCAAATTGGATAATTAATAAATTATCATTAATTTATGTAGAACTATTTAGAAATTTACCACTAATTTTGCAGATTTTTTTTTGGTATTTTACAGTTTTAAGGTCACTACCAAGTACAGAGAAAAGTTTAATAATATTTAATTTTTTAATTATCAATTTGCAGGGTTTTTATATACCAAAATATATTTTTACTAATTCACAATATATATTTTACGGAATTATTTTTGCTCTACTAACAATCTTTCTAATTAAATATTATGCTAATAAAATGTTTTATGAGCATGCAAAAGTTATTCCTGTTTTTAAGATATCTTTATTTTTGATTATTTTATTTCCTGCAGTCCTTTCTTTGATTGGTGGAGTAGTTATTAATGTTGAATATCCAAAATTAGTAAAAAATTTTGGTATTTTCAATTATTTAGGTGGGATTAAATTAATTCCAGAATTTTTAGCATTGGTATTTGCTCTATCTTTATATACATCAGCATTTATAGCAGAAAATGTTAGAGCTGGAATCTTAGCAATTAATAAAGGTCAAAAAGAAGCTGCTAAATCTTTAGGGTTTAATAATTCTCAATCGTTAAATTTAATAGTGATACCACAAGCCTTAAGAGTAATAATTCCTCCAACAACTAATCAGTATTTAAATTTAACAAAAAACTCTTCATTAGCTGCAGCAATAGGATATCCAGATTTAACCGGAGCATTTGCGGGTACAGCTTTGTCGCAAACAGGCAAAGCAATTGAAATTATATTTATTGTGATGATGACTTATCTAACTATTAGTTTGTTAATCTCACTTATTTTAAATTTGTATAATAAAAAAATAGCAATAGTGGAAAGATAAAGAATGAACAAAGAAATTGTAAAAAATTGGTTAAAACTAAATTTGTTCTCAAATTGGTATAATTCTATAATTTCATTATTTGTTTTACTTGTTATTTTTTTAACAATTCCTTCTTTTGTAGATTGGGCAATTATTAAAGCTACTTTTATTGGAAAAACAAAAATGGACTGTAAGGCAGGTGGCGCTTGTTGGGTTTTTATTAGTGTATGGTTTGAAAAATTTATTTACGGATTTTATCCAGATAAAGAACTTTGGAGAGTTAATCTAGCTTTTGTAATCTTAATTTTAACAGTAATTAGTGCTTTTTTCGTCAAACCAAAAATTAAACCATTCATTTTATTTTTTTTAATTTTTATTTTTCCAATAATAGGATTTGTTTTAATTCACGGTGGATTTGGTTTAGAGAATGTTGAAACTAGAGTTTGGGGAGGACTTTCATTGACATTCATGTTAACTTTTTTTGGAATTATATTTGCATTCCCTTTAGGAGTTTTGTTAGCTCTAGGAAAAAGATCCGAGTTACCAGTTATTAAATATTTTTGCATTGCTTTTGTAGAATTTTGGAGAGGAATACCTTTAATCACTGTTCTTTTTGCAGCTGCAATTATGTTTCCACTACTTTTGCCAGCCAACACTAATGTTGATAAATTATTAAGAGTCGCAATTGGTTTAGGTATATTTGAATCTGCATATGTAGCTGAAGTAATTCGAGGTGGACTTCAGTCTTTACCAAAAGGTCAGTATGAAGCTGCAAAATCACTAGGTATGAGTTATTGGAAGATGAATTTTCTTATCATATTACCTCAGGCTATTAAGACAGTAATACCGGGACTTACCAATACTTTTATTGCATTATTTAAAGACACACCATTAATTATATTGGTTGGTTTGCTTGAACTTTTGGGAATGGTTAACTTAGCAAAATCTAATTCATATTGGCTCGGAATGGCTGTAGAGGGATATATTTTTGTTGGAATAATTTTTTGGTTTTTTTCATATCTATTAAGCAGATATACTCAAAGTTTAGAAAAAAAATTTAGTACTGAGAGACATTAATGAGTGAAAAGATTATAGAATTTAAAAATGTAAATAAATGGTACGGAAAATTTCATGCACTAAAGGATATTAATTTATTTGTTAACAAAGGAGAAAAAATAATTATCTGTGGTCCATCAGGCTCTGGAAAATCAACATTAATTAGATGTATAAATGGACTTGAACAACATCATGAAGGAAGCATAGTGGTAGAGGGGATTGAATTGGATAATACATTAAAAAATATTGATAAAATACGTGGAGATGTTGGAATGGTTTTTCAACAATTTAATTTATTTCCTCATCTTACAATCTTAGATAATTGTGCATTAGCGCCAGCATGGGTAAAAAAAATTCCAAAAAAAAAGAGCGAAGAAATCGCCATGGAGTATTTAAAAAAAGTTAGAATTTCAGAGCAGGCGAATAAATATCCAGGACAATTGTCAGGAGGTCAACAGCAAAGAGCTGCGATTGCAAGGGCTTTATGTATGCAGCCTAAAATTATGCTGTTTGATGAACCTACCTCAGCTTTAGATGCTGAAATGATAAAAGAAGTTTTAGAAATTATGACTGACCTAGCAAAAGCTGGAATGACAATGGTTGTTGTTTCTCATGAAATGGGATTTGCTAAAACAGTAGCTGATAGAGTTATTTTTATGGATGAAGGAAAAATTATTGAAACTAAAAAGACTAAAGATTTTTTTGAAAATCCTGAGAATGAAAGAACAAAACTTTTTTTAAGTCAAATACTCCATTAGTTTTATGTTTCGTTATTTTTCAATAATAATATTATCAATTTTTTTCTCTTTAAATTCAAATGCGCATATAGATCATAGTACAAATTTAAATAAAATTGAATTTGATATTTATAGAAATAATGAAAAAGTTGGTTACCACAAAGTTACTTATATTAACAAGAATGGCCTTAAAGAAATTTCAACAGATGTATATTTTGATATTAAATTATTAGGTGTTTCTATTTATAAATATCACTCTCTAGGTAGAGAGATTTATAAAGGTAATAAATTAATTGAATTTAAATCAACAACTAAAGACGGAAACGATAAAGATTATTGTAATATTACAATCTTAACTAACGGTGAATATAACTTTGATGGCACTACTGAAGGTAAATTTTTTAAATATTCCTCTAAAAAAGATTTTTCGTTAGGAACTTGGTGGAATCATGACATTTTATCTAATAATAATTTTGTAGCAGCACAAAGTTGCAGATCTACAGAAACAAAGATAACTTTTTTAAATAAAGAAGAAAGAACTATCAATAATAAAAAACAAATTGTTCAGTTTTTTAATGTTAAAGACAAGGAAGAAAAAATTGATATAAAAATAGGCTTTACAGAGAATTCATTTCAATGGGTAACGATGGATTTTTCCATTAAAGGAGAATGGAGCTATCAGTTAAAGACTTTAAATTAGCGATGTCATATAATTTTTCTCAAAAAAAATTGACTTACATCAGTATGTTCTGTTTCAAATCCAGTTTCACAATAACTTAAATAATAATTCCATAAATTTTTAAATTTTTCATCAAAGCTGATTTTTGAAATATTATTCCAGGAATTATTAAAATTTTCTTTCCAAATCCTTAATGTCTTTGCATAGTCTTTGCCAAAGGATTTTTCTTCATATAATTCAAAATTATTCTCCCTAAATAACTTATATAGAATTTTTTTTGAAGGAAGGACCCCGCCAGGAAATATATATTTTTGTATAAAATCAACTTGATTAATATAATTTGAATATTCCTTATCGTTAATTGTTATTATTTGAAAGCAAGCTTTTCCATTTTTTTTAAGTACCCGACTCAAAGTTTTAAAATAAATATCCCAATATTTTTTTCCAACAGCCTCAAACATCTCTATAGAGACAATCTTGTCATAATAATTAATAGAATCTAATTTTCTATAATCTTTTAATATAATTTTAGAATTACTTATTAATTTGTTATTTTTTATTAGCTCATTAACGTAAGTAAATTGTTGGTTGCTAATTGTTAAGCCTTCAACTTGACATTTGGTCACTTCATAATTTCTTTTTATAAAACCGCCCCAGCCTGAACCAACTTCAAGAACGATATCAGAAGATTGGACATCTAAATTTCTTAGAATGTTATCATACTTATTATTTTGGGATGTCAATAAATCATCATTATCATTAAGAAATATTCCAGAAGAATAAGTCATAGAATCATCTAACCAAAAAGAATAGAATTTATTCCCAAGATCATAATGATAATGAATGTTCCTTTTTGCTTGATTGATGGAATTTGATTTTAGAATAAATTTTATTTTTTCAATAAAAGCTGAAAAATAATTATTAGCCCAATTTTTATTTTTAATTTGTTGATTTTTTAATAATATTTTTAATAAATTTGTCAGATTAGACGTTTCCCATTTATTATTAATATAAGACTCTGCAAAACCTAGTTCTCCCCTAAAAAGTACATCTTTAAAAAAAGAATTATCTTTAATAAAAATATTAGAAGTTATGTTTCCATTTTTAGCTTTAAAAATTTTTTCATATGAATCTTTAAAGTTAACCTTTATCTCACCCCACATAATATTTTTAAGTTTAAAATCTAAATATTTTCTAAATAAACTATCCATAATAAGATACTGTATCATTCTTTTTTTTTGGTTTGATAAAAAAAGATTTTTGCTTCTTAAAAATTTTAATTGCTTGATAATGAATAAGAATCATAATTTTTTGAGCAAAAAATAGATTTCCAATAAGTTTAGACAGGAGGGAAATACTATTAAGGGGTGTAGGCTTAGAAGATATTCCTGTTTTAAGAATTATTTGATTCTTTTTATACACATTTATGTTTAATAAAAAGTTATTTTTGTTTTCTAGTAAATAAAATTTATATCTTAAATTCATCTGTAAAAATGGTGATACATAAAATTCCTTTTTTAATTCTGAATATATTTTTTTTGATTTTTTATTTATTTTTATAAAATAGCAATGTTGCTCATGATGTGTATTTTTTACTTCGTAACAAATGTATTTTATTTCATTTTTATTGTTTTTACATAAATAAATAGAAATAGGGTTAAATACGTATCCTAGTAATGAAGGTGTGCAGTAGAGATATATAGTATAATTTTTTTTATCATTAAATCTTTTTGAAATTTGCTTTAATATAAAATATTTAGGATTAGCATTTTCATTCCTTTCACCATGATTTTTAAAAAAAAAACTAAAAAGATTGAATGAGTTCACTGAAAATAAAAATAATTTATTTATTTTATTTAATTCCTCTAAATTAATGAGAACGGATAATGTTTTGTATTTAAAATGATGACTATATGGAAAAATCCTTTTATGAAATACGCTTGCTAGTTGAAGTGAACTTTGCATTACAATAAACAATTTGTGATTTTTTTTGCCGACACAACACCATCTTCATGAAAACCATAACCACACCATGCACCACAGTAGTAAATATTTTTAAGACCTTGGATTTCTTGTAATTTTTTATATGTATATTCTTTATTATGTTTAAATACAGGATGACTGTATTTTATTTTTTTTATTATTTTATTTTTATTTATTAAATTATTTGAATTTAATGTGACAAAATAATTTTTTTTACACTTTAGATTTTGTAAATAATTCATCCAGTACGTCAGTCTTGCAGTGTCATCTTTTGCTTTAATAAAATTCCAGCTTGACCAATTATATTTATTCTTTGGCATTAATGATGAATCGGTATGTAAGCAAGCATCATTAGTTTGATAATCTACTAATGATAATATTTTTTTTTGTTTTTTAAAATTATTTGGAAGTATCTTGCTTATTTCATTAGCATGGTTAGCAAATATTAAATAATCATAATTTATTAATTTATTTTTATTTTTTATTTTAATTTGATCATTACTAGTTTTTATTGATTTAACGTTGTTATTAAGGAAAAATTTAATATCAGATAAACTTATGATCTTTTCAATATATTTATTACTACCTAGTTTAACCACTTTCCATTGAGGTCTAAAAAATAAATTAACCAGACCATGGTTAATAAAAAATTCAATAAGGAAATGAGTTTTATAATTTTTTATTTTATTTATAGGATTTGACCAGATTGATGCACACATCGGGTATAAATAATATTTTTTAAATTCTTCACTAAAATTGAACTTTTTAAGAAAAGTATCGATTTTTATTTTTAAAAAAGATTTTTTATTCATTTTAGCAATAAAATTAAATTTTATTATGCCAATAATAATCTTTAAAAATTTTATTGAAAAAAAATTTTTATTTTTAAAAATAATGCTTTTTAAATTTTTTCCTGACCATTCGAAATCTTCAAAGGGGTAATTGACAGAAAAACTCATACTTGTATTTTCTGAATTTACATTTAATTTCTTTAATAAATTTATAAAATTTGGATAAGTTTTGTTATTAAAAACTATAAATCCACTATCAATATAATATTTCTTATTATTTTCTGTTATCTTATGAGTATGAGTGTGGCCACCAAGGTATGAATTCTTTTCGTAAATATGAATTTCATATTTTTTGCTAAGTTCAAACCCAGCAGTCAAACCAGAAATGCCACTTCCTATAATGGCAATTTTCTTTTTCATTTCTTTAATTCTTTAAAAGCTCTCAAGGCTGAATTTCGTGCTTCTTCATGTTTAACAATTGGAGATGGATATGTTTTTCCTATTATAATATTTTTTTCTTTTTGTAATGCTTCCGGCATTTCCCAAGGTTTATGTAAAAATTCATTAGGTATATTTTTTAATTCAGGGCACCATTTTTTTACATAATTACCACTCGGATCAAATTTTTCACCCTGCAAGATTGGATTAAAGATTCTAAAGTATGGAGCGGCATCAGCTCCTGTACCCGCAACCCATTGCCAACCTGAAACATTATTAGCTATATTAAAATCTAGTAGTGTATTTCTAAAATGCTTTTCTCCCTCTAACCAGTGAATTCTTAAATGTTTTACCAAAAATGAAGCTGTAATCATTCTGACCCTATTATGCATCCATCCAGTTTCATAAAGTTCTCTCATACCAGCATCAACAATTGGATATCCGGTTAATCCTTTTTTCCATTTAAATAGTAACTTTTCATTTTTATTCCATTTGAAATTATCAAAATCTTTTCTAAGATTATTTGCTTCCATTTCAGGAAAGTTATGAAGTAAAGAGTGTGAAAATTCTCTCCAGCCAATTTCATTAATATACTTTCTATATCCAATTTTTTTATTTTTAATTTCCAAACATTTTTGCATTATTTGGTGAACTGAAATTTGCCCAAATTTTATATATGGTGATAATTTTGATGTACCTTCAACTGATGGAATGTCTCTATTTATAGCATAGTGTTCAATACTTTTTTTAATAAAATTATCTAATATTTCTTTTGCCTTTTCTTCACTTGGTTCCCAATATTTTTCAAATTTTTTATACCAATTTTTTTTGGGATATATAGCCTCGATATTTTTATCTTTTGTTAAATTTTGATTATAATTTTTAAATATTTTACTATTATATTTATCGTTATTTTTTAGATAGATTTGTTCAGCTTTTTTCCAATAATGAGTAAATACCTTAAATGGAGTTCCATCATCTTTTTTAATTTTTTCTACAGGATTAAGTAAATTAGCTTCAAATTCTTTATAAAAAATATTATTATCTTTTAAAATCTTTTTAATATCATCCTCAATAATATTTTCGTTAATATGACAAGATTTGTTCCAGTAAATGCGCGTAAGAGAGCTATTAGTAATGAGTTTTTTGATGCTTTTTGTCGAATTTTCATGAACAACGTCAAGCATAATTTTTAAACTTTCTAATTTTTCTTTGAATATTTCTAAGGATCTCGCTAGCCACCATTTTTGAGTTTCACATAACTGGTATTGTTGTTTTTCATATATATAAATAGTTTTTTTTTCACTACTTTTGTCTTCAATTAACGCTTTTATTGCTTGGTTATTTGATATTCTAAAATCATCTTTAAGCCAAAAAACAGAGAGTGACATTTTTTATTTTTTTTAATTTTATGACTTGATTTCTTATTACAAAATACGTTTAATCAGATTTTATTATTTAAATAAAGGGATCAATGTCACTAGAATTAAATCAACATTTAGGGAAGCAGCTAAGAGCTAGAAGATCGGCTCTTGGACTTACACAAACTCAAGTAGCAAGAGCAATTAATGTTACATTTCAACAAATCCAAAAATATGAAAAAGGAACCAATGGAGTTAGCTCAAGTAGATTATTACAATTAGCTAATTTTTTAAAAGTTCCAGTAAAATATTTTTTTGAAGAATACAAAGATTTTCAAAATTCAGAATCGCAAGTTAAAGGCGAAATTACTTTAGAAAATTTTATAAGCAAATTATCAGAAATTGAAAAAGAAAAACTTTTGAATATTTTGCAGTCAAAGAAGTTATCAAAAACTGCTTAATATTTTTTTGGCTCCCCGAGGAGGACTCGAACCTCCGACCAATTGATTAACAGTCAACTGCTCTACCAGCTGAGCTATCGGGGAATAAAAAAGCACAATACGATTTTTTTTTTTAAAAACAATATTAATTTGGAGGCCACGCCCAGAATCGAACTGGGATACAAGGATTTGCAGTCCTCTGCGTAACCATTCCGCCACGTGGCCATATTTTTTCTGTATTATTTTCTAATAGCTATCGTGTATATATATTTAGTTTTCTTAACTCGCAAATATTATGCAACACAATATTCGAAAATTAAATATGATTGAGAGCCAATTAAGGCCTAATAATATTACAGATGAAAATTTAATCGCTGCATTTCAGAAAGTTCAGCAAGAAAATTTTCTACCTGATTCATTAAAAAACTTATCTTATATAGACGACCATATAAAATTTTCTAAAGATAGCTTCATTCTAAAACCACTAATCTTCGCAAAATTTCTGAATATTATAAAACCAGAATTGCCAGATGTTATTTTAGAAATAGGTTCTGGTGGAGGGTATACAACTTCTGTATTGGCTAATTTAGTAAATACCGTTTATTCAATTGAGCAAGACAAAGACGTATATGACTTAACAACAAAAAATATAAAAAAAAATAATTGTATAAATGTTAATGTTTTCTTTTTTAATTATAGGCAACTTAATGTCTTAGACCAAAAATTTAGCAAAATTATTATTAACGGAACGGTGAATGCAGACCCTTTAAATTTATTAGATCAGCTAAATGTTAATGGAAAATTAATATGTATTTTAAAAGAAGAGAACTCTTCAAGCATTTATCTTTTTAGCAAAAAAACAAGTGGTTATGAAAAATTAAAAATTATGAATGCAAGTGCACCAATTTTAATTAATTACATTGATAAAGAAGAATTTTATTTCTAATGTTAGAGGATAATTATAATCACTTAGAGATAGAAGATAAAATTTATAATTTTTGGGAAAGCAATAAATTATTTGAACCTATTAAAAATAATAAAAAAAAATATTTTTCAATCGTAATTCCACCTCCTAACGTAACTGGTAATTTGCATATGGGACACGCTCTCAACATTTCTATTCAAGATTTATTAGTTAGATTTTATAGAATAAAAGGATATGAAACTTTATGGCAACCAGGAACAGACCATGCTGGAATTGCAACTGAACTTGTTGTTGAAAAAAAACTTAATGAAAAAAATCAAACAAAAAAAATATTAGGTAGAGATAAGTTTTTAAAAGAAGTTTGGAACTGGAAAGAACATTCCGGAAATTTAATTATAAATCAACTAAAAAAGTTAGGCTCCTCATGCGATTGGTCACAAACTAGATTTACAATGGACAAGTTTATGTCCGAAGCAGTAATAAAAGTTTTTTTAGAATTACACAAACAAAAGCTTATTTATAAAGATTATAAGTTATCTAATTGGGATCCAGTATTAAAAACTGCGATTTCTGATTTAGAAGTGGTGCAAAAAGAAGTGGAGGGGAAACTTTATTATATTAAATATTTTTTTAATAAAAATGATTTTATAACAATAGCCACTACTAGACCAGAAACAATATTTGCCGACACTGCAATTGCAGTTAATCCCAAAGATAAAAGATATAAAAAATTAATAAATAAATATGTAAAAATCCCAATTATAGATAAGCAAATTAAAATAATAACAGATGATTATGCTGATCCAACTCAAGGATCTGGTGCTGTAAAAATTACTCCCGCTCATGATTTTAACGATTATGAAGTTGGACTAAGACACAATCTTGAAAAAATTAATATTTTAGAATCTGACGGGAGACTTAATAAAAATTGTCCTCAAAAATATTGTGGTCTTGATAGATTTGAAGCGAGAAAATTAATAATAGAAAATTTAAAATCAATTAATGCTTTAGAAAAAGAAGAAAAAATAAAACATAATGTCCCTTATGGTGATAGATCAAATTCTATCATCGAACCTTATCTCACAGAACAATGGTTTTTAAATGTAAAAAAAATGTCAACTGAGGCTTTAAAAGCTGTAAAAAATAAAAAAACTATTTTTTTTCCAGAGTCATGGACAAAAACTTATAATTTATGGCTAAAAGATATTCGGCCATGGTGTATTTCTAGACAGATTTGGTGGGGTCATCAAATCCCTATTTGGTATGGAAGCGATGGAAATATTTTTTCAGCAAAAGATCAAAATGATGCTCAAAAACAGGCTGATAAATTTTATAAAAAAAAAAATTCTCCCATTAATCAAGATAGCAATGTTTTAGACACTTGGTTTTCCTCAGCTCTATGGCCATTTGCAAGTTTAGGCTGGCCAAAAAGAACTTATAATTTTAAAAGATTTTATAAAACATCAGTTTTGGTAACAGGATTTGATATTTTATTTTTTTGGGTGGCTAGAATGATGATGATGGGATTGTTTGTAACAAAAAAAGTCCCTTTTGATAAAGTTTATATACATGCGTTAGTTAGAGATGAGCATGGTCAAAAAATGTCTAAATCAAAAGGAAATGTTATAGATCCTTTAGATTTGATAAAAAAATATGGAGCGGACGCCTTAAGATTTACTTTAATGTCGATGGCCTCACCAGGCAGGGATGTAAAGCTTTCAGAAGAAAGAGTTAAAGGTTATAGAAATTTTTTAACTAAAATTTGGAACGTTTCTAAATTTTGTGATTTTAATAAATGTAACCATGATATTAAAATTGATAGTAAAAAAGTAAAATTAGAATTTAATCAATGGATTATTAATGAATACATTCATGCCAGTAAAAATATCGAAAATCATATAAAAAGTTTTAGATTTGATGAGGCATCTAAAGAAATTTATAATTTTGTTTGGAATATATTTTGTGACTGGTACTTAGAATTTTCAAAGTCAATTTTTTATTCAGATAATCAAAACCAAATTAAAGAAACCAAAAAAGTTTTTGGTTTTATATTTTCTAATATTCTTTTGACTCTTCACCCGTTTATACCTTTTATTACTGAAGAACTATGGAATAGATTAAAATTTTCTGAATTATACAAAAGTCCTTTAATTAATTTTTATTCTAATAAAGAAATTAAGTTAATTAAAAACAATAATATTGAATTAATTAATTGGTTAATTAAGCTTGTTAGCTTGATACGTTCTACAAAAGTTATTTTACAAGTTTCACCTGGCAGTTTTGTAGATGTTTGCACTGATCATTTGCCAAAAAATAAAAAAAATTTTTTAGATAGAAATTTTTTAATTTTTAAAAAAGCTTCAAGAGTTGAAAATTATTTTAACAAAACTGAAAAAAACCAAAATATAATGCCAATTTATTTAGATGGAGATGCTATTCTTATTAAGTTTGCCACAGAAATTTCCTTAAAAGATCAAATTATTAAAGTAAAAGAAAAAATAGATTTAATTAAAAACACTATTAGCGTAACAAAAAATAAACTTTCTAATAAATCTTTTATAAATAAAGCTCCAAAAGATGTAGTTGATAAGGAAAAAGATAATTTAAAGAGATTAGTAAATGATTTAAATCAATTAGAAAGTATAATATCTATTAAAAATTAATTATGAAATTTGATAAATCAAAATTGCCTAGTCGTCATACTACAGTTGGTCCTGATAGAGCCCCACATAGATCTTTTTATTATGCAATGAATTTAAAAAAAAGTGACATTGCAAAACCATTTGTCGGGGTTGTTTCAACATGGAATGAAGCCGCTCCTTGTAATATTGCTTTAATGAGACAAGCTCAATCTGCAAAAAAAGGTGTTTTTGATAACAGTGGAACTCCTAGAGAATTTTGCACAATTACAGTTACAGATGGAATTGCAATGGGTCACGAAGGAATGAAGTCATCTTTAATATCTAGAGAAATAATTGCAGATTCAACAGAACTAACAGTTCGAGGTCATTGTTATGATGCATTAGTTGGATTGGCCGGTTGTGATAAATCTTTGCCTGGATTAATGATGGCAATGTGTAGATTAAATGTTCCAAGCGTTTTTATTTATGGTGGATCTATATTACCAGGAAAATTTAAAGGAAAAGATGTAACAGTAGTTGATGTTTTCGAAGCTGTTGGAAAACATTCTAATAAACAAATGTCAGATGAAGATTTAGAAGAATTAGAAATTAATGCATGTCCAAGCGCTGGCGCGTGCGGAGGGCAGTTCACAGCAAATACAATGGCATGCGTATCTGAAGCTATAGGTTTGGCATTACCATATTCATCAGGAACCCCAGCTCCTTATGAAGAAAGAGATAAATATGCTTACGCAAGTGGAAAAGCAGTAATGTCTTTATTAAAAAAAAAAATTAGACCGAGAGATATTGTTACACTTAAATCACTAGAAAATGCCGCAACTATCGTCGCTGCCACGGGCGGATCAACAAATGCAGCACTTCATCTTCCTGCAATTGCAAATGAGTGTGGAATTAAATTTGATCTTATGGATGTAGCAAAAATTTTTAAAAAAACACCTTACTTAGCGGATTTAAAGCCAGGTGGAAAATATGTTGCAAAAGATATGTTTGAAGCTGGTGGGGTGCCTATGTTACTTAAAACTTTGTTAGATGGGGGCTATTTACATGGAGATTGTATGACTGTTACTGGAGAAACAATGAAGAAAAATTTGGAGAATGTTAAATTTAACAAAAATCAAGATGTAATGAAACCTTATAATAGACCACTTTCGAAAACAGCAGGAGTTGTTGGTCTTAAGGGGAATTTAGCGCCAGAGGGAGCAATTGTTAAAGTGGCTGGGATGAAAATCTTAAAATTTGTAGGAAAAGCTTTGTGCTTTAACAGCGAAGAAGAAGCTTTTAAAGCTGTTCAAAATCGAAAATACAAAGAGGGGGATATTATAGTTATTAGATATGAAGGACCAAGAGGAGGTCCTGGAATGCGAGAAATGCTTTCTACTACTGCTGCTATTTATGGTCAAGGAATGGGAGAGAAAGTTGCGTTAATTACTGATGGAAGATTCTCTGGAGCAACTAGAGGCTTTTGTGTTGGTCATGTTGGACCAGAGGCATTTAATGGTGGTCCAATAGCATTATTAAAAAATGGAGATACAATAATTATTGATGCTCACAAAGGAACGATAGATGTTAAAATTTCTAATGCTGAATTAAAAAAAAGAAAAAAATCTTGGAAAAATATTAAACCTCATTTTACATCAGGAACACTTTGGAAATATGCACAGTCTGTTGGATCTTCAAAAGATGGAGCGGTGACACATCCGGGTGGTTTTAAAGAAAAAAGTTGTTACGCAGATATTTGAGGAATAATTGTTTTTAACAATTCTAAATATAATACTACCAGTCATATTTGTAATTTTAATTGGTTATTTATGGAATATCTATAACAAAGATTTTAATATAGTTGCTGTAACTAAACTTACTTCAAATATTGCTTTACCATGTTTAATTTACGATTCTATAACTAGGACAAATTTAACTATAAATATTTTTTTTAAAATTTTCACTTCAGCTTTTTTAGTTTTAGGTTTTGGTTTCTTATTTGGATATATTCTTATAAAAATTTTTAAACTTCCATCTGTAAAATTAACAACTCCAATAATGCATCCTAACAGCGGTAATATGGGACTTCCACTTGCTTTATTGACCTTCGGTAGCGAAGGTCTTGCGTTAGCGGCAGGTTTTGCTTCTATTGTTATGGTTAGTCATTTTACAGCCAATACTGCAATTTCATCAGGAAACTATTCTGTAAAAAAAATATTATTAAGTCCTGTTCTATTATCATTAATATTTTCACTTATTATTTTATTTTATAAGATTGAAATGCCTAGTTTTATCAATAATTTAACTAAAATTTTGTCAGGACTTGTTATTCCTTTAGTTTTGCTAGCATTAGGAATGTCGCTCACCAAAATTAATATTAAAAATTTAAAAACAGGTTTATTAATTGGTATATTTAAAATTATTATTGGTCCAATTATTGGATTGTTGGTAGTTTATTTATTAAATCTAGATGGCATTGTAGCTAAAGTTGTAATATTACAATCAACAATGCCAGCAGCTATATTGACATACTTAATAGCCTCTGAAAATAATTCATATGATCAAGAAATTGGCGTGGCAGTTTTCGTATCAACCATTGCTTCTATTATTTCGATACCAGTTATTTTATTTTTTATAATATAATGAAAATTAAACCAATTATTCTATGTGGAGGAGAAGGAACGAGATTATGGCCCGAATCTAGAAAGAAACACCCGAAACAATTTATTAAAATTAATGGAAAAAGTTTATTAAAACATGCAATAGATAGAGTTACAGGGGTAAATTTTGACCCAATTACAATTTGTTCAAATTATAATTTTTTAGACCAAATTAAAGAGGAAACAAAAAATATAAATTGTAAAATTTACATTGAGCCTGATAAAAAAAATACAGCAGCAGCAATACTTGCAGCCTTAAATGATGATGATTTAACTTTTTATCAACCCGTATTAATCATTTCATCTGATCACATAATTGAAAAAAAAATAGTATTTCAGAAACAAATAAAAAAACTTTCTAATTATTTAGATATGTATAAAATTTTTATTTTTGGAGTTAAACCTAATTATCCAGAAACAGGCTATGGTTATTTATATTCAAAAAAAATTAATAAAAGTTTTAATAAAGTTATTAAATTTATTGAGAAGCCAAATTTATATAGAGCAAAAAAACTTATTAAAAATAATAATTATCTTTGGAATTCAGGGATGTTTCTTTCTAATAAATCAGCATTATTAAATGAATTTTCTATTTTACAAAATAAATTGGCACTACAAGTTTGTGACTCTCATATAAATGCAAAAACAACAAACCACATTTTGACACTAGATAATAAATACTATTCAAAAATAAAATCTATTTCTTTTGACCATGCCATCTTAGAAAAATCTAAAAATGTTTTTTCTACAAAACTTTTAAGTGATTGGAAAGATGTAGGTAGCTGGATGCAAAAATGGGAAATTGAAAAAAAGGATAAAGATAATAATTATATAAAAGGAAATATATTTAAGAATAATGTTAAAAATTCCTATATTTCTACTAATAGAACTATTGTAGCGAGCAACTTAGAAAATGTACTTGCGGTTGATAATAATGATGTTCTTTATCTTTCGGATCTTAAAAATAATAATCTTAAAAATCTTTATCCTATAATTAATAAAAAATTTCCAAAAATTACAGATCAACATACAACTATACAAAGACCCTGGGGGCAATTTACAAACATATTTGTTGGAAAAAATTTTCAAGTTAAAGAATTAGTTGTAAATTCAGGAGCAATTCTTAGTCTTCAAAAACATAAATATAGATCTGAAAATTGGGTAGTGGTTGAAGGTAAAGCCAATGTTATTCTAAATAAAAAAAATATTGTTTTACAAAAATCAGATTCTATTTTTATTCCTCAAGGTGCGGTTCATCGGATTGAAAATAGACAAAAAAGTGTTTTAAAGATTATTGAAGTTCAAACCGGCAGTTATCTAGGTGAAGATGATATTATTCGTATTAAAGATATTTACGGCAGAGCCTAAGCTAAAGTTAATTTTATAGGAGCATGATCAGAGGGTCTTTCTAGAGCTCTTAAATATTTATCAATAGTTACATCCTTAATTAAGTGAATAATATTTTTTGATAATAAAAAATGATCTATTCTTAATCCTCTATTTTTTTCAAAAGATCCATATTGATAATCCCAGAAAGTATAATTATTTGCTTGTTTATTAACTAGTCTAAAAGCATCCTCATAACCTTCGTTTAATATTTTTCTAAAAAATTTTCTTATTTCAGTTCTATATAGAGCATCATTTTCCCAATCTTCCGGATTATAAACATCCTCTTCATTTGGAATGATATTAAAATCCCCGCCAATTATTAACTTATTTTTCAATTTATTTTGAGTAATCAAAAACTCTTCAAAAGATTTTAACCATTCTATTTTGTATTGATATTTATCAGTATCTACAGGATTTCCGTTTGGAACGTAAACTGAAATAATCTTTATTAATTCATTTTTGTAATTTATATCAATAGAAATACTTCTCGATTGATTTTCCGCATCATTAATAACATTAAAATTTATATTATTTATTTTCTTATTATAAATAATAGCAACGCCATTATAAGATTTTTGACCGTGTACTTCGCTATCATACCCAATTTTTTTTAATTCCGAATATGGAAAATTTTTATTTTCTGTTTTTATTTCTTGAAGAAGTAGAAAGTTTGGTTTATTTTTATTAAGATATTCAATAATATGATCTAACCTTACTCTTACAGAATTAACATTCCAACTACTTATAATCATTAAACGGAGAAAGAACTCCCACATCCACATGATGATGTGGCTTTAGGATTTATAATTTTAAAAGTATTTTCAATTAATTTTTCAGAAAAATCGAGAACCGATCCGTCAATAAAAATAAAAGAGGATTTATCTATTAAAACATTTTCAACAATTATATCGTCTTCATTTTTTTTGTTATCTGTTGAGAAATGATATTTATAACCAGAGCAACCTCCGCCTTTGACTTCAATTCTAAAAAACTTATTAATATTTTCTTTTTTTAAAAGATTTTCTATCTTTTTTTTAGCTTTATCTGTAATGGTAAAATTATTAGTCATTCAATTGTATGTTTATTATTAATATATGTCTGGGGTCGATAATTACAACAAGATATTAGTTAAATTTTCTTCTAATAATTCCAATTATTTAGGAAGACAATTCGGAGATCAAAAAAATTTATACAGATCATTTTATCAACGCGACAGGGATAGGATAATACACTCAACTTCGTTTAGAAGATTAAAATATAAAACACAAGTTTTTGTATATGATGAAGGAGATCATTACAGAACAAGACTGACTCATACTCTAGAAGTTTCACAAATATCAAGATCAATTTCTAGATATTTAAAATTAAATGAAGATTTATCCGAAGCTATAAGTTTAGCTCATGATTTGGGGCACCCACCTTTTGGACATGCTGGAGAAAAAATTTTAGATCATTGCATTAGAGATCATGGTGGATTCAATCACAATATTCATTCTATACGTTTGATTACAGAATTAGAAAAAGCCTATCAAAACTTTGATGGCCTCAATTTATCAATTAATACAATTGACGGTATTGTTAAGCATAATGGTCCTAATTATCTAATAAAAGAAAATTTAGATCTTTTGCCAAATTTAAATAAAATTAAACAAATTAATTTTTACAATCAATCATCTTTAGAATCTCAAATTAGCGCTTTATCTGATGATATTGCTTATAATAATCATGATATTGATGATGGTATTAGAGCAGGTTTGTTTTCTATTAATGATATTAAAGATTTGCCTATTATAGGAGAGATTATAAAAAAAAAGAATAAACAATTTAAAAATGAAAAATTATTAAGAAATGAAATTATACGATCAATAATCAATCTTATGGTTACAGACTTAATTTCACACACAAAAAAAAAAATTAAACAATTAAAAATTAATACAATCGACGATGTTTATAAATCAAATAATTTTATAGTTAGTTTTTCACCTAAATACGTTAGTGCAAATAATCAAATTCGTGAATTTTTAAAATTGAATATGTATGAAAATAAATCAGTAAAAAAGATGACAAACAAAGCAGAAAAAATAATTAAAAATTTGTACATGTATTTGATTAAAAAGAATAAAAAATTTATACCCTCGGATCTTAAAAAAAAATGGGGACTAGAAAGATCAGTTGCAGATTTCATTGCTGGTATGACAGATAAATTTGCTATTGATTTATACAATAAAATAAAATGAATATTTTTATAAATTATAAAATAAAATTAACTAATTTTTTTAAAACATTAGAGGTAAAAAATATTATTAAATTGCCGGAAAAATTTGATATTTTTTCAGTGGAAATTCCAAAAATAAAAACTCATGGCGATTTTAGTACAAATGCACCAATGATTTTTGCAAAAGAAAATAATCATAACGCTGTTGATCTCGCGAATATTATTAAAAAAGAATTAGATGGTAAATTTATGGAAATTGAAAAAATTAAAGTAGCTAAACCTGGTTTTTTAAATTTTTTTTTTAATAAAAATTTTTGGTATGATTTTTTAAAATCCACAGATATTAACTTTGGAAAAAATAAAAACTTAGAATCTAAACATATTTTAATTGAATA
>Ga0209400_1000505_pt1 | contig 34108 bp, 46 predicted proteins | sample M_130807_EF_Meta_FD_187313 | JGI IMG/M metagenome (GOLD analysis project Ga0209400, IMG submission 187313) | Freshwater microbial communities from Lake Montjoie, Canada to study carbon cycling - M_130807_EF_MetaG (SPAdes) (version 2) | ecosystem: Environmental > Aquatic > Freshwater > Lake... | reverse complement strand
GTCGTGAGCACAAGTGGCCTAACATGCCATTGATTGCTGAGTTCATGACGGCTGCTGCACCCATAACAGATAGACTAGACACATGGGTCAAACGATTTACAGCAGCAGAAAATAATCTCAAGCGACTGAAGAAACTTGATTGACACACTTGCATTAATGCTACACAATACACGTATAACACACAGGAGATAACAAACTATGGCTAAACCAATGAATCGTGCCAATGGTATTGGCGGCTCTGACGCAATGCGGATTATGAGCGGAGACTGGAACTCTCTTTATCTAGAAAAAAGAGGACTAAAAGAACCAGAAGATTTGTCGATGGTATTCAAAGTCCAGCTTGGTATATGGACAGAATCTTTTCATCTTCAATGGCTTGAGCATAAGTATCTACTTGATATTGATCTGTCTATGGATCGCATCCAACATGAAGATGAGCCTTGGTTGTATGCCCATCTTGATGGCTGGATTAAATCAGAAGATACATTCATCGAGGTTAAGCACTCTGGAAGTCATGCAAACAGCCACGAGAAAGCACGATACTATATGCCACAACTTCAACACTACATGATGGTCACTAAGAAAAGACACTGCATGTTTAGTGTGATCTGCGGCAACACAGAACCAGAGATGATTCGTGTTGATTATGATCCTGAGTATCAGTTGCAATTGTTCAAGATGGAGAAGGCGTTCTGGTGGCATGTCCAGAATAAAGTCGAGCCTGAGATTGTCCCAAACGCAGAACTCCAGCGCATCGAAAAGTCCGTCGAACTTATCCCAGTAGATAACCTGATTGTTGTCGATATGGAAAACAATAACGAATGGACAAGCGCAGCCATCGACTATGCCGAGACTATCAATGCATCCAAGAAGCATGACGCAGCAAAAGAAACATTGCGTGGTCTTATCGCTGACAACGTAGGTGAAGCCTATGGCGTTGGTATTATAGCCAAGCGTGACAAGCGTGGTCGTGTATCCATCAGAGCAGCCAAGGAGAAGTAAGATGGATGAGTCATTCAAACTCTATCGTAAACATGCACAGCCAACCAGCATCATGGCAGCAGAAGCAATCTATCCTCATCTGTCTATCTTTCATAATCGTATCATCGACTATGCACGTGAGGTTGGTATGTCAGGTTTTACAGATATTGAAATGAATGAGCACTTTGGAACTATCAAATCCACCTATCGAGCAAGACGTTCAGAGGCAACAAGAGAAGGTATCATTGTTAACTCTGGCGTAACTCGCAAGCACCATACAGATACGTATGGTAGAGAGCACACTGTCTGGATTCATAAGGACTATAAGCCATGACAATGAATGAAATTGAGGCATATCTTGAAGAAATAGCAACTGAACTGTTGTTCTCTGATGTCAAACATTTAGTCAAACTTGGCAATGATATGATGGAGAAACTATCAGAACATAGAGCAGGATACGATGAGCCAGATATACACGATGATGCAGACGGAGATCATGCATCAGCACTAGCATCTGCTGGCTTTGGAACAGACGAAGACTATAATTCACACACACACGGATGGGAAAACGATGACTATGACTACTAAGAATTTACATCAGCGTCTTGCAGCAGCAATGGGCAAGGTCGATTATATCCAGAAAGAAAAGAAGCAGGGTATGCGTTACTCAATTGTATCGCATGACTCGGTAACAGCTAAGGTACGTCCTGCTCTGCTAGCAGAAGGTATCATCTATCATATCGTTCATCTTAACTATGAGCAGATCGGCAACCGTACTCACTGTTTGTTGACCATGCGCTTTGTTAACATTGACAGTCCAGATGATTGCATTGATGTCATGTCGTTTGGCTATGGCATCGACGATCAAGACAAGGGTGCTGGCAAGGCTATGTCATATGCTGTCAAGTATGCATTGCTAAAGACGCTCGGCCTTGAAACAGGCGATGATCCCGATGAGAATCAGGACGCGCAATTCAACAACAAGATGCTGACTGAAACTCTCGAAGTTGCAATCAGTCTGTGCGTTAGCGCATCAGATCTCAGCGATGTCGCAGGACAAATCAAGACCAATGCCGAGCACTTGGGCAAGGCAGAGATGGCAATGCTGCGTCAGAAGTATGCAGCCAAACAAGAGGAACTAAAAAATGCTGGCTAAGATTGTACTCGTAGGAAACATGGGAAAAAAGCCCGAGATCAAACAAAGCGGCGATGGCAAATCGTTTGCAAAGTTTTCAGTAGCGACTACTGGATGGTCCAAAACAGAAGGCAAGGCTACCACATGGTGGGATGTGACTTGCTTCAATGACAAGAAAGCACAGTTCCTTGACAAGTATGCTGAGAAAGGCAGCAAGGTCTACGTCGAAGGAAACGTAGGCAAGCGTACATACATTGACAAGGAAGGCAAAGAGAGAATGGCAGTTGATATTATTGTCAACGCTTTCTCAGGAGAAATCCATTTGCTTGGCAAGGCAGAAGGCGCAGAGCAGACACAAGATCTGCCGCGTGACTCTATATCTCCAGAAGATATGCCATTCTAAAATAAGGGGGGAGCAATCCCCCCACCCACACAAAGGAGAACACAATGGAAAAGCTGAACCCATACCAGCAAGTAACAAACACGCTCATCAATATGCTCGACGATGCGGGAGAATGGAGTCCACCTTGGCGCAAGACAGGGTTCAAGACTCCAACCAACGCATACACGTTGCAAAGATACAACGGATCAAACATCCTCATGTGCTGGGCCAGTGGCATCAACAATGGCTTTGCATCAACGCGATGGGCCACGTTCAAACAATGGGCCATGATGGACTGCAAGGTAAAGAAGGGCGCAAAAGGAACGCCTATCCTACGCTACAATGTATCAGACAAAGAGCAGGACGATGGCACTAAACGCAATGTAGTCTTTGCATCGACAGCCTATGTGTTCAACGCAGAACAAGTGGATGGTGAGCGGTCATTGGAACCGAAGCCGCCAAGTAGCGAAGGGGCCAATGAACGCAATGTGGAGATCGAGTCGTTTATCACTGCAACAAATGCGGTGATCTCATATGGTGGAGAGACAGCTTGTTACATTCCATCTGTAGATAAGATCCTTATGCCAGACATTGCCACCTTCCATAGTGCTGGTCATTTCTACTCGACCTCATTCCATGAGTTGATTCATTGGACTGGTGCAAAGAATCGTCTTAATCGTGAACTATCTACCAAATATGGAAGTGAAAACTATGCATATGAGGAACTTGTTGCTGAACTTGGTGCTGCATTTCTAGCAGCAGACTGGGGCATAACCAACAATGTGCGTGATGACCATGCCAAATATCTAAAGGGCTGGCTCAAGATCATGAAACAAAACAGCACTGCTATTGTTAGTGCAGCCTCATTAGCAAGCAAGGCAGCAGAATATATCTCAGACTTTAGTATAAAGAAAAGTGAAGCAGCATGATTACCGTAAAAAATATAGCAGACATTGTAGCAGAAGTTACATGTACAGAAATCAATGACATCTTTGCAAAGAAACGTGACCGTGTAACAACATATGCTCGTGCTCTTACAGTGCATCTATCCTATGATGTTGCATCAATTGGTAAGTCACGTATTGCAAGATCGCTTGGCGTTGACCACTCGACAGTTATTGTAGCCTTGCAGAAGAGCAAAGATATAATTGCAAAAGATCCAGACTGTCTACAAGCAGAGCATTATGACAAGGCGTATAAACTAATTGTAAGTCGCTATTCAAAAGATATTATAAACAGGATTGATAAACTTAAATGCAAAGAACTGATGGACGAGTTGGCTCTTGTCCAGTTTTCATTGAAGCGTATCATGGAAGAACTAGAAACAATCAGCTTTATAAGGGACTAACATGAAAAAAGAAGATGTGTTGCGGCTAGCTTTTCAAACCGTTGAGCAGCGTGGAGATACATATGGGTCACCATATGAGAACTTTAAGAAGGTAGCAGATATGCTAACTGCATATTTGGGAGTTGATGTTCAGCCACATGATGTATGTGTCATTGAAATCATACAGAAGATTGTGAGATTGCAAACATCAAACGGTCTTCATGGTGATTCATGGATAGACATTGCTGGATATGCTGGCATAGGTGCAGAGGTAGCATATGAAGAAGAAAAAGAAAGTATCAGCATCAAGGAGTTTCTACGCAAAAGTTTTAGAATGGAAGATTCACCATCCCAAGATACTTCCAAGCCGCAAAGCAAAGCCTAAGCGTCAGAAGAATAAAGAGAATATGGATATACAAAATGGAACAGACAGTTGATCTCGTCGATCATTACAAAGAAGTAAGGCAGAGACTTAACCAAGCAGGATATAGATATGCAAAAAACAAAGAGGTAAGCAAACTTCTAAAGGTCAAACAAACAGCAGAAGATATGGTTATGCTTGTCAATCTGGAGAGAGAGATTGTTAATGATCTTAAATCTAACTGGAGATTGATCATAGAAAAGATTGCCATGCGTATAGACAGGCCAGTTGAAGAGTTTCTTAAAAGCAAATCAAGAGAACGCAATCTGACATTCGCAAGGCAAGAAGCCTACTATCTTCTTCGCAGACAAACCAACATGTCACTGCCACAGATAGGAAAAAAGTTTGGCAAGGACCATACAACAATCCTTAGTGGCTATCTTGCACACATTAAGCGGAATAGGTTGGAGCAATGACTGGATTCCAAAGCAAGCGTATGGCTGTCAATCCTTGGATTAATAATGATATTCATAGAAGCAAACCAAAGATTGTAGAACCAAAACCAAAATCAAATCTCATAGTCGTGGTTAAAAAACAAAGACCATACCCTACTAAAGAACGGCTACATGAGTTGTTCATCTTAGATGGCAATCAGCTTGTGCGTAAAAAGCCACATCATAAAGAACGATCAGACAGAACGGCTGGCTACATAGCAAGAGGCAAATGGTATGTGCTTGTCGATGGAAAGCAGTGCATGATTGATCGGCTAATCAAGATCTTTAAGGGAGAAGAGTGATGGACATTGTTATAGAACTAAAAGATGCATATGCATTTTTAGGTGACCCGCTACATCGTAAGGCTTATGAAGAGATTGAACGGTTGCGAGAAAAATTAACCAAACAAAATGAAGACATAGAAGAGTTGAAAAAAACTATCGAAACATTAGGGGAAGAAGTCTATGTTCGTACCAGTGATCTAACTCACGTTTTTGTCGGTATGAACCACAAGGAATAGTTATGAGCGAATCAGCGCAGATGTATATTGGTGGCCTTCTTACAGGAGGCGTATTGTATTTTGCTGCGCAGATGATCTTGCTTACAATCAGAATAGATATTGACCGCGGAAGACAGGTCGGCCTCTTACCATCTCACAAAACTCAGGAGGAAGTAGATGACCATCTTCGTCAAATGTTAAAAGAACAAATCCTTCCACTACACGAGACGGGCCACCTTCTGTATATTCAAATGCAGGTGATTTTGGATCGCCTAGCATCCCTACCTCAATTCCCCAATGAGAACCATTACGATTCCGAACTGCGTAAACTTGTAACTGATGAGTATGACTCGTTACAATCGAAACTCCTGAATGAAGTGCATTATTCCATGCAGCGTGGATGCCTCCACGAAACCGATGACGAACCTCAACCTCATTCAACATCACAGAGTAAGTGAACTGCCAGTTAGGAAACCTATCTTGCAAGCGACCAGCATAGTCTTCTAACTCTGGCGCATTGTTAGCCAGATAGTTATCAACACGCATGTCATGGTTGCCAACAGTCCAATGAGTATGCTCCGCAAATGGAAGCATTTTAAGCCACCTATGCAGCTCATCAATTTCATCAGACAACTTAGGTGCTTTGCCACCAAGCACCCTGCCATGACGGCTGACACGAGCACCATCTAGCATGTCTCCGTTAAGGATGATGCAATCAGGACGAGTCTTATGTGCTATCTCACAGAAGGCTTTCCACATTGGAGATGGGCCAATAGGCCAAACATGAGCATCGCCACCAATCAATGCAGTCTTATTAGCCATCTCAATTGATTGTGATTGAGGGTATGTCCACTGAATAGAGGTGGTAAAGTTTTTTTCATCAAGAGTTTCTTTAGCCCTTACCAATCTACTGCGGAATGTTTCTCTTGGTATCTTGTTGATTTTAGCCGCCAAAGAATAGTTCATGCCAGCATCAACGTAATACTGCATCGTCTGGCGAAGCAGAGTATCTGACATTTTATGAGCCATTATGCATACCTATTGTAAGCTGCTTCCAATTTGGTATCGTATTGGTTCGTAGCATAGGCAGGACCATTATATCCCTTGGCAAACCCAGCCCAGTCCTGAGCCTTTAGTTTATTAAGCAAGTTTGCGTTCTTAATAAAGTTCAGCATGTGCTTGAGTTGCAGTTCCTCAGACTCCATAGCCTGATCAACCATCTCCTCAACCGACGCGCAGCCAGCAGTAGCATAGTTGCTACCCATTACCTGACCCATACCCCATGAAGTAGAGAGCAATGCTTCGCGTGGTGCTATCTCATATGCTGCCTCGATCTCTTGATACACAGCACTTGATCCTTTTGGATAAGGCAATGTACCCCACTTAGGATAAGCCAGCTTTTTAGATACAGCTTCATCTACCAATGCCTGATCGTAGTTAGCCTTAATATATTTATAGAAGTGATGGCGTTCAAACAAAGCCTTTGGCCTATCATATGCATCAAACCCACTGCCAGCAGACTCAATAGCAATGACAGCACGAAGAGATGCTAGCTCAATGCCAAACTGTTCAGCCAATTCACCAATACTCTCAAGATTAAGTTTAAATGCATCGCCTATGAAGTTCATTTGGTAAGATCCTTTGCGGTAAGTGCATCTGTCTTTGCTTTGCTACCAGCACTTGAACCAAAATAGAACTGCATTACGCCAGTCCACGCTGTTCCAAGAGCACCAAGCATATAGATAAGAGTCTCGCTTCCAGATGGAGGCGCACCTCTAACTAAAAGCCAGAACAAGATTCCAAAAAAGCCAATTGTTACAATGATGGTAAGAATTTTAGGAAGCCAGTCTTTTGTTTCCATCTGCATCTTACGGGCAGAATCTCTATCAAGAGCAGAGATCTTCTCAAGATCAATATCAAGTTCCTTCATTTTGAGTTTGAAGGATGCGTCTGTTTCTTTCAGCTTCTGCAATTGCTCTGGAGTTGCGCTCATTAGAGCGGCTTGGACTTCTGATTCGCTTGCGTCTTGATGACCAAACATCGCTTCTGATAGGGTCTTCACTGCCAATCCAGCCAGAGGGCCACCAAGAGCAGTCGCTACCGTAGGAGCTAATTGAGCCAAAAGGCCACCGATTTTTGTAAGATCCATTCATCTATCCTCACACTAGGTTATAGTGAATTGCAAACCATATTGCCCATGCTGCCATTGTAAGCAGTATCATACTGAGAACAATGGTAAATCCTACTTCAATCATATACTCTATTCGTTGAGCACGTTCAATTGCAGCAATCTTCATTTCTTTTCGTATGCGTACAACATCACGCTGGATCTGTTCCCAAGCGCGTACACCATATACTTGAATTATTTGTGACTTAACATCACGCTCGATCTTTTCCGCTTCCATCTTGGCAGCAAAGGCTTCAATAGCACGGGCTTCCGCAGATCCACCTTTACGCCAACCCTTTGGCTGCGCTGCTATCTGGGTGAGGTGAGCCACCCCATTCATAATGTCGGAGAGTTCTTTGGCTACCGAGACAAGTTCCTTGCCTACGCCAATCGCAGTCTTAACAGTGGCAGCAGTTGCCTTGATCGTAGCTAAGACTGTTAACGGGTCCATTCATTACTCGCTTCTCGCTTCCTTGATGGCAAGATAGATACGGATAACAAGCAAGAGTAGGCCACCAGCAAGAGTAAGAATCTGTAGATACTCATGCATATAGATAACCCACAAGGGCATAGTAATAGCACCAGAGGCTACCGCTGAATCTATGATCACTCGTGTGTCATCATGTGTCATGACTTATTCCCACTGAATGTTGATGGAACCAGCATCAAATGTATCTGATGGTGAACCTGTTGCGCTGCTAATTACACGGATTGTATCTAGCGCACCAGCTAGTGTAACAGTTCCAGAAATCATTGATGTAAGAGGAGTAGATGCTGAGTTTCCTAAAACTCCAGAACCAACCCAAATGTTACTTGAAACAAGTTGGAATGTAATAATACCAGACCAAGCATATGCTGCAAGATTTGAATAACTTGGAAATCCAACAGTTGAAGAAGATGTTGCCCCAACAGAACTTGCGATACCTGTAGTTTGTGCTACATATCCAGTAATTGTAGCAGTTCCACCTGTTCCAAGCTGGACAATAAGGTTATTTGTTCCGTTTGTAGAAACGCCGTTAAATGCCATTGTGACACGTTTTGCCCATGTCGGAATGACGCTTGTAAAATTAACGGATGTCCCGCTGGTGGACGCTTGCGCCGTACCTGACACCAGCATCAAATTACCAGCAGTGCCTGTGACAATGCCAGCGGTAGAAATACGCATCTGTTCTGACCCATTAGTATAGAAGGTCATAGGCTGATATGTGCCAGTTCCATTTATTCCACTATCTAACCGAACTTCTGCAGACTGGGCAGTTAAACCAAAATAACTTGCGTTTGTAGGATCCGAATTGTTTGAAGCGCGGAAAACAGCAGTTGTTGCCGTTCCATTCGGAATTGCATAAATGCCAGTATTGCCGTTTGTTGTGCTGCTTTGGATCGACACACGGCTTGCAACAGTTGCATTGCTAAAGTCACCAGTGATGCGAGCAGCAGTACCTGATAAGGTAAGGTTTGCACTTGCCGTTAAATTACCAGACGCATCCCAAGATGGCGCACCAGTAGAAAGCATCGAGTTAGGTACTTGTGTCAGTGCCATGATGTTATCCCTTTACAATGTTCACAAGGCGAGTGTTTGGCTCAAGCGCAATAAACGCATGAAACACCCCCACATCCCAGTCCAAAACTGCACCAGCAGATGCTTCCTTTACCCACCCATCTCCGACTATCTTCAACTTGCCTCGTGCAACGATGCTGATATGAACATCACTTTCACCGTGGTTATGACGCTCTAGCTCGTCCCCGACGTTTTTAAAGTCGTAGACTGTCCCAGATAATTTGCCGAGCGTAAAAGATTTACTCTGCAACAACGGTTGGCCCCCCATTAGCAACGGCTTGCGCGTTCAAGGCAGCAAGTACAGCAGCGGCTTCTGCCATTGCTTGAGCCTCTGCCGCTGCTTGAGCATTCCATGCATCGACAAAAGACTGATATGGAGCAATTGAATCAATCACATCATTGCGGACCATCTTTTTTGTAACAGGATTGCGGACCTCAATCTCTCCAGTAATGCCGTCCCATTGCAAGGCATGAAAAAAAGCATCTAGCGCAGAGCAGTCGATTTTGCGCATAACACCGTCGATATAAACAGCATTATCCTGTCTAATGATTGTCAGTCGCATTGATCAACCTCATGTCGTTATTGTTGGGCAGCATTCGTGGAAGCACATGAAACGCGGCCTCGTTGGCCTTGACCATCTCGTTGCGGAAACTTTCTGTTGCGGCAGCACCCTGTCGCACTTGATTTGCGTTTTCAATTAAAAGCATTGGAAGCCACTTAATTGAACAATCCCACTCATCAATTTCGGCACCAGTTTGTGGGTTGGTTCCACGCACTTGAATCATCCAAGTGCATTGCAAACCCATGCAATCCTTTTTGATCAGCGGACAGAATTTTCCATTTTCAATTTTCATCGTCAGTCTTTCGTTGCGAGGATGATGTCTACATACTGCACTGCGAGGTTGATGGCAGTTCCAGTAAACGTGTGGTTATGCGAACTACCGCTACCAGCGGAACCTGTATTTCCAGAGCCATAGCTGGGAGAACAACCGGGAGAAAAATTTCCACCACCCCCGTAAGAACTCCCTTGTGTATGCGTATGCGCTGGCATCTGAGCAGTAGTCAGTGTCGTGCTACCAACCGTACCAGCAGGAGTCTGTGATGCAAACGCAGTGGTAAACGCAACAGAACCACCACTTGAAGCAGCACCACTTACAACACGCAACGCCTTGTCGTTGTGTGTAGTGCTTTTTGTAAAGCCTGTCGGAGCAGAGGTTTGAGCAAACAACATCACTGTCCCAGCAGGGATGACAGTTCCTCCAATAACAGTAGCCCAACTGTTATCACCCCGTAAATATGTTGACGCGCTTGGAGTTCCAGTAGCAGTTAGTTTAGCAATAGTAACTGTGCCATCGCTAGGTGTGCCAACAGGAAGTGGCTGAGTCCATACGACCTCAACATTTCCCGTTCCAGAAGGAGGAGCAGTTGAGAATGTAAGAGTTGTTCCAGACAGACTGTATGTAGCTTTGGCCTGATAGACACCACTAACATAGACATAGGTGTTATTCTCAGTGCCAGCATCACCAGAGAGCGTAAATGCAGTTTGAGATCCAGTACCGTTAAACGTATCAATGACTACGTTTGTAGAACCAAGACCAGATGTAGAAGCAAACCACTGGTTGGTTTCAAAGTCAGCAACAAAGGTTGTCTGAGTGTATTGAGAGCCAATGCTTGCGCTGGTTGCACCATTAATCGTGTCAGAGCCAGAGCGAGAGATAGTGACAGCATTGCTATCAGCAGTCCATTTGACGATGGCGATCTTAAAGCCATCAATAACAGTGCTGATCTGTGGTAACGTAATTGTTACCGCACCAGAGGTAGTGGTTACGCGGATTAGGTCACCAGCGTCAGCCAGCACAACCGTGTAGTTTGCACTCTTGTCGATGACGGCAGAGTAGAGGCCACCAGCAACCGTAGCCGCAGCAAGGGCAGCAGAGTTAGATGCAGCAGTTGCACTGTTGCTAGCGTTAGTTGCACTTGTCGATGCACTAGATGCAGATGATGCCGCATTGGTAGCAGACGTTGAGGCATTAGAAGCCTGAGTCGTAGCCGTCGATGCAGAAGATGTAGCACTAGACGCAGACGATGACGCGCTAGATGCAGAAGAAGAAGCAGCAGAGGCACTAGATGATGCAGCAGATGCGCTTGAACTTGCGGATGCAGATGCGGATGTTGCAGTTGCAGCATCTACCAGCAATGCCCAGCTTGCGCTATTTGCATTTGAACTGATTGGCTGAGAGCCAGTCGATGTATGAGCAGCTACGCAAATGTAGATGTTTGCATTGCTTGTATCTTTAATGATGTCACGCAGAACATATGCTGTTCCAGATGCCCAGTTACCACGATACTGACCAAGTTCTTGAGCAACAATAACATTGCCAGTGCTATCAAAAGCCATCACTTTAGATGCACGATTAGCAGCAGTTGGAAGATAAAGATTTACAGCCGCATCTGTCTGAGCAAGAGAGATAACGCGAGAAACTTGATTTTCACGCTCTTGAACCATTGCAGTCAAGCGATCAAGGTCTGTATTTAGTGCATCAATGTTAAAAGGACCAGACGTAGGAAAATCAGTTACACGAGCAACAGGAATGTCACGAACAATTGTAATGACATCCCCAACCGTAGCACCTGTCACAAGCGTAAGAGATCCACCACCAGTCACACCAGCACCAGTTAGAGTGTAATGTGTTGTTAATGTTTTAAGAACAGAATTTTGATAAACGGCAATGTCAGAGTTTGAAAAAAACTCAAAAGGAATTGAGAATACAGTTTGACCAGCGGTCGCTGTATATTGTGAACGAGGCGTTGTGTCGTTAATCAAAATAGCCATTTGAGTCTCCTATAGCCTATTTCCTATTATACCTATCTGCTGTCAATGGACTATCTCATCAAACCTTCAACCCGCTCTTGAGCAAAATTCTTAAAAGTTTTAGGAATCCAAAGCATGTCATGAAACGGTATTGCGGTAATAATAGCCCGTGCTTGTTCACGATCAGTACCAGTAGTAAGTGACCTATAGGCATTAAACATTTTGTTTGGACCAGCACCAAGAAATTCACCAGCAAAAGCCAGTTCATCATTCGGATTTTTAAACTTTGGTTGCATACCAAGAGCAGGACGGATGCCATATTGATCGCCAGACAAACTTTCAAGTGCTTTATTTACATCTCCATACCAAGCAAACATGCCAGAATGTTCAAGAGATGAAAGAATACGTTCATCCATGCCCATTTTTTCCCATACTTTATCTGGAGTTTTAAGATCAAGCATAAGGTAAGAAGCACCAAGCATCATCATTGTGCCAGACATAAAACTAGCATCACGCCCTTGAAGGCCAGACAACATAATTTTATTTGTTGCACCCATACCCCAAGAGCGCAATTGGAATGGCATAGACAAAAGTGCTGCGTCTTTACGATCAGCACCTTTGCCAAGAATACCCATCATAACGGCTGGCTTGTCAGCAGGACCAACGCTGTTAATGACTCGACGTTGAATACCAGTCACAGAATTATAGAATTTACGAGCAAGATCACGGTCTTCCCATTGAGCCGTATTAGCAAAATTAATACCGCGTTCGCTTTCTATAGGCATTTTTGCCATTAGTTTTGCGTCTTCAGCAGAGATCCCATAGCTTGCAAGAAACTCTAGTTCTTTAGGCGTGTTAATTCCTTCAGCAACATTTTTAATGTTACGGACAAGAATATGAGAGGCGACCAATCCAGTATATGTTTTTTGCACATGCGTAAGGATGCCTACGCCGTTCATTACATATTCTGGAGTACGAGCCAGATAACCCATTGGCTTGCCAATTGTATCCAAAGCACGATTATATTTATTCATGCTAAATCCAGCCTCTACACCACCTTCCATATGGAGACGGAATGTTTGGCCCATAGCAAGTTCCCAATAGTCTGCTGCCATTTGACGTTGTTCAGCAAGACCCTTTTTAAGAATATCAGTATTGCCAAGTGCGTTAAGCATAAAACCAAAATTCTCTTTTACGCCAAGCACCCACATTGGACGGACAACTTCTCCAAGAGATGAAAAAATTGCACGACCCATAGAAGTCAACGTAAACCATGCTTTAATAATGCCAGCTTCACGGATACCAATAGCATCTGCGTTATTAAAAGCAGTGCCAAGCATACCATCACGTAAGTTTCTAAACTCATCACGAAGGTTCTCCATTTCCTTGGCAATAGCTTCTGCTGTCTTGCCTTTACTCTCACGCGCAACATAAGAAAGAGCGCGAGATAATGAAAGTTCAGCATCTGGACTACCAAAAGCACGAGAATATTCTATGCCAACGCCAGCACGATGAGCATACATCTGAAGAATATGGGCAAGATCAGTATCAATCACACCAAGTTCAGCATAAAACTCATTTGGTATTTCGTTTGTGCGTTGACGAGTAAAGAACGCACGATCAATTCCACCTTCCGCAGAACGTTGACCAGCAGCAGTTTTTTGCAGCATTGCATCAATTTCAACATTAACGCGCTCTTTAACTTTTTCAAGCATAGGAACACCATTAGGATTATTCTCTGGGTTCATATACCAATCAGTCATCATTTTTCTAAGTTCTGCTTCTTTTGCAAGAACTTGTTCTGGAATAAATATACGAGGAAGATAGAATTTTTCTGGGCCTGTAACTTTTGTAAAATTCTGCTCTACAGGGCCAAGTTCACTAATTTTATCCCCAATGCTTGCCTTGTTGTAACCTTCAAACTTGCCGCCCATAGCAGCACCAGTTTCGGTTTTTTTACCAGACAACTCAATAGGAACCATTCCTACTTCTGGAGTTGTAGAATACGGAATTTTTCTTTGTGATGGATCAGTAACCCAACGACCTTCTTTTTTAGTAAGAAGTGTTAAAGTTCCATTGTCACTTACAACAAGTCTTGCTCCTTTTTTTGGAAAAGAAGCAATTAATTCATTGTAAGGGTAAGCAAGATAAATAGTTTTTTGGCTTTGACTTGTCCCAGCTACACTTTCTTTTGTTTTAATACGGTCAACTGTATTTTGTATATTTTTTTCAAATTGTGCAATTAAAACTGGATCTGTTAGATTATTATCAGTTGGATTATAAAGATCAAAAACATCTTTATATTTGCTTGGATCAACAGCTTTTTCTTTATTCCAATTGTCTTGGATAAAAGGATGCCATTTGTCATTGCTATTAATATCCATACTTCCAAGTTTACGTACATCTCCTAATTGCTTATTAAGCAAATTAGCAGCATTTTTTAATTCAAGACTACCATAAAAATCATTTATTTGTTTTTCTGTACCTTTATTAAACCAATCAGTTTCGGGACCATGACCAAAAAATGGATACCATTGACCTTTGGCAACTGTTGCTTTACCGCCACTACCAGTGCTTAAATAAAATAATGTTGGAGTTCCATTGATTTCTACAACAGCAGTCCATCTACCATTATTAAAAAAGTAATTAGTTTTTGTTCCATCATTTGTTGTATATTCACGAATAGACAACGTAGTTTTTTGAGGCCCACCTTCTGTTGGAACAGTTGTAGTTCCATCTGCATTAACAGTGTATGTTTTTCCATTGGCTGTTTTAAATGAAAATGTTGGATTGCTTTGAGCCTGAGAAAGAATTTCCTCATAGTCATTTAATTCAGTGTCTAGTTTATCAATATGTTCTTTTTGATGGCGCAACAATGCAAGTTCATTAGCTGTCGCATTAATTCCTTTTTTTTCAATTGCGCTAATTTCTCCAAGAACTTGAAGACGCTCAACAATCAAATTTGCCTTGCTACGATATGCCCAATCAGCATTTTTGATATAACCAGAGCGAACCTGTGCGCCAAGAATATCATCAAAAAACGGACGGATAGCATTTGCCGCTTCAAGAATGTATTTGTTTTCATGGGTAAGTCGATCAGCTTTATGAGCCTTAAAGACTTCATCAAGAAATTGATCAAAGCGCATTTTACCATCAGGACGAGCTGCGCCAACAACTCTACGTCCCGTATCAGCAATGCCAGCTAATGTGCTACGAACATTAATACCAGCAATTTCTGCACTCTCTAATCCATCTGTAAGATAAGCAGCATGGATTTGTCGCAACTGAGCAGTAGCATCTCCAGCTTTTGCTCTCCAACCTTCAGATGCAAGAAACGCAGATGGCTCGGTTGCAAAACCAAGTTCATTACGCGCAGACATAGAGCCAAAATCACTAGCAGCACGTTGAGCAAGATCTTCCATTGCCCGATAGCCACTATTAACAATGCGAGAAAATGGGCTTTGCAATGCTGCAAGTTTTTCAAAACCAAACCAAGCCTTGGCAAACCCAGTTGGCATAGCTTCACCAGTTGTAGGGTCTACAGTTGGCTTGGCTTCGTATCCTACATAGCTTCCATTCTTATCCGTATGAGGGACACTATGGAGCACTACAGGAGATTGATCTGGATTTAGAGGGTCTGGCGGCTTTGCAGGATTAGGAGCATCACCAGAAAGTCTACGTGCTTCTGAAGCCATTTCTTTTGCAAGAGCAGATACGCCACGATCAGGACGCAACATTCCAACAGCCCCGCCCAATGCAGCAAACATAAGTGTGCCATACATTAACTCATGCTTTGCGTCATCCATTGTAAAAGTAGGATCATATTTAGATTTTATTAACTGGTCGACCACAATAGATGGAAGTGCAGATCCACCACCACGAATTGCACCTTCAATAATCCCAACGCCTCGCCGCAAGGAAAGTCCGGGGATTGCATTGATTGGATCAGTTAGTGTGCTAATTGCCATATTGGACCAAAAAGATTCGCTTTCAGCAACGCGCTGATTTGCATCTCTGGTTTCTTTAAAACGCTCCCAACGAAGATCAGCATAGATAGGATTTTCAGCATCAGCAAAAATATGAGCGTAATCTTTACGATCAGGATTCTCATTAAGATATTGCTGAAGATTAAAAGTTGGATTTGGTTGATTATAGATTTGATCATGCTGGGCTTTAAGAAAACTAGCCGCAGAGTTATTGGTAACAATATCAATAAAGTTACCACCAATGCCTTGTTTTTCTGGACCCATTAAAGGCGCAGGAATAGGTGCTGGCACAGATAGTTGACCACCAAACGGATCAGCTTGAGGGTTTAACGGATCACCAACAATTTGTGGATTTGTAACTTCTGGCATGATTTCCATTATTTAAACCTATTCATCCAAAGAGCAGAAAATTGTCCTGCCGTAATAATACCAGCTTTTCCTTGAATTTCTGGAGGAAGATTATGAAAAATAGCATCAACCGCCGTTGATTTTTTTGGATAGAATTTAGATATAACATCTATTGCGTTGCCATTTGGATTGTTTAACAAAGCCGCAGCTCCTGCTGCCCCTTGTTGGTGCATAAGATACATTTCTCCATTAGATGGCTTACGATCATACGTACGCTCAAAAAACTTTATGTTATCTTGAGTAAATCTCATAAAGGCATCAATCTGGTTAACAGGGTCTTTAGGATCGCCTCTAACATATTTTTCAGCAGTAGTTTTTAACATTTGTCCAAGACCAAATGCACTACTATTGGGGTTTTTTGCAGTTGGACTAAAAGCAGATTCAACTCCAATAGCCTTCAAAATATAAGACATACGATCACCAAGATCGTACTCAAAAGCTTTAGCCCCGATTGTATCATAGATTTTTTTTTGGGCTTCTGGGATTACAGTATTCTTAACTCCAGTTAACATAGTTGTAGCTGGTGCACGAAGAGTTATGTCTTTCAAATCAATTTCAAGTTTTGGCTCAGCCACAGGAGGGGCATTTGTAATGCTCCCAAGAGGCACAGGATGTTGACGCATCATTTCAAATGAACCAGCAGTTCCCATTCCAACACGTGCTTTTTGGTATCCTTTTGAATCAATAAGAACTTGTTTTCCTTCCATTTGTTTAGTTAGGTAACCCAATGCAGTACCAACACGAACAGCATTACTATCACCATAAACATTTGCACCAGCATATTTGCTAGTCAGTTCTTTTACACCAGCAGAACTAAGGTGCAATGGATCTTTAGAGTCATATTTGCCCTCGACAACAATAACATTGTTGGGATCAATATCTTTAACCGCACGTTGAATTGATTCACGCACGTTATTAAACCGAGAGTCATTAGCATTTGGCAAAACAATAACAGCTTTCTGACCGCGAGAATTAGCAATGTCAATCATTTTAGAGACGTTATTCCCAACAGCTTCATCCATTGCTTGACCAGCAGGAAGCCTATAGTCGTTTGTGCCAGTTGCAATAATTGCATATTTTGTCGGGTCTTTAGTTTGTGCGGCAGGATTTTTCCCAAACAAAGTAGGAAAACCTTGATCTTCTGGAAACTCTGAGCGTCTACCTTTCATAGTACGATTAGTGTTTTCAGCAGTCGTGTATTTTTCAAAAGCGTCTTTAGCACCGCTTGGAACAACAATAAGTTGGTTGCCTTGTTTGTCGAGCAATCGAGAAACAAAACCAGCTTCAGGCTTATAATGAACAACAAAGTAACTAGGATTTGTCCCGCCTAAGCCAGTTGGCTCAAGAAAAACATCCCGTTTGTATTTTAGTTCACCAAACGTACCCTTTTGACCATCATTAACATTTTCAAGCAGCAGCTTTTCCATGTAAGGATCAAGATATTTTTTAGTGTTTTGTCCAGTCAAAGCATCATATGCGTTTGGAAGATCATCTTTCTTTGGAATCCATTTACCGCTTGATCCACCAACAAGCCCACCAAGAACCTCATCACTTTTGACCCAGTTTCTTTTAAATAGATTGGCAGCATCTTTCCTAGCTTGTTCAAACTCAATTCCTTGAGCAACAGAAATTCCAATATTAGATAAAATCTGATCACGAGCAACTTTAGGAAGTTCTTTATATGAAGGTGATGCTTGGAATGTTGAATAATTTGCAGCATCAATTACGCCATCAATGACATCTTTTTCTGCAACCTGTCCAATTTTACCAGTTGATTGGCTATAAGCACGAGATACACCACCCCAAATAGCTTGAGCATCTAAACTTCCAACATTTGCAAACAGTTTTTTGACACTTCTATCTGCTTCAGCAAGAGGAATACGCTGCTGCAATAGTTCTTCAACTTTACGAAGATAATTAAGTTCAGTTGAACCAACAACATCTGTACGGTCTAACACTCCGCTTGGAATAGGAAGTTTTTGCAACCGACGAAAAAGAGCAAGTTTTTCTTCAAGCAACGCAGCTCCTCGTGGAGTGCTAGCATCATACTCATGGATACCTCTAAAGTATGCTTCGTATTCTTTATCAGGAAGAACACCGTTAAAAAACATTCCAAGTTCTTCTGTTCCTCTTACACTAGTAATTTTTAGACCAGTGCCTTGCAATGCAATTTCAGATGCCTTTATAATGTCTTGCGAAGTAAATTCAGCCCTAAGAGGACCACCATTTATTAATTCTTCATAAACATTTTGTGCCTTTGCATCTGAAGCACTTTGTTTAAATTCCTGTCCATAAGTCTGAGCAAGCACACCAACTGCTTGTTTCATATGGGTACGAGCTTCTGGAGTCATCTTGAGAGCTATATCAGTATCAACCATACCAAACGCAGTTGCGCCCGTACCAGTCGCACCAGTGGTCAACATATTATAAAGACGAACTAAGTCATCAGGATTTGCTGTTTTGTCAGCAACCATTTTACGCACAGTTTGATACTGTTCGTTAAACCAACGATAACTATTTATTTCTTCATCATGCCTACGCATTGTATCAGCAATAAGATTAGGATCACTTGTCCTTAACCGAATTGCTGCTTCTGTAGTTGTACGATATTGAGTAAAAAAATTTTCTGCTTCTGCGCTATAGCCAGTAGATAACGCATCTACTCCTTTGCTTCTAAAAGCCTTGGAGTCATCGCCAAGAGATTTTTCACGAAATGCCCTATCATCCGAATTTGCTTGATTAAGCAAAGATGATTGACGTTGATTGACTTCACGCCGCAAAATAATATCAAGTTGCCCTTTATATTTAGGATCAACTTTTTCAAGCGTGGCTGAAACAAAATCATCCATCAACTTGATACGTTCTTCTGGCGGCGCATTTGGCTTGCTTGCAAATTCGTTTAATTTGCGCTCAGTATCACGATACACAGTGTTTACATATGTAAGTTCAACTGAAGTTTCAAAGGCAGCTTTTGCGGTAAAACCAAAGGATTCTGGAGCAATAGGCAATTCATATTTGCCTTCTGCGTTAACTACTGGTTGAGCATTTTTACCTGCAATTTCGCCAACGGTTTTGGCTTCACGATTAAGTTGCTCGCCGCCAATTTGACCAATGCCTTCTGCAATAGCATTAACATTCAGATTAGGACGAGGAAGATCCGTCTTAAACTCGCGGATATATCGACCGCTTGGTTGAACTGCAATCTGCTGTGGATCAATTTGAATTGGCATTTGTTAATCCTTAAAATCTACCTGTTCTATAGCGGTAATAATTGCCTAGGGCATTTGAGGCTGTGTTTGTAATAGCACCAATGTATGCACCCTGCGAGGTCATACCAGCTCTAGCAGTTGCAAATTGTCCCTCTACTTTGTTTACCATAATTTGATCAGCAATACGATTCTGACCAATAGCAGCGTTTAATCGCATACTTGCAATATCACGACGAAGGTTTTGATCTGCAACAACTTCAGCACCCTGTAAGAAAGAAATATTCTCACCAATACCAGACGATGCAATGAACGCTTCATTAGTTGCACGAGCACGACGAGAAGCGTCTTGTCGAGCGTTCTCTTGCTGTAGTGCTTGGATCTCAGCTTGCTTCTTGTCTTCTTCAAGCTGACGATTCTGGATCTCAATCTGATAGTTGCGGAACGCAGCCTCAGATTCAGCAGCAGCAGAAGTCATGCCAGCTTGAGCTACACCGCCAACAGCAGACACAGCCGTAGATACAAGCAGTAGTTCCATACCAGTACACATTATACAGATACCTCCATTGCTAGACCAAGCAGCCGCATGGGCAATGGTTCAGATTGAGTTATAAGCACCGTTGCGTCCCTGTTAAAACCAAGCAAAAAAAACTCTCTTTTCCCTGTAACAGCAGTTGGAGTTAAAGAAAAATCATCCGTAACCTGACGTATGATAAGTCGATTACCTCTTACAGTAACAGCAAGAGTACTATTAAGGCCAAGAATAACACGAGCAATCCGTTTTGGTCTACCCGTATACACACCTTGTGGTAGTGCAATATGGACTGGAAGTGTCTCCACTTCTACATCGTAGTTAAACCCAACTACAATATCTGTGACTGCATCATTCAGTGTAATTTGGTTAGATCCATTTACCGTATAGTCACCAAGGTAATAGCCACCTGATACAACCGATACAACCCTATTCTGATAGATTGAGTTAACAGTCCATACTGTTTGTGCAGATCCACTTGTATATGACTTTGAACAATCAAGAGATAGATCAAGATGATCGGATGCAAACTGCTCAAGATAATATGATGTACCACGGAGAACAGACACATAGATCTTATCTCCAATTGTTGTCACACTATCAAATTTTGCAATGCCAGACGGGTGTTCTGTACTCCATAAAGTCCATCCTGCTAGCTTTTCAGCGCGAGCAGAATGAAAAATAGCCATTGTGCCATCATTGTTAACAAGTAGAAGATACTGCTCAGATCGTTTTGATGTGCCATAACTTACAGCCATATCAAAAGGAGATTGAACAAGATGATCAGATAGGATGGTCAAGGCAGCAGAGTTATATGCCTGTTCTGTATCTGTATAGATAAACTCACGAACAGCCTTTAGCGTGGCTTGAACATAAACTGTTGCACCATCAAAAGGATGTGGAGGAATATCAGCACAACCATATGGAGTCTGCCTATTGATTGTAATGTTGCCAGCCGTAACCGTAGTGTTCTGGTTACGAGGAACATAGAACTCAGATGTTGATGTAAAGATCTGTAAGTGCCGATTAGACACAAGATGCTTTACGTTTGATATGTCATCTGACCCAACTGTGACTTGAATTGAATCAACATCAAGCCCATCGCCAACATCAAAGTTAAAAAACTGATTAATCTTAGATGCCCATAAACCATCTGGTACTGATGCAGATCCACCAAACCAAAGACGAGCTTCATGAAATGTAACAGCTCCAGCATACCCAGCAACAACAGAAAATACTGGTTCATCCCAATCACGAGTTGGAAGATTTGCTCCACTAAATTTTACGTTTGGACCACCACCATCAACACTTGATGTAGCAGCAGCCGCCAAATTAAATGTATATTTATTATCATCAACAACAGTTATTGTTTTTGCGCCATTAAAACCAGTTGCTCCACCAAAAGCATTGGTTCCAGAAATTGTAACACTAGCACCAGTTGCAAATCCATGTTGTGCATGTGTGACTTCAATAAGAGTAGACCCATCTTTTGTCTTAAATGGATCAATATCATAAGTCCCTTCTAAGGTTCCTTTAATTGTTCCAACAAGAACTGTAGAACTTGTAAAAGCTGTAATAAGGATTTCAATCCCAAACCAACGAAGACGCAAACCAACATAGTTAGATGTAAAATATGCAGCACTTGCTGTAATTGTAACACCAGATCCAGTTGTAGCACTTGCTTTGAGAGTTACATCACTATCAGCAAACTTATAATACGGTTGAAAAATCTGTTCTCCATTTACACCTTCTGTAAATGCAAGAGCAGAACGTGTAAATGTTGTCAATCCAGTGCGTGTAATTTTTTGCATAGGCATTGTTTGATGGCAAACAATCATAACATCTGCAGCTTGACTATAAGTCATGCTAAATAAGATTGAAGTTGTCCAAGGACAACCTGTTATTGCAGTAATAAACGCACCGTCTGTGCCATATATATCAAGGCGTGTATTAGAAAACGCAAAAATATAACGCTCAGTTGATGAGAACTCAAATGGAACAAGGCGTGTTCGTGCAGTTAGCGTATTAAGATGTGTTGTGCCAGCACGACGAGCAACGCCACCCTGATTGAGTAGCGCAACATTACGTAGTTTACGAGCACCATTTTGATACGCACCAGTATCATGGCGCATATCAAGAAGTGGATCTACCTCGCCAGACGAGAAGTTTGTTTGGACAAGTTTAACGCCCATACTTACCCCCGAATTGTAGTGCGAAGTTGATGATACCGCTGAACATTAAGCCGCCGAGTTGTCTGGCTCTGACTATCAAGGGAACGAGCAGCAGCAAGCTGACGAACAGCCTTCTTCTCCCACATTTCTGCTAGCATTTCTTGCGCTGCAACAGAGTAGGCAAAGATAGATGCCAGTTGATACTGAACTAGCGTGATAAAATATGGAGGCCAACTATCCTCACTCGATCTGAACGAGTAATCAATGTAGACTTCTTCTTCAGATGTTGCATTGCAATAGATCATATCCTGATAGCGATCATAGGGGATCACATTATCATTGATCATTACAGCATGGACAAGAATTTGATCAGCAGGAAGCTGATAGGCTGCATCCCAACGTGCATCAGGCACAGCAGTCAATCTAGACATTTGCACTTGCCCAGTTGAAAACCGCCAGCGATGACGGGAAAGAAGATCGTTAACTGTATCTTCATAAAGATTAGAGGCTACCGTTGCTTCAGTTGTGCCGTCATCAAAGGATGTGATAGGTGATGCACCAATCAGGATCAAAGCACGAGCACAAATATCAATATCGGTAATAGCCACTATCTATCTCCACATAAAGAAATGGGAGGGACCGTATAATCCCTCCCATAATGGGGCGAAAAGGAGGAAACGCCCCTAACTATCAAGTGCCATTAGTAACAGTAACAGTGGTAGCATCAGTTGCCGAAGTGACGACAAGCATGTCTACGGCATGAGTACCAGTGTTAGAAGTCACAGCAAGAATGATGTCATGTGCTTTTATATCATTTGTTGCTGAGTTGAAATACCCAGAAGCAATGACTGTAGCAATAGCATCAGCAGTTGAGTAGTAATGCACCTGACGCGCACCACCAGCAAGTTTGACGAATGTAGAGCGGGTAAAAGCCATGATCAATTACTCCTTAATCTGGACTTCGTAGGTACCACGAGTATCAATCAGGATAGAACCCTGTGACATGCTTGAGGTAACCAAGTGAGCCGCTTTCTCAGGAACGTAGTTCACTTCCGTGGACACATCCTGACCAGAGGCAAGGCCAACCGCAGTGCGATGATAGGCAAAGCACTTACGAATGGTCGAAGCAACAGGCAGACCAGAGTGAGTCATCCACATAAAGCCAAGCCAACGCTTTGCAACCATACCGCCCTTGTAAGGCAGATCATCAGAACCAATGAAGTCTGCATCACTGAAGGCAGAGATGCTAAGCAAATCAACCCAACCAGCAGGAGAGATCACAAAGTAACGCTCACCATCGTCAGGAACATCGTTCGTGCCAAAGGTTTCGAAGACCGTGTTGATCTTTGTCTGAGTCAAACCATCAGTACTAGACTCAGTAATGACGTTAGTCGATGCATCAAGCTGCGTGATGATCAGATCATCGGACTTACGGCCCAATGCATTTGCAGCAGACTGAGCAACAACCTGACGCTCATCAATATTGATCTTCAACTCATCGAGCTTATCAACATAGTCTGCGGCATAGTAGTCAGACAAAGTACATTCGACGGCTGTGTGATCAATGCTCATCACAGGAACACTGCCGTGACGGCCCTTCTGCGAAGCGACACCAGTGCCGACTTTTTGGAAGGTAGTAGAAGTACCATTTACGTTACCCTTAAAACGGGTAGTATTGCGGAGCTTCGAGCCAGCGCGTTGGTAAGCCATATGCACTTCGGACTCGAACTGTTTAATAAACGCCTGATCAATGGTCAAAGCCATAATGCGTTCCTTTCACTGTTGAGTTACACCTTGGGTTAAAAGGTTATCCGACTGCATTGAGATAACAAGTTGTCCCTTGCGGGGCTTACTCAACTTAATACGGGCCTCGAACCAGATCTTTCTATTAAGAAACTTATGCAGTCAATGGACTTATTCGCTTTGTATACAGTGTACCACCATCTTCAAAGCCAAAACCATTGACATAAAGCCGTCTAGCAACATCTGGATTAATTTGTGTTGTTACACCACAACGAATATCCAAACATCCTGCAGATTTTGCCCATCGCATAAATGCCTGTAATAGTCGTATAGCACAAGTTGACCCTCTGAAATCTTTACGGACATAGAGAGCAAGATCAGCAGCGTAAGAAGCAGAATTAGAGAACCAATAGTTTGTCTTGACACCAACCATCATCCCCACTAATTCGCTACCCTCATACCCAACAAAGCAAACATAGTCTGGATTATCTAGGCATTGTTGCGAAAGAGTAAGCAAACTATGTTCACTGAATGGAGTAGATGCATAGACACTTTCGCTATGCATCTCACGACCAGCATTAATGCAATCAGTCACATCTTCTGGTTGCAATTGACGTATGATCATTAGCCGTATTTCTTCTTAAAGTAGGATTCAACTTTTGCAATATAGGTTGGATCACGATCAGCGGGATGCCAATAGCGTCGATCTTGCATCATCTTCTTCACATCTTGTTCCGTAGTATCAGACGGAGCTGAGTCAATTACCGTAGTAGAGTCACCACGAATCATACTCATCATCTTTTCTACAGTAGCAACACCTTCAGCCGTACTGCAAATACGCTCAATAGAACGCTGTTCTTCTGGATTGAAGTTCTTACTAACCCACATACCAATAGCTTCAGTGCGGACCTTGGCATTTTCGCCAAGTTTTCCCATCTCTACTTCATAGTTTGGCATTTCTGCCATCTTTGAATCAATGTAAGTCTGAATACCAGTCTGGAATGTTTCCTGATCAAAGCCATTCTCAAATGCAAACTCAGACCACCACTTAGTCAATGGGTGATTTGCTACTTCCTCAATCTGAATACCTTCAACTTCTGGAATAGCATAGAGATCTGGCGACTCTGGTCGATTATTGTAGGCTTCAGCAGCCAGTTCATCAATCAGTTTGGACTTGAGATCATCCTCTTTAGAACGAAACTTAGTCTCAAGTTCACCATATGACTTGGCAAGATTTTCCCAATTGGCTTTATCTTCTACCCAAAATTTCTCAGGCAACCAATCAGGACGGCCTTCTACATTCTGGTTCTGAACCTGTTGACCATCAGCATTAGAGGTATCTGTACCTTCTGTTGCATTAATCAAACTCATTTTAGCTTTCCTTTTTCAATACGCTGTTCAATAATGCCGACAAGGTAGCGCGATCCTTCTCGATGCATCAGCTCATTTGGTGTGATATTCGGACCACCAACGTAATTTACTGTAATAGATCGCAAATATGCAAGACATTCTTTTGCGCCTTCGCTAGAGAATACCCCATTAAATAGTCGATTAAGTTCTAATTCTTTAGTTTCAGAACGCTCTAAGCCGTCACATCCCACCACCAACCGCACCTTGCGAGGGCTGTTCTGGCTGTTGTTGCTGTTGCTGTCCATTCATAGCACCCATTTGTTGTGTTAGTTGGGCCACTAATTTAGCGCGTTCGCCATCGGAACGCAACAAACGCTCAGGAACACTGAACTTATCTGCCAGATACTTGGCAGCATCCTCACTCTTGACCAGCAAATTGACAAGTTGTGGACCAAATCTCTGCTGAACTAGACTAACAAAATGATCAAACGCAACAATATCTTGCTGTGCCTGACCCTGAGCAAGCGGACTTGTTGAGCGAACCTTGACCTCACGTCCATTGACGCTCGGCACTTGAATACGACCCTGCTTCTTTAGAATATAAACAACGCGACGAAGAACAGGATTAACCATTTCAGACTGAAGACGACCAAATGCAGCACCAATTTGGCGAGAAAGATCAGCCATTCTCTGACTGACTTCGGTAGCAGACATCGGAGTCTTATCAGGATTACCGAGCATGTCATTGTAAAGAGCCTTACGGATATTCATCCGCATATCATTCAAGACAAGCTGGGCAACATCAAAGTTTCCAGCAGGAGAAATAGACTTTAGGCCAGAAGATCCTGCAGCAACAGGGATCAAAGTTCCGGGCAAAAGTTGAATTGTATCTGGGTTAACAATGCCATCATCTTCCATCGTATAGATACCAGAGATCGACATTTGAGCGTTCTCAAGTATCAACTGCATGGTAAGATTACAGGTCTTGATCGCTGGCATAGCGTTCATCAGAGGACCACGACCCCAGACTTCACCAGCAGCCTTAGACCAACGGAACGAGATAAAGGGATTAGAGCCAGTTCCCTTATACGATTCCTTGAAATAGATCTCTGAAGTCTTTGGATCAAACACACAACGGCGTGTTTCTTCTTCCATGCTACCAAAAATACGGTATGTGCAGTCTACCAGTTTGATCATTTCGTCCTTGCCCATAGAAAGATTACGGGCAACTTCTTCTGGCAGAGTAGCTTTAGGATAGGCATACTTAATATTAGACGCACGAAGTGGACGCTCACGGAAGATATGATCAATCATATCATCTGGACCAGTATCGAGATAAAGTTGCGACAGAGGCAGGGCCGTAAACATTACAGGATTAAGGGCATCACCCTCTGTCACACTTAGACATGCTGTACCAACAGCTAGATCAAGAAAGTTCTCATGAATCTCTTGCGAGAAGTTGGAGTTCTGGATGATCTCGAAGACGTAGTTGGTTACGATCTCCAAAGCCTTATCGACTTCAGAGCGTTGATCAGCAGGGATTTCAGATCCAGAAACCAATTCTGCCCAACGCGCAAAGTTTGGAACAAGGCCAGCTTGTAGGCGGGAAGCAAACTCTTGAACACCAACCACCGCTGTTTCATCAAAGATCTTATCAGTCCGAACCTGTCCTTGAGCTTCAGCATAAAAACTTTCACGTTGCGGTAAAGCGTATTCATAACATTCCTCAAACTTTGAAGCCCACATATCTTTAATTCGCTTGGCGCGATTAAACTTGGCGACAAGATTTGCACCCTCGTTAGGTGTGATTTGAGGAAGTTGTTCAACTTCGATCATCTGTTAGTCCATCAATCCGCGACCAAAGCCGCCACCGCCACGGGAACCAGAGATGAGAGAACGCATACCATAAACACCAGAGCCTTTAGAAACAGCATCTTGAAGACGAGCCTCTTTATCTTTTGCTTTTTGAGCAGCAGCGTCAGCCTTTGCAGCAGCCTGTGCTTCAGCAATTGCAGGATCGGGCGGTGGGATAGGAGGCGGTTTAGGGGCTGAAAAACACATGAGACACTCCATTTTCTATCCGAGCCATACACACTTAAATGCAAGTTTACAATGGACCGAACCTAACTTTGTTCTGTCTTTGTTGCAAAGGCTTGCGGTTAAACACATCAAACTCACCTTTTGCATTAACAGGCCGTCTACTCTGACCAGCCATTGTGAGGCTTCTGCCTTCTCCACCGCCAATAAGGCAGTATTGAAGTGCGTCATGAACGTGAGAAAACTTGTTCTTTTCGGGCTTTGAGTCATGACGGACAGATCCACTGACTTGCATACGCCTGTAGTGGTAGCCACCTTTGAACCCACGCAGTAGATTAACGCATCGGCTATCAACCAAAAAGGCAGCTTGCCCGTCGATCATACGATTTAGAGAGGTCGTGACGGCTTCAATGCGTAGCGCGGGATCATTATTGCCAGCAGGAAACGCCTTGATACCCGCTGAACGAAGGATCTGAAACGGTGTTCGCTCATCAGTTTGCGCTCTATAGTCACCAGCAGGATCTCCATAAACCATGAATTGTGATTGCGGAAAGCGTTGCGCTGCCTCAATGCGGAACAGTTCAGCAAATCGGACAATGCCCATATCCTCTGCTACCAACTCATGCAGGATGACCCACTTGCCTCGTACATGCTGAGCAAAGACAGCAGCAGGAGTAAGACCAAAGTCCATCCCAACAATGATCGGAACATGAGGCACTGGAAGTATGGGGTCTCTTGACACATGCACATCTTCGACGAACATGGAGTATACTGGCTTACCATCTGATAGCGTCCCAACCTTATTCATCACATAAACATCAATCCAAGACTTTGTTTTACCCTCGATAATGCGAGAATAATAGTCTGGAGTTAGGTTTGCGCGGTTCTCTGCCTTATCATTTAGATGGTATCCAGTCAGATTACCCTCGGAATTGCGCTCTTCTATCATGCCAGATGGCTGATTGAAGAACTTCCAAGTGTCTGGTTTGACCAGCATCAGGGCTTCATCACGGCTAATATGGTCTGGGATCGGACTTTCACCAGCCATGATGGGCCACCAATGATCCTCATCTGGGGCGTTTGTATCTGCAATTACGCCATACCAAGTAGGGCCACCGTCCTTCATCGACGGAAAACGACCAACACGCATGGTACACGCATCGACAATTGTCTTTGGAATCTCTCGTGCTTCGTTGATCCAGATGCCTGTCAACTCAAGAGACAGAAGTTTCTTTACGTCCTCTGCACGATCAAGTGCAAGAAAAATAACTTCCAACTCAATATCGCCACGTTTCATACGATGGGTATAGGGCGGTGGATGCCAGAGCATCTTACCCCATACATCTTCAGGGAACCAATCCAACCATGTCTTGATGGTCGTGGTTCTCAACTGAGGATAGCTGTTACGTACAATTGCCCAGCGAGAACGCTTGATACCATCCTCAGATGGTGCTTGCTGCAAGGCTCTACGAAAGATTTCAATGGCACAACCCACTGATTTGCCAGAACCAACTGGTCCACGGATGCCCCGAAAGAAGGAATCATCCTTCATAAAGGAGCGAAGCATCTCGCCAGCGGGTTTATAATTAAGGTTCAATTCACCATTCCCGTGTTCACGGCTTGGCGAAGCATCTTGTCAACGACCTCTGCACCCATTGCATCAATGAACTTATCCACTTCTACCGTGGTCAGGAAGTCTTGAGGATAGAACTTTAGGTGAGTCTGCTTGACAATCTGTCGAAGACGATCACGATCTTTGGCAGAGATGGTGCTACTAAACGATCCATCGTTCATCTGTGGATACCTATTTGACTATCAATGTGAGCAGGAGTATAAACAAGACTCTCCTGTGTGTGGTGTAACTAGGCCGTGGGTTGAGCTTGCTCCCCACGGTTCTTTTTTATTTCATCTTACCCTTGACCTTCTTACCAGCCATCTTCTTTGCCATCATCATCTTGGCATCCTTCTTCATGTCAGGCTTGCCAGATTCCATCTTCATCATAGGCTTTTTCATGCTACTTCCCTTTCGCTTTCTTCATTGCTTGGTACCTTACCAGCAATCTCTTACCATGTGCAACCGCACTGGCCTTGTCACCATTATGACCCCAAGCCTCAAGGCTCAACTTCAATCTGGTCTTATCACCATTAGGCTTTTTCAAGGGGCCATCAGAGGAACCCATACGAACCAAGAAACTACCCTTGCGCCTAGTCTCATCAGGCCCACTAGGTGCTCCCTTCACAGGAGCCTTCAGGTTCATACCTTCCTTCTTGGCAGATGCACGACCAGCAGCGTTCAATCCACCAGCAGGATTCTTACCAGCCTTCCTTTGCCATAGGGGAGTCGCCATTACTTCTTTCTCCAAGCACGATTAGCAGCCTTGGCAAGCACCCTCAAATTGGCCCTACCATTTCCACCACCTTGCCTCAAAGGCTTCTTATGGTCAACATCCTTGCCATCACCCTTCTTGACAAGCCCTTCTTTCTCCAACTTCTTCCTAGCAGCATTGTTCATGGCACGCTTCTTCTTCATCTCAGCAGAAGCATTATACCCATTATCCATCTTCTTAATCTGTGATGGAGTCCGATGAGAACTCTTATCCCTTACTTCACCATTTGCTGCCATGTTACATACCTTACGTATCTTACGTATCTTACGGACCTTTTGAGGGGGAAAAATATATTGAGTGCTTTGAGAGGTAAACTTATTTGTCGAGGTGCTATCTTATATAGGAAGCACCGAGTTTTGACCCCCCCCTGCCCTTCACCACCACACTGTATGACCGTCAATCCTTACTCACGACAGGTCTATACTCACACGTAACTCACCGTCAACACGGTGATCTATCCGCTGAGCCGCTCTCATTCCTGCACGATCAAGCAGATCACGCGATGCTTCTAGCTGGACATACTCGCTTTTAGCACCGCTCGACAATCTGGTTATCGTCTTCAGAGCACTTGGTAACGCCGCTCCTATAGCCATGACCGTTCTCCGATGAACCTCTTGAATAATCAGGGGATTCTTCAGCAGCCTGTTCGCTTCAACATGGCATCCAGACTCACTGTAACCCGCGTCCTTTGCAGCCTGTGTTCCTTGCCCACCATTCGCTACATACGCATCAACAAAGGCATCCTGCTTTAGCGTCAGATCACCACTGGGTGTAGACACGTTAGCCACTACACGACCCATGTGTTATTCCTTTTCTCTCATGCATCAGTGTATAGAGTGGACCATCCAGATCGTCATGTAAATAGGTGGTTCTACTTACGAAAGGGGTTTATGCACAGTTGATCTCGCAAAGCCCATTCTTTCACTACAAGGTATTCCATCACCCGTGTGTAATGGTGCGTCCCTAAGAGGGGACCGTGCTCTATTCGCTTCGCTCACCGAGCCTATAGAAGTCTCGGCCCTACGGGTAACGATCACTCGCACAAGATGCGCACTCACACACATAACAACGACTATACCACACATCGGTTGGACCACGCCGATGGAGCACGTGGCAACTATCACTCCATCGGCTTGTAAGACCATAATGATTTAAGAGTTTTTTTCTTATATTGAATTTGGCAAGTCTTCGCAAGCTCAGATGCGCGAAGAAGCGCACCAAATGATTCTCCTCCACTACCTCCCAATCACGGATTTGTAAGGCCAAGAAGTCTTATAGATTTTTTGCAAATCTTCGCGTATCACACAAAAAAAGTGGGTCAAGTGGCCCGAGGGGAATCAGAACCATGCATTAAGAGTTGCTATGTTGGCGGGATGCGCTGTCGGATACTCGCCATACTCCCCATGCTCGGTCGGCCAAGAAAGAGGCCGCCCTGTGCGTGGGTCCGTGTGGCTCCGTGTCCGCCATCACACTCCGCTCTCTGATTCCCCGTTGCCCCTTCGGGGTGCGCTAAAGCGCAGCCACTCTGACAAACTTTTTTTCTGTGCTCCGCTATGGGGGTAGTGAAGGAAGAAAGTCCTCAGATGGTCTGAAGACACTTCACACACAAGGAGAGAACACCATGACTAAGAAATCAGCACAGAAGACAATCGCTAACGTGCCAGCCAAACACGACACCAACGCAAAAGAACGCGCTCGTGTGGACAGTGCAGAGGCGTTGCTCGATAACGTCATCATCAGCCTTAACCACTTCTTCAGCTATCCAGTCACATACACCGACAAAGAGGGTGTCATCCAGAATTACAACGGTCTTGAGTTTACACAGATCTCAGTCCTAAACGGCATGTGCTACAACCTGACCAAGCAGATCCGCTACTTTGAGGACCAAGAAGATGCGTTGCGAGTTGAAGCTAAGAACCTCATCGAACAGGCACAGAATGGCGTTGAAATCTGGGAAGGTAACTTCACACGGGTTAAAGACAAGCTCACACGGATTCAGGATTGTAAGCACGCTGCTGAGTTTGCACTGAACGCATTTGTTGAACGGCACGACATCCTCTCCAACAAGCCCTTCAGCTACAACGCTCCAGTTAACTTCAAGACTGCTGACCCGAACAAACAGACATCGACAGCAGCTTCCGAGCTAGCCAGCATGATGGGTATCTCGTTCGAACCTCGCCGCTCTAACGGCACACTTTAATTAACTGAGGGATGGGTGTCCTAGACAGGCACTCATCCCTTTTTTTTCGTTCCGCTTAACCTCACACTGGAGCACACCATGAACCGCGACCTCAACCACATCATGTATAACTGGCGCAACGATCTGCTCTCACACACGGAAGTCCTGCATTTGCTGATATGCCTTAGCACAGAAACAACAACAGCACTGCATGAAGTCCAAATGGCAATGCAGCAAGAGCACACGCTCACACACCCTGCACCATATGGCTGGGATACGACAGACCTAGCTGACCAATACACCTGACCACAAAGGGCAAGCAAGAAAGAAAGCAGACTCTTGCGGCCCTAGCCCCCGCACCCACCCTACCGCGGATCTAATGGTCACCACAGAAGCACACACAGAGGAGAGAACGACCACCACACAAGCACACATAGAGAGCACAACCTCAACCCGCGTTGTCCGCCCAAGAACGGGCGCGCACTCATGTGATACACCCAATTGCTGGGCGTTGCAAAATGTGCAAACCAAAAGTCCCCAGCAGTAAATGTAATTCCACACACAAATTGATCTCATTGGAGAAATAAAATGAACGCAGATATGTTTAACCATGCATACATGCTATTTATGCAAGGCATAATCACTGAGCGTGAGATGAACTACATGCTCGAAGAAGCGGCAGACTATGTGGATAATAGCTATGAATATCTTTGAGATGATCAGCATGTTGATGTGGTTATTCCTCATCAGTGCCGCAATAGATTACTTCCTACTCATGCCATAAGGAGGCAACAATGATTATCAGTATGGAAACTGAAGGATCTCGAATCGAACGTGAAATGCGTGATGAATGTATTGATTGGATTGCCAATCAAGAATTTGAATTTCTTACATCTCTTAATGATAAAGACTTCTATCAGTGGATTAAAAACGATGTAGAAAATCGCTACAAAGATTACAATCTTCTTGAACTTGAAGCTGTTGTTAATGTTGTAAAGGAGAATGGATATGAAGACTAACCGTGAACAACTGATTGCTAATGAAGCAATGTGCTGCATGAAATCATACATCGTAGAGATCATGAGATCACACTTCGATGGTGGTGATATGACTGAGATGAACAATAGGATCAAAGCAATGATCAAGGAGGTAATAGAAGATCACTATCTTGGAGAGGATCGTATTCGTGAGATCTGTCAAGAAGAAATAGAAAACATAGACTACGAAGATAAGATGCGAGAGATTGCTCAAGAGGAAATTGCTGGCATTGATGCTGAGCAACTTCTTCGTGGGCAGACTATGACTATCACATTCGAATCGTAATCAACCAAACACACAGGAGAACTATCATGAAAACCTATATGATCATCAGCACAAGCTGGTCAGACAAATGCGTTATTGAATTTACTGGTAAGAATGTTGAGGCGTTCAATCAGTTGTTCAACTCACAGACTATGTATACTGAAGAAGGATGGGGAACATTGCTTGAGACCAACAGCAAAGGCAAGCCAGTTCCCCCACCATCAATCAAGTTAGCAACTCAGTCTGAGGTCGATGACATGATTGCAAAAGGAAAACTTGAACGAGAAGAAAAGATCAGGGCAATGCTCGATGTAGTCGAGGAGAATGAAGCAGCAGAATAATATCTCTTGCCTTCACTGCGGTAGTGCAGTAGCATTATCGCAGTGGAGGTAACTATGCTAATCAACTCATACGTTCTTCAGTTAGAACTAAAAGCCTACCAGTATGGAGTAGATTTAAAGTCTGCATTTAAATTAGCAGGTGTGCCAGACAGCACATTCTACAGGGTGAAATATGGACAAGACATGCGACTCTCTACAGCACTCAAAGTCTCTCGCGCTCTGGAAGAACTCCGTGAAAAGGCCAAAAAAAGTTTCGATGAGAACACCAACAGTAGTTGAGATAACATTCTATAAAGATCTAATCACTGAACTCATTCGAGAACGTGAGCGCAAGGGATTAAGTCAGGAAGAATTAAACAATGACATTGGTGTTTCTAGTGGGTTAGTCAGCAAGTGGGAGAGCGGGGTTAGATTGCCATCGTCCTTCTACATTATGTGCTGGTGCAATGCACTTGATCTGAAACTTGTAACGGCAAAGGTAAATTAAATGGCTCGTCCTAAAGGATCTACCAATAAGACAGCAACACCAACTCGTCGTGGTAAATACAATGCACAAGGTGAACATCTTGATGGTCATTGGTTTGCATCTGGTGCTGAAGCTAAACGCTATCTGCAATTAATAGATATGAAACATCAAGGCAAGATAGATAGACTTGAGTTGCAACCTAGTTATCAAATCATGGTTAAGGGTAAACACATTGCTAACTATCGTGCTGATTTCCGTTATGCTGTACTTGCTGATAGTGGTA